>OGJZ01001127.1_pt1 | contig 26725 bp, 35 predicted proteins | sample 1572321 | NCBI WGS metagenome assembly OGJZ01 (sample SAMEA2582086, study PRJEB24529) | metagenome | biome: Human gut stool | place: China | collected 2011 | reverse complement strand
TTATTTTTTCAACAAATTTATCAAATTATAATTTCCTAAGAAATAAAAAAAGGCAGAGATTTCTCTCTGCCTTCAATCAATTATTATTTCATTTTCTTTGATACCCTGAGTCTCACTGTTTTCTTTGGATATACTGTCATTCTTTCTCTTGTTGCTGGATTGGATATCACTCTTGGTTTTCTTGAAATTACTTCAAAAGTTCCTCTTTTTACAAACTTTACTTCTCCTTCTATTTGCAGAGCCTCTTTTAATGTTTCAAGAAAAATATCTACATCTCTTAAGGCAGCCTCTATTGTCAGATCATCTGGACCTATTTTTTTATAAACTTTTGCAAACTCTCTTTTATTCATCTACATCACCTTCAGCCATTTTTACAAGTCCCTTTCCTGCTCTAAACTTTATTACCTTTTTAGGTTCAGTATATCTTTCCTCTTCCCACATCGGCATTTTTATTTTTCTTGATTTTATCTCTCTTTTTTCAAATACTCCCCATTCTTTGAAAATTACTTTTTTATCTTCTTCTAAAACTTTCAACAATGTAGCCCAAAACAGATCTATCTTTTCTTTTACTTCTTTGTGACTTTTGATTTTATTTCTCTTCTTATAAAATCTTATAAACTTTCCTTCTGTCATAACTTTCCCCCTATATATTTTAAAATTAATATTAAAAATTTCAATTTGGTACAATTTTTAAAATTCGACATTTCACTTATTACAAACTTTAAAAACTAAATCAACTTTCAAATACAAAGTCCCCAGCAAACTTGTGCTGAGGAGTTTTTTAATTTTATTCTTTTTTTATGGGAAGATTTTTTTTGTTTTTTTAGCATTTGTTCTGTTTCATCAGCTGTTCTTCTATCCTTGTCATTCTCTCTTCGATTCTTTTGATTCCATCAGTTAGTGTCTTTATGTTCTCTCCTCTGAATTTTTCTATGAAGAGCCTTTCTTTTTCACACACTATTCTATCTACTTTTTTCTCAAAGAGTGAAAGTATATACCTGTGATACCCCAAAAGGAAAGTGACTACAAACAAAGTATTTCAGAAATTTTGTTGTTATTTCTTTCATAGTCACTTTCTCCTTGCAAAATAGGGTAATCTTGAAAGGCTACCCTATTTTTTAATTTGTGATTAAGCCTCTGGTGTATTGTTTTTCACATAGAAGTGATATGCTGCCAGTAAGCTTCTGTACTTGTCGATAGTTTCCAGTGAAGAGTGATAAGACTTGATCTCTTTTTCTGCGCTTGTCTGCCATTCCCCATATGATTCATATGCTGAATTTTCTGGGAACGGTGTTCCTGCTTCTATCTGTTCAGCTATGTGTTCAATAGTTGCTGTGATGTCGTCTATATTTTTCAATATAGCTTTTTCCCTTTTGATAGAACTTTCCACCTTTGTAATTTCCTTTTGCACCACTGCTAATATTACTTGATTGTCTTCTGTTGCCATTTTGCTGCCTCCTGTGTTTGTTTTTTCCATAGGTATATGATACCTTTTTGTGAAAAAATAAACCAGTGGACCAGTGTATCCCTTTGTGCAGGTTTGTGCATTTAAATTTTATTCCAGTAAAAAAATCAAGCTTCTAGTGTAGATTAAAATACTTGTTCCCATTTTTCTGTGGAGAATGTCTCCTTCTTCCACTTTGTTGTAAATAGTATTTCTATGCTTTTTAAAATATTTTGCCACCTCATTTATTGTCGCCCATTCTCCCAGCTCTTTCACTATTTCATCTGCTAAAGTTTTGTTCATTGGGGATAGATTTCCAAGTTTTTTAAAAATATATTCCTCTCTTTCCATATACTGATACCTCTTTCAATATTTTTTATTAACCTTTTTTCTTTCTTAATAAGATAAATTTTATAATAGATTCTCTCCTTTTCCCTATTTTCTTTACTAAAAAACATATATCTGCTATTTTGTATCTTTTTCTTTTTTGTTATCTTCTAATAGATCCAAAACTTCAAGAGTGGTTTGATTGTAAGTAAATATTAATCTCTTCCCTATAAACCTACCTTTATTTCTTTCTTCTACCAACTGTATCACTTTTAATTTTTCAAATATTCTTAATCCTTTTGGGATCCAATCCTTACTTAAACTGCTGTATTTAACTATTATCTGAGTATAGTATTTGATATCCATCCCATTAAAATCACTGTAAATTTCAGTAAGAGTCAAATACAAATTTCTAAGTTTATCATGTTCTTTCCCTTCATAGTGACATCTCAATAATCGCAATATCTTTTTTTCCTGCCAGCAAAATTCTTGATTTTTTACCTTTCTCTTATTATCCATCTTTCACTCCTTCGAATTCATAATAATATATAATAACTTTTTTATATATAATACTTTTTTTTAATCGTTTTTTTTAAATATTTACACTTTTTATAAATATAACGATTTATATATTAGCATAACATCCTATTTTTGTATATTAAAAAAAAGAAATTCAAAATAAAGACACAAATAAAAAAAATTCTAAACTTATTCTCATGTCCCTCTTAATCAATTTATTCCTTTGATATTTATTAAGATTTTTTTTTATAAAAATTTTTATTTTTTTATTTTAAAAAACTTATCATTTTCATCATAATTTCTAGAAATAAACTACCAAAACAAAAAATCACCCACAAGGTAAATTTACCTCATGGGTGATTTCTTATTTATTACATTAAACTTTTATTTTATACACAGCTTTTTTTATTTTTTTCTTCTCTCCAACTTTTAAACATGGCATATGAGGTTCCAGTGGAAGAAAAAGAATAAATCTATCTTTTGACATTTTACACATCACTTCTATTTCTCCATCTAAATGATCATAATCTTTTTCTGAATCATAGTTATTTCTCTCTTTCAATGTTTCTCTTGCCGAATAACCAAAATTTTCTTCTCCATCAACTATTAATTGAATATCTATATATTTTTGGTGACTCTCAAAACAAGTTTCATTTACTTCTCTAGTTAGTAAATTTTCTTGTACATTGAAATATACATTATCTCCATCTATATCATGTCTTCCTTCTGAAGCTTCCAGATAATCTCCAGCTAAAATACTTTCTACAGCTCTGTCAAAATTAGCAGACATTCCTTTATAGTCTTTTAGATTTTTTAAAGTATCAAATATCATTCTACATCTCCTTTAAACACTTCATTGTTTCCATCATTCATTTTTTCATTATTCTTTTTAGGTTTTTTATATTTTTCCACAACCTTATTAAAAATATATGAGAATAAAATGATAGTTATTACTCCAACAGCTGTTCCATACACTCTATTAGTATAATAAAGCATAGGAGTCATCCCAGGTTTTTTCATATTTACCATGATAAACATAAATACTATTCCACCTAGAGAAGCTGGTACTTTCACTATTATTTCTGTTATTACCACCACCACTATTATCCCTATAGAACACCAAAAGGTTCCTCGGAAGCCAGAAAAATAAAATGCAAAAGCAACAAATCCTCCAAACACAGTACTCAAAAATCTTTCTTTCGTCCTTAAAAGTAATTCATCCCATTCAAGCCTGAAAGGAACTACAATAGCAAGAGCACAATAATAAAGAGTATAGTTAGTTATGTATATTGGATCAAAAAAGTGATTGATAAATTTTATAGATGCCAGTCCTAAAATAACAGCCATCCCAGGTTCCAATCCTCTCATTATTTGTTTTTTCAAATCTGCCTTAGGCATTGGAGGCACCTTGTTTTTAAGTTCTTCCTTATTAAAAAATACATTATAGAGTGTAATAACAATTGATATAGCTGCTACCCCAGCAAAAGTTCCAATTACTCTCTCCATAAGATATCCAATTGGAGTTCGTTCTGGATCTACATTGAGCATGATATATGTAAAAGCTATACATCCTACAGATGACGGAACTCTCATCACTATTTCATTGAAACAGCACACTATACATAATCCAAGAATATACATAACAAGATTTTCTTGAAATCCCATATAGCATATAGCAACTGCTATAGCTCCTCCAAATAAAGTAGTCATAACTCTTTCATAAGCCTGTCTTCTAGTTTTCGAATCATTCAGATCTGATACATTTAAAGCTCCTATCCCAGCATAGAAGTGAGAAAGGTTAAAATAATTGCATACCCATATGGATATCGCAACTGCTATAGATACTAAAAATGCTCTTTTCAGTATCCTGACATTTTTTTCTACCATAGTTCTCCTCAGATTACTCAGCCAAAATCATGTCAGCTCTCCCCAAGACATGAATCTGTTTTGCCTTTTCTTTTTTTAATAATAAATATATCTTAAATATATTCTAAACTATTTTATCTTTTTTGGAGCATTTTTACAATATTTTTATACATATAAAATTATTTTTATTTTTCTTTCAAGCCATGCTATTTATGATCGCCTGTTTTTTCATAATTGGCAGCCAGACTGTAATTTTCTATTCTGCCGTTTTTTTTTCACTCTTTTTATAGTATTCCACAGCCTCTTCACTTCTTTCAAGTTTTGTAAGTACATCAGCTATATTTGAAAGATTATTTGAATCTTCTGGGTCTGCCTCTTCAAGTTTTTTGTAGTATTCTAAAGCTAATTCATATTTTCCAAGCTCTTTATGTACATCTCCAAGTTGTCCTAAAAGCCAGTCAGATGGTTCTTTTTCCGCTTCTGCTTTCTTAAAGTACTCCAAAGCTTCCTCATATTTATTCAGTTTAGATAAAAGCCATCCATACTCTCCATTTATCCAAGCATCATCTCTTCCTTGTTTCATAGCTCTTTCTATATACACCATAGCTTCCATATATTTATCCTGTTCTCCAAGATTCCAACCTATTTGTGAATTTAACCAATCATCTGCTTCTTCCATTTCTTCTGCTTTTCTCAAATATTCCAAAGCTTCTTTAAACTCATCAAGCATACCAAGATTCCAGCCTATTTCTCTATACAGCCATGCGTCTGGATCTTCCTCTATTTTTTCAGCCTTTCTCAAACACTCTAGAGCTTCTTTGTATTTATCTTGTTTTCCTAAATTCCATCCTAATTCTCTATTAACCCAAGCATCGTCTCTTCCTAATTCTTTAGCCTTTCTCAAATAGAATATAGCCTCTTCCACTTCCCCTAATTTTCCTAAGTTCCATGCAAATTCTGTACAAATCCAAGGAGTTAAATTATCTTTATCTTCTGCTTTTCTTAGGTACTCCAAAGCTTCTTTTGGTTTTTTAGCTCTTCCAAGGTTCCATGCAATCTCTCTATACAGCCATCTGCTTGTATCTCCTTGTTCCTCTGCTTTTTTCAATCTCTCAATAGCTTCTTCATTTTTACCTAATTTTCCTAGATTCCAACCTATTTCTGTATTCAGCCACGAGTCAGCTTCTTCAAGTTCTTCAGCCTTCATTAGATATTTCAGAGCTTCTTCCTTCCTGTCTCCTTCCAGCCTGCCTATACACCATCCATATTCTCTAAAGAACCAGGCATCACTCCTACCCATATCTTCTACTTTTTTCAAATATTCATAAGCTTTTTCATACTGATCTATTCTGTCATAATTCCATCCTATTTCACTATTAAGCCATTCATCATCTCTACCTAAGTCTTTAGCTTTTAAAAGATATTCAAGAGCTTCTTTATTTTTTTCCAACTTACCTAGATTCCATGCAAGAGTAGAGTAAACCCATGCATCATCTCTTCCTTGATCAACTGCTTTTTGTAAATAAGCAACAGCTTCTTCATCTCTTCCCATTTTTCCTAAATTCCAACCTATTTGTGAATTAGTCCATGCATCAGGTTCTCTCATTTTCTCTGATATAATAAGATTCTCAAGAGCCTCTTCATATTTTTTCAGTATACCTAGATTCCAACCTAACTCTTCAAATATCCAGTTATCATCTCTTCCCAGTTCTTTGGCTCTGTTTAGATAATACACTGCCTCTTCATTTCTATCTAATCTCCCCATATTCCAACCTAATTCACTATTGATCCATACATCATCTCTTCCCAATTCTTTAGCTCTATTTAGATAATATAATGCTTCTTTGCTCTTTCCTAAAGCTCCTAGATTCCAACCTATTTCACAACACAACCATGGATTCTCTTCCTCTTCTCCCTCTACTTTTCTCAAGTATTCAAGAGCTTCCTCTCTTCTTCCTAATTTTCCAAGTATCCACCCTGTTGTTGAATTAGTCCATATATCTGCTTCCCCATTTATTTCATTTTCTGTAAGGAGCTCAAGAGCCTTATCATATTCCTGATTTTCTAAAAGTTCATCTACTCTGCTTTTTAAATCTTCCATTTTTCCTCCTTATTCTATATTTAAAAACATTGTTCTATTAAGTGTTTCAAATCCTTTGGCCTCATAAAAAGATAAAGCTTCAAAATTTTGCTCATAAACTTTAAGCTCTACTCTATTTATATTCCAATCTCTCGCCCAGTCTATTACACAATCTACCAACATACTTCCTATTCCTCTTCCTTTAAATTTTTCACTTACTACAAGATTATCCAATGCTACCCATTGCATATCCACTTTTACTGGAAAAGGCTGGTTTTTAGTTACCATTACTTCTGCTATCCCTGCTATCTCTCCCCCACGTTCAGCTACAAATATTTCCCTATATGGAGTTGCAATAATACTCTTTATATACTCAACAGGTCTCCCTTCCTCTTCTGCTTTCTTAAAAAGTTCTGGATATTTTTTCAAATGAAGTTCATCAACTTCTTTGTACAAAGCATTTATGCTTTCTATATCTTCCAATTTTACTGTTCTTATTATTATATCCATTTTTCCTCCTTATATTAAGTACTTCTCTTTCAAAAAATAAAAAGAGGTCAGCCTTTGAGCCTTCCTCTTTATTTTAACATTATAATAGTTTTTCCGCTAGAGTGAGTTATATTAAAAAATATTTTATTCTGTATATGAGGCTGTAAATGTTATTACTGTTCCTTTTAAATTTTTTATCTTACTCTTTTGAGTATCCCATGTATATTCATACTCATAGACTATGCCCTCACTTTTAGTTGTTTTGTTTTTTTCCACAATTTCAAGCCCTATATCACTTTGAGAAACATTCAGAGTGTATTTCAAATTCATATCTCCTGTCCCTTCAAGCGTTAATGTATGTCCTGATACTATTCCTTTCTGTCCATCCAGAAGGATTCCAAAATTAATATCACTTCTGTTAGAAATTATTGTGATAGGAGATTTTACTTCATATACAGCTGTTGCTCTGAAACTTGCTCTTTCACTTGAATAAATTGTAATTGTAAAAAATATAATAAATGGCAAAATTATTTTTTTCATTTTCCTCCTATCTGTATATTGCTGTCAGCCTTATTATTTTCATTTCCTCATTATTTGGAGTATCTTCTAATATAGATTTTCTACTTTTTAAAAGTTCAATTTCACTATCTTTCAATTTTTTGCTTTTAAAAGTAATATTGAATACTGATTTAGAATTTTCTTTTCTAAGTTTTGAAATATTTATATCAACTAATTCATTCTCTTCTCCTGACAGTTCTACATCATCATAATTAAATACAAATTTTACTTCTGTTCCTTCCTGTGAAAATTCCAATTCAACTTTAAGAGGAATTCTATCTTCTATTCCTTTCATCTCTATTATCAAACCTTTTAGAGTAACTTCTGATACTGCCTTCATTTTTTTTGAATTAGTATTTTGATATACCCCGTATGAAAATTTAAATAATAAGCAGAACAAGAAAAAATATTTAAATATTTTCATTTTGATCCTCCTTAATAAAGATCAAATCACCGACTTCAAAAACACCATTTGCTGCTTCTTCTGGTTTTATTGACAGTTCCATCTTATCTTTTAAAGGTTTATATTGCTCATCTTTAGAAGAAAGTTCCATAACATATTCTCCCTCTATCAAACCATCTAATATGAAAAAACCATCAAATTCAGGTTTTAAAGTTTTTATCTCTTTTCCATCTTTTTTTATAGTTATTCTCATTTTATTATATATGTATGGAAGTTTATCCTCTGGAATATCTGCCCCTTCTAATTTTATATTTCCACTTAAAGATATAGTATTCTGGAAAGGAATATCTATATGCATTCCTGTAGATGGCATCATTTTATAGTATTTCTCCTCATTATAATATAAAAGAGGATCAATATATGTTCTATCTACTTTGACATTGAATTCACTATTAGATGAAATATCTTCAACCAGATAATTTCCATCTTCATCAGTTTCTACACTCTTACCTAAAACAGTTACTTTTATCTCTGATAAAGGTTCATCTCCCTCATCATATATTGAGTTAGAATTATTATCTATATAAACTTTTCCACTTATCCATGAGTTAGAAATATTTTTTAGTTTACTGTTGCGTTGTAGATCTTCAAGCACAATTATATTTTTTAGTTTACTGTTGCGTTGTAGATCTTCAAGCACAATTATCTTTTTAATTTTTGTTCCTACTTTTCTATCCTCACTTCTTCTGTCATTAGCTTCAAAAGAAACTTCAGTATTAAAAAATGGCAGTCCAAAATCTTCCAGATAAATTGTTGCATATACCTCTGTTCTAAAATGATCTTCATCTTTTTCTGAATATGTAAACCCTAAAGAGAGATCAAAATATTTTTTACTGTAGTAATTATTATTACGTCTTATAAATTTCACTAAATATTTATCAGTATCCATTTCCCATTTATTATTGTACTTTATATCTATCTCTGCTGTTATATTCCAGTTGTCAAAATATGATATCCCTGTCTGAAATCTTGTAGAATGCTTGTTTCTATTCTCATCCTCTTCATATTCCTGAAAGCGATATTCTATATTATTACTTACATATCTCCTATTATATCCAACACTTGCTATGTAATCTCTGTAATATTTGCCTTTAGATACCTCTACTTCATAACCAGCACCAACATTCAATCTTCCAAAACTTTTTCTGATATTGGCTCTGTATTTTTCCTCTTTATTTTCTTCCAGACTTATTCTTTTGCTGTACTTTTCTCCTTTTCCCTCTAAAATGAAATCATAAAAATTCTGCTTGTATTCCCAAATAAGAGTTCCATCATTCTTTTCTGTATCTTCATACCAGTTGATATTTGCCCAAAATGGAAATTTTATAGGTGGAGAGCTGAGATATATTCCATAGGCTCTCTCTTTATATCTATATCTTTCTTCTGATTTTCCTTTTAAATCATAATATCCTGCTTCCACTGTAACAAAATCATTAACTCCATATCTCAATGTTCCCCAGAAGTCATTATCGCCTTTTTTATCTACCTTCCCGCTCTGTATGTTGTAACTCCATTGGTTTTTATTAAGAGTCTTGTTATTAAGCCATAGGGAGATATCCTGCTGTATGTATGTTCCATCATCTTTATATATTCTTATATAATATTTATCAGTAAGAGATTGAGTATTTATATCTCTGAAAATATATCTTTGATTATCTGCATTTTGATAATCTATCAATATTCCATTTCTATATAATTCTACAACTGAACCTGAAGGAGCATATCCTTCAAATGTATTTCCATTTTTTTCTGTTACATCATATCTTGAAGATGAATCTAAGATGCTTATTCCATTAATATCTGTTTCCACATCATAAAAAGATGGGACTCTCATATAAAAACTTCTCAATATCACATCTTTTTTATCCATTACATCTTCATAATTTAATGATAAAGATTCTACTTCAAATTTTTTTCTATTTTTTCTGCTGTCATCAAAGATACTAAATTCCCCATCTAATTCACCATACAATAACTGAGTAGAGTAGTTCACTGACAATGAACTTCCTCTGCTCTTCTCCAAATCATTTTTTTCATATTCTACTTGAATAACTCCTGGAGAAAAAAAACTCTTATTATCTATATATTCATGTTTTTTTCCTGTTTTATCTCCTTTTGACATATCTCTTCTTTTTTGTTCCTGCTCATATCATATGTCAGCTGGAATTTTAAAATCAAACTGTATATTTATATTCAACATAGCCAGATCGAATTTTACATTTTTTACTGGAAAAATTTTATTCAGCTGCTCAATCTCTAAATATAGTTCTTCGTTATCTATAAACGATATGTCTGAATCAAATTTCCACTGAATTTTCCTTTTATCTGGAAGTATTCCCTTTATCATCTTATTTTGAAAATCCACTTCTATCTCATTCAATTCTATAGTATAAAGAAACTCTTTCATAGGAAGATATCCAATCCCCTTCAACTCATCTATATAGAGAGGAAAAAATTCTTCTTTTATTCTATTTACCTGTAAATCCATATTTCCATCAGTAATATTTTCCATATCTATTGAATAACTAAATACAGCTATCAGAAAAAAAGCATATAATACAATTAATTTTCTCAATTTTTATACTCCACATATATTGGATTTCCAATTTTTTCTCTGGAAGATTTAGGCTTTACTTTATGATTGATATATAGGTTTCCTTTTATTTCTAAATCCAACTCTCCATTTTTATCAAGTATAAGAGCATCATCATTTAAAATAACAGGATCAGTTATATATACTCCATCTTCCAATTCAAAATGGGTATCCATTTCTACTTTTATCTCTTCAAAGGGCGTTCCTTTTATATTAAGTATAAGGTTTCTAAGTGGAGGAACTTTTTTAGAAGAGGAATTTTTTATGATAGTACCAAAATTAAACCCTTGTTTTTCAGTTATTATCAATGGTTTTAAGTCCTGGGAAAGACTTATTACTGTCGATATTAAGAAAATACATAATAATTTCAATTTCATATTTTCTCCTTTATAAAAAAGGAGGATTTCTCCTCCTGATTTAATTGTTTATATTTATTATTCTGCTATATCATCATATGTTGCTGTTATTTTCAATGTTGCATCTAAATCAGCATCAGTAGTAGGTGAATAAACTAAAGCTATTGTTTTTGTTCCTGTTCCCTCAGTCAAGGTAATTTTTTCTGTTGTTCCTATATCTTTAGGACTAGCTGCAAAAGCAACATCAGTAATCCCTGCTATATCAGAACTTAAAGAAACTGACATTCCTTTTTCTCCATCTAAAGATAATGTGATATCATCAGATGTTTTACTTCCACCTATCATAACTTTTCCAAAATTTATTTCAGTTGTAAGTGAAGTTAATTTTAATTCTTTTACTGACACCCCTTTAAGTGTTATCTCTTTTGTTGCTTCTTTTGCTGCCTCTGCCCCAAATGCTGTCATAGATAATGCTGCTAATATTCCTACCATAAAAAATGTTTTTTTCATGATACGTCATCTCCTTATTTTATTTTAACTTTACAGTTTCGCTATAAAGTATTTTGCTTTTTCCAGATACATTTACTTCTACTGCTTCACCTTTCAAATCTTTAAGCTCTACCTTTACTACTGCTGTTCTGTCTTTTAAGATTCTTCCAGTTTTTTCCTCCATTTCTCCCAGCTTTTTACCCTTAGCAGAGAGATAATTTACTTTTATTTCAGGTCTTAAACTATATTTTCCATTATTTTTGATATTCATTGTAAGTTCATTATTTACAACTTTTATATTTGAAACAGCTATATCATATTCTGCTTTTCCTTTAGTTCCATACACTGTAAGCCCATGTCTTCCAGCTAAAGTCAATGTACTTTGTCCCTCTACCACCTCTGGAAGTTCCTCTATATATATCAGTCCTCTATATTCTCCATCAGGTTTATCTTTAGGAGCTCTTATAGAAAATTTTATTCTTCTTTCTGAATTTCCTTCTAATGTCATAGTTCTTGGATATATTCTCAGCCATTCTCCAAGATATTCTTCATCTTTTATATTTTCATCTTTTCCCGGATATATTTTTACTCTGATAGGTTCATTTGAATTATTTACAAGTATTATCTCCTCTGTAGCTGATCTATCCAGATTCATTTCAAATATCCCAGGGGCTACTGAAGTTCTAAAAAATGCAAAACTGCTCACTGTTACCATTAAAAACATGAATACAATACTTATTATTTTTTTCATATACGCTCCTCATTTAATCATAGGTAGCAGTAAAAACTATTGTATCCTCTGCTTCATCCCCATGATTCATTTTATTTAATGTTTCTGTATTATATGATATCTTAAATTTTTTCTCTTCTCCCTCAGACACTTTTTCTATCTTATAGAGATTTTTTTCATTACCGCTATAATCTACATCTTTAAGATTTATAGCTCCATTTGTATATTCTTCTTTTAATCCAAATGTTAATATTTTTGTATTTTTATTGTTAGATCCTTTGATATAGTTTTCCATAACTATTTCATTTGTTTCCACTCCATCTACTTTTACAACTAATGAAGCATTGGCAACAACTTTCCCTGTTATCTTTATTACAGCAGAAACTTGTTGAAACTCCCCTGAATACAAGTTTAAACTTATTAACAAAAAACAAAAAATTTTTTTTATCATAAGCTGATCATCCCTGTTTTGTTTATTTTTTCCTCTATTTGGTATTTTTTTGAATAATTATGTCTTTAATCGGATTATAGCATATAAAATACATAAGTTCAATAAATATCTTTATTCCTTATTTTAAGATAAAATAACTAATTATATATACTAATATGCTTTTTTCGTTAAGGTTCTAAATTTCAGTTAATAAACTTCTTTTATTTGAATTTCCAAAGTTAAAGTGCAAACAAACTAAATTTTAATTGAAATAAATAACATAAAAAAAATCTATTTTTTGTATAAATAAAATAGATTTTTAGAAGGTTATAAAATCACAATTAGTCCCTCAAAAACAAAAAACAGGCTTAAAATACGCCTGTTTTCTTATTTTAAATATTTATAATAATCTTTCTGCTAAACGTACTTTTACTAAAGCTTCATTTAGATTTTTTTCAGTCAGAAGAATATCTTTATCCTCTTTCAATTTATCTAATTTGGCCTTAGCCTCTTCAGCTTCTTTTCTAGCTCTTTCCAAGTCTATCATTTCACATGGCATAGCTTCATCAGCTAGCACAGTTACATTATTATTAGATATCTCTAGAAACCCTCCTGAAACAAAGTAACATTTTTCTTCACCATTGAGTCTGATTTTCATTTCACCAATAGCAAGTCCTGCAACAAAAGGTGAGTGATTAGGAAGAATTCCCATTTCTCCTTCAGTAGTTCTTACTAAAAGAAACTCTGCGTCTTGTTCCAAAACTTTTTCTTGATAATTTACAACCTTAACCTTAAAAGTTGCCATAATTATTCATCCCCTTTCATAAGGTCTCTTCCTTTAGCTACTGCCTCCTCTATAGTTCCTACAAATAGGAAAGCTTGTTCAGGGATATCATCATGTTTACCTTCAAGGATTTCTTTGAATCCTCTGATAGTATCTTTTACAGTAACATATTTTCCTTCCATACCTGTAAACTGTTCAGCAACAGAGAATGGTTGAGAGAAGAATCTTTGAATTTTTCTAGCTCTTGATACTGTAAGTTTATCTTCATCAGATAATTCATCCATACCTAGAATTGCAATAATATCTTGAAGCTCTTTATATCTTTGAAGAACTTCTTGTACTTCCCTGGCTACCTCATAGTGCTCTTTTCCTACTACTTCAGCTGATAGAGCTTTTGATGTAGAATCAAGAGGGTCAACTGCTGGGTAGATACCTAGAGAAGCTATATTTCTTGATAAAACTGTAGTTGCATCCAAGTGTGAGAATGTAGTTGCTGGTGCAGGGTCAGTAAGGTCATCTGCTGGTACATATACTGCTTGTACAGATGTTATTGATCCTGATTTAGTTGAAGTGATTCTCTCCTGCAAAGTTCCCATTTCTGTAGCAAGGTTAGGCTGATATCCAACTGCTGATGGCATTCTTCCTAATAATGCTGATACTTCAGAACCTGCTTGAGTAAATCTGAATATATTGTCTATGAATAGAAGAACGTCTTGTCCCTCTTTATCTCTAAAATTTTCTGCTACAGTAAGCCCTGTAAGTCCTACTCTAAGTCTTGCTCCAGGTGGTTCATTCATCTGTCCATAAACTAGAGATGTCTTAGATAAAACTCCTGATTCAGTCATTTCATCATAAAGGTCTCTACCTTCTCTTGTTCTTTCTCCAACTCCCGCAAAAACTGAAAGTCCTCCATGTCCCTTAGCAATGTTATTGATAAGTTCCATGATAAGAACTGTTTTTCCAACTCCAGCTCCTCCGAATAGTCCAATTTTTCCACCTTTTATATATGGTGCTAATAAGTCGATTACTTTTATTCCTGTTTCAAAGATTTCAGTTTCTGTTTCCTGCTCTTCAAAACTTGGGGCATCTCTATGTATAGGAAGATATTCTTCAGTTTCAATAGGTCCACCATCATCAACTGGCTGTCCTAGAACGTTTAATATTCTTCCAAGAACTGCTTTCCCTACTGGTACTTTTATAGGGGAACCAGTATCTATTACTTCCATACCTCTTTGCAGACCATCAGTAGAATCCATTGCTACTGCTCTTATTACATTGTTACCTAGATGCTGTTGAACTTCAAGTACAAGTTCCTTATCTCCTACTTTTACTTTCAATGCATTATATATACTAGGCAGCTGGTCTTTAAAAGACACGTCTACAACGGCACTGATAATCTGTGTTATAGTTCCTTTGTTCTCCACGCTATTGCCTCCTTATCTTTAATTTAGAGCTGCTGCTCCACCAACTATTTCAGTTATTTCTTGAGTAATAGCTGATTGTCTCTCTCTATTATATTTCAGATTAAGCTCTTTTATCATCTCTTCTGCATTATCTGTGGCACTCTTCATTGAATTTTTTCTTGCTGAATGTTCACTGGCAGTATTATTCAAAAGAGCCTGATATATCTCAACATTTAAATATTTAGGAAGAAGTGCAGACAATATAGTCTCTGCATCTGGTTCAAAAATATATGCTGTGTTTTCTGTAGCTTCTACTCTTTCTATAGGAATAAGTTTTCTTACTAAAAGGTCGCTTCTCAAAGCTGATACAAACTTATTATAGATCATATACACTTCATCAAAGATTCCATTATAGTAATATTCAACTATATTTTCACTTATCTCTTTTGCCTTATCTCCCATTGTCTCGGGAATAAGTTGGATATAGCTTGCTTTCAGATCATACTTTCTCTTAGAGCAGTATTCTCTTCCTTTTCTTCCTATAGCAATCACTGAAACCTCTTTTCCACTATTATTTCTCATGATTTTTTCCATTTCTCTAAGAGCATTGTTATTGAATCCTCCACAGAGTCCTCTGTCAGATGTCATAACTATTACACCTATCTTCTTGACTTCTTCTCTCCCATCAAAAAGAGGATGTTTTTCACTCTTAACTCCTGCTGCTATGTTAGACAGGATGTTATGGATGCTTTCAGCATAAGGTCTTGATTTAGCTACTAATGCTGAAAATCTTTTGAATTTTGTAGTAGAAACAATTTCCATGGCTTTAGTGATTTGGTGAGTAGACTGAACACTTTTAATTCTGCTTTTTATCTCTTTAGCTCCAGCCATTATCCCACCTCTTTCTAGTTAAAATTCTTTTTGAAAGCGTTGATAGCTTCTCCCAATTTTGTTTCCATCTCTTTACTTAAAGCTTTTTTATCTTTTATTTCAGCTAAGATATCTGTAGTATTTCTAAGTTCTGTTAGAAGTTCATCTTCAAATCTTCTTACTTTATCCACATCTACAGAATCAAGATATCCATTGATAACAGCAAAGAATGCAACTACTTGTTCTTCAACTGGGAAAGGTCTGTATTGTGGCTGTTTTAAAACTTCCATAATTCTGTTACCTCTTTCCAATTGAGCCTTTGTAGATTTATCAAGGTCTGATCCGAATTGTGCAAATGTCAATAGTTCTGTATATTGAGCTAGTTCAAGTTTAACTTTAGAAGCAACCTGTTTCATAGCTTTTATTTGTGCAGAACCTCCAACCCTTGATACAGATATACCAGCATTTATAGCAGGTCTGAATCCAGAGTTGAACAATTGAGAGTCTAGGAATATCTGTCCATCAGTTATAGAAATAACATTTGTAGGAATGTATGCTGATACATCTCCTGCTTGTGTTTCTATTATTGGAAGAGCCGTTATAGATCCTCCACCTAATTTATCAGATAATTTAGCTGCTCTTTCAAGTAATCTTGAGTGCAGATAGAATACGTCTCCTGGGTAAGCTTCTCTTCCAGGTGGTCTTTTAAGCAATAGTGACATTTCTCTATATGCTACTGCATGTTTTGATAGGTCATCATATACTATAAGTACATGTTCACCTTTATCTAGGAAATATTCTCCCATAGATACTCCTGAATATGGAGCCATATATTGTAATGGAGCTGCCTCAGATGCTGTAGCTGCAACTATAGTTGTATATTCCATAGCTCCTGCATCTTCCAGTTTTTTATATATTTGAGCAACAGTAGATCTTTTTTGTCCAATTGCAACATAGATACATTTTACTCCTGTTCCCTTTTGGTTAAGGATAGCATCAATAGCAATAGCCGTTTTTCCTGTTTGTCTGTCTCCAATTATAAGTTCTCTTTGTCCTCTACCAATAGGTACCATCCCATCAATAGATTTGATTCCTGTTTGTAATGGTTCAAATACTGGTTTTCTAGAGATGATTCCTGATGCTTTTCTCTCTATCTCCATATATTTTTCAGCTTTAATTTCACCTTTTCCATCAATTGGTTCTCCAAGAGCATTTACAACTCTTCCTAGTAAAGATTCTCCAGCTGGAACAGACACAACTCTTCCAGTTGCTCTTACTTCATCTCCCTCTTTTATCAGAGAGAAGTCTCCAAGTATAACTGCTCCTACATTATCCTCTTCAAGGTTCAATGCCATTCCCATAACACCATGTGGAAATTCCAATAACTCTCCTGACATTGCACTGCTCAATCCATAGACTCTGGCTATACCGTCTCCTACTTCTAAAACAGAACCTGAAGTTTTTATATCAAGACTTTTTTTATAGTTCTCAATCTCATTTTTGATTATGCTGCTTACTTCTTCTGGCCTAATTTTCAACTGATTACACCTCCTGCTTTCCAAGCCTTTCTATTTTTTTCTTAGGGAATTCAACTCTTTACGTATAGATCCATCAGTTACCTGATCTCCTATTTTAATGATACCTCCACCTATGATGGCTTTATCAATTTTAACTTCAAGGTTGATTTTTTTCCCTGTTTTTTTCATTAATTTTTCTATTAATTTTTGTTTTTGTAGCTCACTTGGTTCAACAGCAAAGGTTGCCTCAACATCAAGTATCTGATTTTTTTCATAGTATATTTTCAGATATTCTGCCACAATATTTCTTATGTTTTCCATTCTTTTTTTATCAAGAATATAAAACATTATATTTAAAGTACCCTCATCAGAATCTTTAAAGATAGAGCTTAAAACTTTCTTCTTTTCATCTTCTTCAATAAGAGGATGTGTGATAAAAGTTTTAAATTCATTATCATTCTTATATAATTCCATGAGAGCATTTAGCTTTTCATAAATGGGTTTTACTTTGTCAGTAGATTCAGCGATTTCGTAGATTGCTTCTGCATATCTTCTTCCTACTTGATTATCAATCATCTTTCTTCCCCTACCTCTTCTATAAACTCATCTATTAAGGTAGACTCAAGTTTAGGGTTTATTTTTTCTTCAATCAGCTTTTCAGCTAATCTTACAGCCAAATCTTTTACCTCATCCTGAAGTTCTTTTCTTACATCTGATTTCATTTTAACAGCTTCAAGTTCAGCATTTTTTATGATCTTATCTCTTTGATCTTTAGCTTCGCTCAAAATGTATTCTCTTCTTTCATCAGCTTTATGTTCAGCTGTTTTCAGAATTTCATTTGCTTGAAATTTAGCTTTCTTCAGTAGTTCTTCAGCTTCTTTCTGAAGTTTCATTGCTGCTTCTTTATTTACATTAGCATCATTTAAATCGCTTGTTATTTTTGCTTTTCTTGTCTCAAGCATTTTTCCTAAAGGTTTCTTAAAATATTTGTTAAATACAAAGACAAGTATAAAAAAGTTGATTATCTGCCAGAACATATTGACATCTATCGATACTGCTGGCATAATTGTTGTCGCCAAATTCTCTACCTCCTTTCCAGATGATGATAAATTTCTCTTTTTATTTCAAAGAAATTATCCTAACATTCCTACGAAAGGGTTAGCATATAATAATATCAAAGCGATAACTAGAGAGTAAATACCAGTTGACTCTGCAACTGCTTGTCCAAGTATCATTGTAGAGATAATATTACCTTTTGCTTCTGGCTGTCTAGCTACTGCTTCTACTGCTTTACCTGCTGCATAACCTTCTCCAATTCCTGGTCCTAATCCAGCGATCATTGCACAACCTGCTCCAATTGCTGATGCTGCTAATACTATAGTTTTTGCTAATAACATTTCGTTCATATTTTATTACCTCCTAAAGTTCTATTGTTTTTTTATCTAGTCTGTATACTCCGCATCTCCCAAAGAGCCTTGGATATATACCATACTCAACATAATGAATACAAAACTTTGTACCAATCCCATAAACAGATCAAAGTACAAGTGCAAAGGTGCTGGAACTATTGCTGGTGCTGCCATATAAAGAAGCCCCATGATAACTCCACCTGCGAACATGTTCCCGAAAAGTCTGACAGAAATATTAACTGGTTTAGCAAACTCTCCAACTATGTTCAGAGGAAGCATAACAGGTATTGGTTCGATAAATCCTTTCAGATATCCTCCAAAACCATTTGTTGATATATTTGCTTTTAGGAAAGCAAACGTTGTAAGTAGTGCCAATCCTACTGTAGTATTCAAATCGGCTGTTGGTGATCTAAAAGCTGGTGCTAACTGAAACACTCCATTCTCTACTGAATACCATGGTATAGGAAAGAATGTTACTATGTTAGATGTGAATATAAATAAAAAAAGCGTTGATATGTAGGAAAAATACTTTTTCTTCCATGATCCCAGCATCTGCTCAATTATAGCATCTAAAAAGTCATATACACTTTCAAGCATTATTTGAGCCTTTCCTGGTATCATTTCCAATTTTTTAGTTCCCAGTTTAAATAAAATAAACAGTACCAAAATGATAAACCAAGTGGTCACAACTGTTATAGTTACTGGTAACCCATATCCCCCATTAGCCATTTCCATTGCAAATGGCATCTTATGAAGAAATTCAGGAAGAGGGAGAAAAAATACAATTCTTGGTCCTTCCACCAAAGGGGGTGTTACGAACTCTATTGCTCCTAATCTCATCTGTTAAAACCCTCCTTTCATTGCGTCATCTTAGATATTTGTCTCTAAGCTTCAATATATTTTCAGAAAGAATTATTAAAAGTATATTTGCCTTTACATTCAATAATCCTATTGCTGAACCTAATAACATGGGTAGCCCAAAAAAATGAGCCATTATACCAAGATATATACCATAAATGGCATATCTTTTTGCATAACCTATAAAACCCCTTTTTCTCGAAATATTTTCAGAAGCAGCTATGGATTTTATATCAAGGCAAAGTAAATAGAATACAAAAATAGACATCACACTACCTGAAAACATTCCCAGATAGACATATTCACTTTTCACTAATACTCCATATATAAGAATAATGACTACTGTCACTGCTGCTCTTTTAAAAATTCTTTTTATATCATTCATTCCATCACCTTTTCTACTTTTTCATTATCAGCTTATATGCACTGTAAAAGCCGCTTACTATACCTATTAAAAGCAGTAGAATAAATAATATCGTGCTTTTAAAAAAATATTTCTCAATCATTTTATAAACAAATACATAAAGAAGGATATTTCCAGCTATCAAAAAGCCAAGATACCCTAGTAATGAGAAATTCTTAATTAATTCTTTAGTTATCCATTTCATGAATAATTCACCATCTATACTGTATAATTTTATAATGTTTCTCACTTTTAGTCAATGTTTTATTTCTATTCTGGAAATAAATTGTCATTTACTTACCGTTTTGGTATTATTTTTTTAACAAATAAACATTTCGTTTGCCTGCAATTTCATTATTTTCTATAATTCTTATCAGTTTAAGTCCAGATTCTTTTACAGAATCTTCAATTTCTTTCTCTGTAAATATCATTTTGCTATAACTTTCTGTAATTTTATCAAATGTTCCCTTAGAATTTTTTACAAAATATGTAGCATCTATGTAGTCTATTCCTTCTTCTATTTCATGTTCCCAGATACAAGTTAAATCTTTTCTATTGTCAACAAAGAGATCATTTGGAAACATCATTTCCATAAATTCTCTGTCCACTACATCAAAAATATATACTCCTTCATCTTTTAAAGAATTTTTTACACTTATAAAATGACTTGTAAGCTCCTCTGTAGAAAGAATATGATTCACTGTATCAAAAAGAGCCACCATTATATCATATTGAAATCCTGTATTAAAATCTACCATATCCCCAAGAAATAATCTAACTTCTCTATGTTTTAATTTTCTGTCTGCTATTTTAAGCATTCCTTCAGATAAATCTAAACCATGGCATTTATAATTTTTAGCCATTCTTAAAAGCAATTCTCCTGTTCCGCACCCAATGTCCAGCAACGCTTTTCCTTGAGGCTTTCCTTCTGCAATAAGACCTTCTACTACCTTTTCCCATGCTCCATAATCTGAATATTCCATAAATTTATCATAGATTTTAGAAAAATATTTATACATATTATATTCACCCTGTTTATGCTAATTCTTTTTTCACAATTTCAGCAATTTCATTAACTACTTTTTCCACCATAGACATATCTTTTCCTTCTACCATTACTCTTACCAACGGTTCAGTTCCAGATGTTCTTACCAATACTCTTCCTAGACCTTCCATCTCTTTTTCTTTCAAAGCTATAAAGTCAGTTATATTTTTATTTTGATTCCAGATATTCTTCTTCTTGTTGTCCACTGTTACATTAATAAGTTTTTGAGGCCAGTCCTTTATATCTTTTATCATTTCATCAATATATTTTTTCTCATCTCTCAATGCCTCAACCAATTTAAGCGATGTAAGTATTCCATCTCCAGTAGTTGCATGTTCCAAAAGTATAATGTGACCTGATTGTTCTCCTCCAATAGCAGCTTCACTTGCTATCATTTTTTCAAGAACATATCTATCTCCTACATTTGCTCTTAACAGTTCTATTCCATTTTCTTTAAGATAATTTTCAAGACCCATGTTGCTCATTACAGTTGTAACTACTTTGTTTCCTTTTAAATGTCCTTTTTTCTTCATAAGAAGAGCCAGAACAGCTATTATTTTATCTCCATCTATTATATTTCCGTTTCTGTCAACAGCCATAAGTCTGTCAGCATCTCCATCATATGCCAATCCCAAATCAGCCTCATAACCTACTACTACTTTTGCAAGTATTTCTGGATGTGTAGAACCACATTTTACGTTAATATTTCTTCCATTAGGTGCATCATTTATTACTACAACCTCTCCCCCCAATGCTAAAAATACATCTCTGGCTATTCTGTAAGCTGATCCATTAGCTGTATCAACTATTATTTTCATTCCAGTAAAATCACCTTTTACACATGACAAAAGATGATCTCTATATAGAAAATATTCATCTTCAGCATATTTAAATCTTCCTACTTCATCTCCAGCTATGGCATCTTTAGTTATTTCAGCATAATCATCCATCAATCTTTCGATTTCTGCTTCTGTTTCATCTGGAAGTTTATATCCATTTGACCCAAATACTTTAATTCCATTATCTTTAGCTGGATTGTGAGAAGCTGAAATCATTATTCCTGCATCTGCTCCCTTAGTTCTAGTGATATGTGCCACTGCTGGTGTAGATATAACTCCTACGAAATCTATATCCACTCCCATAGAGTTTAATCCTGCTGTAAGAGCTGATCTCAACATATATCCAGATCTTCTTGTGTCGCTTCCCATTATGACTTTTATTTTACCATTATTTTTTTTCTGTTTAAGATAATATCCCAGTGCATAACCTAATCTGAGTGCTATATCTACTGTAAGGTCTCTGTTTGCTTCTCCTCTGATACCGTCTGTTCCAAAATATTTTCTCATAATTCATTACCTCTTCTTAAATTTAATTTTTCTCCAATAAAACCTGTTATTATTCCTGCCACTACACCTATAGCTAAAAAGCCCCATACAAACATCATTATAGATTTTGAATACAGGGTGATATTTCTAAAAATCAGAAAATATACGACTATAAGCTGAATCATATTGTGAAGAAAGGCAGAAAGAGAACTGATTGCTAAAAGAGAAAGGTATTTCCTGAACTTATAAAGCCCAACCATAAATAAAGTAGTTATTCCTCCAGCTGATAAACTTATTATAAAACCGGGGGTGAAAAGAGTTCCTAACATAAGAGCTTGAATAAAGATTCTAAGCAGTACAACCTCAATCGCAAGCTTAGAATCAAATTTTTCAAGAGCTATTAAAACAGCTATATTAGATAATCCTATTTTCATCCAAGGAAAAGGTTTTGGAATAAAATTTTCTGCCAGAGAAAGATACAGTGCAAGTAGAACTAATGCTGTCAAATATATCTCTCGTCTATTTTCTTTCATTCTTTATACCCTTAACGCTGCTTCCATTCCTAGTTTATCACTATATCTTTCTAAGATTGGTTTTACTTCTACATTTACAAACTCTTCTGTTTGCTCAGGTGCAAAACCTATAAAATTCTTAGGTGATAAAATTTCCAGCAATCTATCTTTATCTAAGTTAAAGTATTTATCATTTAATATTCTCTCAATAAGGTCATTTTCCTTTCCTTCTATTTTCACCATTTTTCCAGCTTCCATAGAGTGAACTCTTATTCTTTCATGAAGTTCCTGTCTGTCTCCACCATTTTTTACACATTCCATTATAATGTACTCTGTAGACATAAATGGAAGTTCAGACATTATACGTTTTTCTATCATTTTTGGATAAACTACTAATCCATCTAAAACATTTTTCCAGATTATCAATATAGCGTCTATTGCTAAGAAGGCCTGTGGAAGTGACAATCTTTTATTAGCTGAATCGTCAAGAGTTCTTTCGAACCATTGAGTAGCTGCTGTCATAGCTGTACTTTGCTGAAGGGCTATAACAAATTTTGCAAGAGAAGATATTCTCTCACTTCTCATTGGATTTCTCTTATAAGCCATAGCTGATGATCCAATCTGACTTTTTTCAAATGGTTCTTCTACTTCTTTTAAATGTTGTAAAAGTCTTAAATCATTTGTAAATTTATGAGCTGACTGAGCTATATTTCCAAGAAGATTCATTACTTCTGAATCAACTTTTCTGTCATAAGTTTGCCCTGTAACAAGGAATCTTTTATCAAATCCCATTTTTTCTGTTATCTTTTCATCTAAAGCTTTTACTTTAGAAAAGTCATCATTAAATAATTCTTTAAAACTTGCTTGAGTTCCAGTAGTTCCTTTAACACCTCTGAATCTTAAAGTTTTTTCTCTGAATTCAAGTTCTTCCAAGTCAAGAAGAAGACTTTGAAGCCATAGAGTGGCTCTTTTTCCTACTGTAGTTAATTGTGCTGCTTGAAAATGAGTAAATCCTAATGTTGGAAGATCTTTGTACTCCACAGCAAATTTTGACATTTCAGATATTACATTTACAAGTTTAGTTTTAACTATATCAAGTCCATCTTTTATTTGGATAAGATCTGTATTATCTCCTACAAATGCACTTGTAGCACCAAGGTGGATTATAGGCATAGCTTTTGGAGCTTGTGTCCCAAATGTATGTACATGTGCCATTACATCATGTCTAAATTCAGACTCTTTTTTTGCTGCAAGTTCATAATCAATATTATAGATATTAGCTTTCATTTCTTCTATCTGTTCATCAGTTATGTGCAATCCTAGTTCCTTTTCAGATTCAGCTAAAGCTATCCAAAGCTTTCTCCAAGTAGAGAATTTTTTGTCAGGTGAAAAATTCTCAAGCATCTCCTTTGAACTATATCTTTCTGCTAAAGGGTTTGAATAAATGTTCATATTCATTTTTTATTTACCATCCTTTTTATATATTTATAGGTTTTTGTTTTCATAATTTTTGATAATACAAAACTATTTCATCAATTAATCAATTTTTGACCATTATGTAAGCTGCTTCCCCTGTATCAGTATAATAGTTTTTTCTGGTAGCTATCTGTTCAAAACCATTTTTCTTGTAAAATTCTATAGCTCCTGTATTATTTTCTCTAACTTCAAGCATTATAGGTATCTGTCCAAGAGATGAAATATAATTTAAAAGTTCTTCCCCAACACCTTCTCTTCTATGCTCTTTTTTTACTGCAATTTTCATTATTTCCCACACATCAACACTATCATAAAGTATCACATAACCTGCTATTTTTTCTTCTTTTTTTACAATAAGAAATCTATATCTATCTATTTCTTCCATCTCTTCCAGTTGTTTTTCTGAAAATGCTGTATTACAAAATATCTCTTTTTCCATTTCAGCTATTTCTGAAAGATTTTTTCTATCAATTAATTTTTCTATCAATTTTTACTCCTATTTCAAAAGCTTTATTCTGTTCAACGGCCAGAATCTTACAAAAGCTTCTCCTTTTATCCTGTCTTCACTTACAAATCCCCACATTCTTGAATCATAACTTCCATTAGTATTATCTCCAAGAGCAAGGTAATAATCTTTTTCTGATATTAATGCTACATTTTCACCTTTAAGTATTCTGTTTACATATTTAGAATCATGTATCAAATCCAAAAGCATTCCTGTTTTTTCTCCATTTACTCTAAATTCAAGATCTGGAAGTATCTCTCCAACTGCTCCTGGATTATCTACAAGGTACTTTTGTACTTCTCCAACATTTATCATATTTTCTCTAAATAATTTTGAATAATCTTTTCCAGGAATTATCTCTACAGTGTCACCTTTTTTAGGTACTATCCATTTCTCATTTCCTATTTCTCCAATATTTGTATACTCTCTAGTTGTTATCTCTTCACCATTTACATAGAGATGGTTATTTTTTATATTTACTGTTTCTCCAGGAAGTCCCATTACTCTCTTAGTATAAAGTACCTTATTTTGAATAGGTTCTTTAAAGACAATAATCTCTTCTCTTTTAGGTTTTCTAAATTTATAAATAAGCATATTACCAAAAAGTCTGTCTTTCGGCATTATTGTTGGTATCATAGAACCTGTAGGTACAAGGAAATTTCCAAGATAAAATTTTTGTATGATAAGAACTAAAATAAGAGCTGTTCCTATTGTTTCTACCAAATTTATAGTTGATCTGATTCCTTTACTCAACACTTTTCCTTTTATATTAAGTACCATGATGACCTTGTCAGCAAATTTATCTCTATATATTTTTATGGTATCTGTCAAAGCTTTTTCTTTAACAAAAATATACACAAATATTGCTGTCAGTATCACATAGAAAATACCATTCAGTATTATTTTACTTTTCTCCATCTACAATCACTCCAATTTTATTTTTCCCCAATACAATCATTTTATCATAAATCTAAAAAAAAAAATACCTAAATAAAGAAAAAAGCCAAGGATAAATCCTTGGCTTCTGTTATTATTTTCTGATTTCTTTGATTCTAGCTTTTTTACCAGAAAGTCCTCTAAGGTAATAAAGTTTAGATCTTCTAACTCTTCCGATTTTTAATACTTCGATCTTATCGATCATTGGAGAGTTCATAGGAATTATTCTTTCTATTCCTATTCCTGAAGTTACTTTTCTAACTGTGAAAGTTTTTGCAATTCCTCCACCGTTTACTCTGATAACTACACCTTCAAATAACTGAACTCTTTCTTTGTTTCCTTCTTTTACTTTGTAGTATACTGCAATAGTATCTCCAGCTTTAAATGAAGGGATGTCAGTTCTTAAGTAGTTTTGTTCTACTAATTGAATTAATTTTTCTTTCATTATTTCTCCTCCTTGAGATATTCATTTAATTATTTTGATTAAAGCGGAATATCCATTTTAACTTAGATAGTTTATCATATTAGCAGGATAATGTCAATCCAATTTCTTACTTTTTGAAAATATCTATTATGAATATTTTATCAAGAATTTATGTTTAATTAAAATATTTTTTTATAACACAATATATATCTTTAACTTTATAAAGTTAACATAATACAGTATACTTTTCAAAATTTTATTGTGGTTTTAGAAATTTTTTTATGCTAAAATGGCTACTAACTAGGTTATACTAACATGGAGGTGCTGTATGAAAGAATTTAAAAGTAACCCTTTAGTTATTTTGAAGAATGTTCTCTTTGCTGTTTGTGCAGGTTTTGTTTTAGCAATTATAGCAAATTTTTTCCTTTCTCCAACTATTTCTAAAGGTCTTGGGGCATTAGCGTTTCTTGGGGGAACATATTTCGCTGTAGTTCTTGATAACATCAGAGTTGTTATAGATGGTGACAAGCTCACTTTCTATCGTGGCAAAAAGGAAACTCATAGCTTTACAATAAGTGAATGTTCTTTTCATTCTCTGATACGTTCTACTACTGGAGACAGTTCTTGTGATCTTACTATTAAAACTCATGAGAACGATTATGGAACAACTATTGATTGCAGTATGCTGGGAAGAGGACGTTATCTGCAACTATTAGATGCACTTGGTTTCAATGATCAGGAACCTGTAAATATCTCTACAACAAAAAGAAATAAATAAAAAAATTAGTATTTATTAATTTAACTTTAATACCAAATTATGAAAGGCAGGTTTTTATGGAAAATTCTTTTTCTACATTTCTGACTGGACCTGGAAGATATATTCTTATAATATGTGTTGTATATCTTTTAATAGG
>OGJZ01001111.1_pt1 | contig 26957 bp, 24 predicted proteins | sample 1572321 | NCBI WGS metagenome assembly OGJZ01 (sample SAMEA2582086, study PRJEB24529) | metagenome | biome: Human gut stool | place: China | collected 2011 | reverse complement strand
TGTCTAATCTGTTCAGCCCGGAAATCGTGTATAATTATCCGGGAACTTATACCGTGAAATTAAGAGTAGGCCGGGGAACGGAAAATGCGGAGACTGAGATGTTGCAATATATCACAGTCGTATATCCTGATGAAATCAGTGTGGCCTTTAAAGCTAATAAAACTCAGGCATTGAGTGATGAGACTATTAGTTTCACCGATTTGTCCATAGGTTTCCCGTCTGCTTGGTCGTGGGAGTTTATTCCTGCAGAAGGTCGTACCGTTACGTCGACGGAACAGAATCCAAGTTTGGTATTCGAGCCGGGAGTTTACTCTGTGAAGTTGACCGTTACCAATCCTAAGACAACGGCTACTCTCACTAAAGAGAATTATCTGAATATTATTGATAAAAACTCAGTAGCGGCAGATATCACGGCAGATCGGCGTATGGTTATAGAAGGTGGAAACGTATCATTTAAAGATGCCAGTTTGGGACGTCCTACCCGCTGGAACTGGACATTTGAAGGTGGAACGCCCTCTACTTCCAATGAACAGAACCCGACCGTTACTTATTCAACAGCCGGTAGGTATAAAGTCACTTTAGTCGCTTCTAATGAATTGAATACTTCCACAGCCGAACAGGAAGGATATATCACCGTATTGCCGGGTAAAGATATTGTTCTTTTCTATCCGTTCGAGGGTGACAGTAAGGATATGGGTCCCAATGCTATTCATCCGGAAATTCTGAAATTGGGAGATAATATGGATGTCAACTTTAATGCTCCCGCCCGTAAGGAAGGGTTTACTTGTGCCGAGTTCAGAAGTAAGGATAATCAGAATTATGCATTCTTGTCGTTGCCGGATAATGATGCGTTGGATTTCCAGGCAACTCCGGTGACTACTTCTTTCTGGGTGAAAACTTCGAATAAGACAGCTACTAATGTGGGGGTATTCCAACATGGAGCCGGTCCTAATGCCAGTGCGGATGGAAAGAATAAGCAGACCTGGTTCAGGTTCCAAAAATCCAGTCCGTTTATAAGATACGTCATTGAGTACACAGGGCTTTCCGGAAACTGGACTGACTTTAAAACAAAGTCAATGACGGATGGCGAATGGCATCATTATGTATGTGTACATACTAATGGAAGCACCTATCTGTATATTGATGGAGTAAAAGAAGCGGAAGCGCTCAATAAAGGTTTGAAGCCTGTTGACCGTACGCCTTATTTTATAGGTGCGATGTATAGAGGGGCAGAGGGTTCTCGTTCTTATGAGAATTTTATGGATGGGTATATAGATGATTATTTAGTATATAACCGTGCATTCACGGCAGCAGAAGCGAAAGCGCTTTATGATAGCATGAAATAAGTAATATAATATCCTTTGATATAAGACAAAAGGCAACTAGCTCATCTATATCATGAGTTTGTTGCCTTTTCTTGTGTTATATTTGCTACATTCCTAAACTTATTCTTCGTATATTTGCGAACTGGATATATATTTGCAATATTATGAAAAATATACTTATCAAGATACTCCGTGTTCTGATGCTCTTTATTCTTTTTGTTTCGTGGGGCATTGGCTATGTAATCTATGAAGATACACTGACAGAGTGGTGGATACCTGTCGGAGTAGCGTTAATGATAGCTGCTGTTACATTTCCTTTTTATAAAAAGTGGTCATGGCTGACGACAGGTGATAACAAAACATTAAATCTTCTGTCTCATTTGGTATGTGTGGGAACTATCAGTTGTGCATTGTTTCTTGCGGGCAACTACTGGTTGGCTGACCCTGCTTCCACACAAGAAGAAGAGGTTATGGTGCAGAAGAAGTATCAGGAGACACATAAGAAAACACGTCGGGTAGGTAAGCGGCGTTATGTATCGGACGGCGTGCGTAAGGAATATTATTTGGAAGTCGCTTTTGCGAATGGAAATGTGGAAACATTGCATGTATCACTTTCCACTTATAATAAAGCACGGAAAGGCAAAACAAAGACACTGACTTTACAGAAAGGTTTCTTCGGGCTTCCGGTGATAACAAAAGGGCTTTAAAGAATGACATTTATTGAAAAAACGCCCTTTCTTAAAAAAGGAATATTTACGCAAACCGGAAAGGCTGTAATTGTATGCCCATACGAGAAAGACTGGAATATCTCCGGCATTTGTGAATACGATTTTCTCTCATTATGCTATTTTGTGTGTTTATTGAATAAATAGTAGTTGTTTGCTGCTTTTTATATGCTATTTGAAAGGATTAGTTATGGATTCTAGTTTGTTCTGTCATACTTGGCTTATCCAATATTCGTGATGAACCAGAAAGAAAATGAGCTGAATAATCTCATCAATAGCTTTCTCACCGATGAAAGGTTGGCTTCCCGCTGAGGAACGAAGTGTTCGACACCGAGGAACACTTCGTTTCTTTTAAACCAACGAATGTCTTATAAGTAAGAGAAGATGCATATTTCACGCAGTTTTATACAGAATTAGCCTCTAATTTTGCATATTGTTGCACTAATTTATACAGTTTATTCTGTAGTTCATTCTTTTTAGAGCAACAGCTTTTTACTGTTATCTTAAATATAGAACATTTGGATTGAAAAGGCTGTGCTATTGGTAACGTGAAGAGATAAATAAAAACAAATGTACTAAAATACTTTTATAATAAGTGTATCAAGCTCATATCTTTAATAAATCCCCGTAGTGCATTTTCAATCTTTTCCACTTGTGCTCTCCGTGGTTTTTTAAGTCCTGAGGCATAATGCCCTAATTGTTTCTGATTAATCCCTGTAATTCTTTCCAAAGCAGCTTTGGTAAAGATGCCGCTATAATACTGCAAGAAAGATTGTACATCAAAAAACCACTCTATATCCATATCACCTTGCAACTCCGCAGGAATCTTATCATTATACTTTTTGTATAATTCAACGGCTGCCAAAATACTATCTTTAGTTTCTTGTACGGTATTGCCTTCACCGTAAATGCCTGGAATGTTTTCAGCCCATGCACCGAATAAGTCAGCGCCTTTTTCAATAGTAACCTTTATTTTTCCCATGTTAGCAAAATTTATAGCATCAAAATCAATATATGGTAGAAAATGAGAGAGTTTTATTCAAGCTCCATATCCTTAATGATCTTCTTTCTTAATCCTTCTCCTATCTCTTTAGTGCCGTGATAGGGAACCGGGTATCTGATACCATTTTTATCTTCGTAAATCCGGTGACTGCCTTCTGAAACACCTGTCCATTTCCAACCCCGTTTTTTACCTTTCTTAGATATCTGCCGATGAAATTCGGATGACTTTACCATATCAATTATTTTTCAACACAACAAAGGTAGTAAAAGTTCTACTATTTACAAGAAGTTGGTAGATTTTTTGCTACCTTTTATAATTATACCGTAATTTTATTGTTTCACAAGTAGGTCTGAATCCCGTATTTTGTCTATAAACGAATCCCGTTCGTCTCATTTGAAAAACGTGTACTGTCCTGTCCCTTATCTTCGTGTCGAAATAAAAAACAGAATAAGTCATGAAGATGAATAAAACTATGTTGTTGGAAAAGATAGCAACCCGTTCGGGAGTATCAGTAGATGAATGTGGGGTAGTGTTTAAAACATTGGAAAGAGTGTTGAGCGAAGAACTCACACGTAACATGTATCGCTATGGAGGGTGGATACTTTTATTAGTTGCTTTATTGGTGTCCGTAGCTGCTTTCGGGCAGACATCGGAGCGGAAAAGCCGCCCTGTTCAGACGATTCGCGGGATTGTAGTCGACGGTGATTCGAAATATCCTATACCGTATGCTACGGTGAAGTTGGCGGGCACGGAAGGAATGGGGACGACAACGGACAGTCTCGGACGCTTCGCCATCCGGCAAGTCCCTGTCGGGCGGCACACGGTGGAAGCGGCTTTTATGGGGTATGAAACCGGTGTTTTTAGGGAAATACTAGTGACTTCCGCCAAAGAAATCTACTTGGAGATACCTCTCAAAGAGAGTGTGAACGAGCTGAATGAAGTAGTAGTCCGTGCCCGGACAAACAAAGAAGAAGCTATGAATAAAATGGCTACCACCGGAGCACGTATGTTGAGCGTGGAAGAGGCAAGCCGTTATGCAGGAGGATTTGACGACCCTGCACGTCTGGTTTCCGCTTTTGCCGGAGTAGCTCCCAGTGTTTCCTCGAATGGAATTTCCATTCACGGCAATGCTCCCCACTTGTTGCAATGGAGACTGGAAGACGTAGAAATCCCCAATCCCAACCACTTTGCGGACATCGCCACATTAGGCGGGGGAATCCTCTCTTCCCTTAGCTCGCAAGTACTCGGAAATTCCGATTTCTTCACCGGAGCTTTTCCCGCGGAATATGGAAATGCCGTATCCGGAGTGTTCGACATGAAACTACGCAACGGAAACAACCAAAAGAACGAAAATACAATTCAAGTAGGAATCATGGGCATTGACATCGCATCCGAAGGGCCTTTGAGCAAGAACCATAAAGCGTCGTATATCTTCAACTACCGTTATTCCACCACCGGACTGCTCAATCTCGACGGGGGAACGATGGACTATCAGGACTTGAACTTCAAACTAAACTTCCCGACGCAGAAAGCCGGAACTTTCTCCGTTTGGGGAACCAGCCTGATTGACAAATTCAAGAGCGACATGGAAAAGAATCCTGAAAAATGGGAGTATATGGGTGACCGCAGCGAGTCACGCGACAAGCAATATATGGCAGCCGGAGGTGTCAGCCACCGCTATTTCTTCAATAGCGACGCATCACTGAAAACAACCGTTGCCGCCACCTACTCGCAACTGGACGGCGGGGCGTCCATGTTCAATGAGGCTTTGGAAACCACTCCCTATATGGACTTGAACTCAAAACATACCAACCTGATACTGACCAGTACCTTCAACCGCAAATTTAGCAACCGGTTCACCAATAAAACCGGCTTCACCTACAACGCCATGTTCTATAAGATGAACCTCGCCATTGCCCCTTATGAAGCCCATTTACTGGAAACCGTCTCTCAAGGCGACGGCCATACGAGCCTGATTTCCGCCTACAACAGTTCTTCTGTCGGATTGGGCGACCACTGGACTCTCAACGCCGGCATCTACGGACAGTTTCTGACCCTGAACAATCAATGGTCTGTCGAACCCCGTGCCGGTCTGAAATGGCAGGCCACCCCGAAAGCTACTTTTGCCTTAGCCTACGGAATGTACAGCCGCATGGAAAAAATGGACGTCTATTTTGTAAAGACGAAAACCACAGGGGACATGTCTGTCAACAAAGACCTCGACTTCACGAAATCCCAACACGTCATGTTGTCTTTCGGCTACAAGATTTCCGACCGTATAAACCTGAAAATAGAGCCGTATATCCAGTTCCTGCACGATGTCCCCGTAATGGCGGACAGCTCTTATTCCGTGCTCAACCGTTCCGACTTCTACGTAGAAGATGCATTAATCAATAAAGGAAGAGGGCGTAATGTCGGAATCGACATCACATTGGAACGTTTTCTGAATAAAGGACTTTATTACATGATTTCCGGCTCTTTGTTCGACTCCCGCTACCGGGGTGGCGACGGAAAATGGTACAACACGAAGTTCAACCGTAACTATGTCATCAACGGACTTGTCGGCAAAGAATGGATGTTGGGACGCAACAAGCAGAATATTCTTAGCGTCAACCTGAAACTGACATTACAGGGTGGCGACCGCTATTCCCCGATTAACGTGGAAGCAACGATGAACCACCCTGACAAAGAAGTACAGTATGACGAGACAAGAGCCTTCTCCAAACAATATTCGCCCATGCTTATCGGCAACTACACCGTCAGCTACCGTATCAACAAGAAAAAAGTATCCCATGAGTTTGCCGTGAAAGGACTGAACTTTACCGGAGCGAAAGAGCACTACGGACATGAATATAACGTGAAAACCGGAAAGATTGATGTCAGCGACGGCTCCACGATACTGACAAATGTGAGTTATAAACTTGAATTTTAGCCAGACAGTATGGAGCCCGACCGGAAAAAAGTTTTATCTTCGTCCCTTGGAGATAAAACACTTCCGGCTGTGGGCTATTCTACGTTTAGAAAAGGATATTCCGGAATACTAAATCCCCGTAATAAAACATATGGTAACTGAAACTGCAATAACAGACAATAAATCTACCTTTTTATATAGATTCCTCGTCAGTCCGGAACTTCGATGGGTGCGCTACTTGGTGCTCATAGTCATACTGGCTACTATTTCCTTCAATCAAGTTTTTATTATATTCGTTGATTATCTGGAGGTACTGGGAGGATGGATTTATGCATTTACTTTCTTGTATCTGCTGACTTACATAGGAGTCGTTTATCTGAATCTTTTCTGGCTCTTTCCAAAATTCCTGTTGAAAAGGCGTTATCTGAGTTACATGTTCTTACTCTCAGTAGCAATGATGATAGCCCTGGCAATACAAATGGCAACGGAATACATATCTTACTCCTGTTGGCCGGAACTTTACGAACGGGCTTCCTATTTCTCCATACCTATGGTGATGGATTATATATCGTCTTTCATGTTGTCCACGCTCTGTATGATAGGAGGAACCATGACCGTCCTTCTGAAGGAATGGATGATAGACCACCAACGCGTTTCGCAGATGGAAAAAGCCCACGTACTTTCGGAGGTCGAACAACTGAAAGAACAAGTCAGCCCCGAACTTCTTTTCAAGACATTACATCACTCAGGAGAACTGACTTTGAACGAACCGGGAAAAGCATCGAAGATATTGATGAAATTAAGTCAGTTACTCCGCTACCAACTATATGATTGCAGCAGAGCAAAAGTATTGCTTGGCAGTGAAATTACTTTCCTGAATAATTACCTGACCTTGGAACAGAGTTCCCAGTCACAGTTCAGTTATGAATTCCTTTCGGAAGGAGAGGTGAACCGGACATTGGTTCCACCTTTGCTTTTCATTCCTTTTGTACAACATATCGTAAAATCAATCAATGAACGGCGGATATCAACCCCTGTTTCTCTCAAAATCCATTTGAAAGCGGAAGGGGACACAATAACATTCACCTGTCTTTGCCCGCAAGTGAATATTCCGTCAGATAAAGGACTTGGAAGAATCCGCCAAAGACTGGACTTATTATATGGCAATCGTTACGGACTATTCCTGACGGCAGAAAGCATTAGGTTGGAACTGAAAGGAGGTGAAGCATGAACCTGAATACGGAACATAGAAGCATGGAAGATAAAAGCGTTACAGCTTTTCTGTTAAGTCCGCATTACCGGACATACAGACATCTGTTACTGCAAGTGATAGTTCTTCTGATGACTATTAATGTCTTTTGGTACGAACCCTTGCAGGCAGTTCCTTTTTGGCGGCGTTTTGGTGGATTTCTGGCATATTTTGCTTCCATTAATACGGTAATCTATATGAACCTGTATATATTGGTACCCTGCTTTCTGTTGAAAAACCGTTTGGGTCGCTATGTCCTGACGGCTGCCCTGACGAATTTGGTAGTCATAGTTTTCATTTCAGTTACCCAGGGTTTACTCTTTGAAGTGATTCTGCCCGGAAAAGACCCCGGCAGATTTGCGACTTTCATCAATACTTTTTCAGGCATACTTACCATTGGGTTCGTCACGGCAGGTTCGGCGGCCATATCACTGTTTACCCATTGGCTGCGTTACAACCTGCGTATTGATGAACTGGAATCCACCACCTTGCAATCCGAACTGACGTTTCTCAAAAATCAGATTAATCCGCATTTCCTTTTCAATATGTTGAATAACGCCAATGTCCTGATAAAGAAAAACCCGGAAGAAGCTTCCAAAGTACTGTTCAAACTTGAAGATTTGCTGCGTTATCAAATCAATGACAGCTCCCGCGAAAGAGTCTCGTTGGCTTCGGATATCCGTTTTCTGAACGATTATCTGAACCTCGAAAAGATACGCCGTGATAATTTCCGGTTCACATTAAGTCAGGAAGGGGAGACGGATGCTATTTGGATTCAACCCTTATTATTTATCCCTTTTGTAGAAAATGCAGTAAAACATAGTTTCGATAGTGAGCACCCTTCGTCTGTTCGTGTCTTTTTCAAAGTAGACGATAACCGGTTGGAGTTTCACTGCGAGAACTCCAAACCATCTGTTGCCGCAAGCAAAGGCAAGGTGGGCGGAATCGGGCTTGCGAATATTCAGCGCAGATTAGGGTTGCTGTATCCCGAACGCTACCGGCTGGAACTAAAAGAAGATGAAAACCGTTATTCCGTAATTTTAAGTATAACATTATGAATTGTATAATTGTAGATGATGAACCATTGGCACGCGAAGCCATGAAGTTATTGATAGAAGAGACGAGTAATCTCCAGTTGGCAGGTAGTTTTAACAGTGCCGCTACCGCTTCCGACTATATGGAACAGCACGGAGTCGATTTAGTCTTTCTGGATATTCAGATGCCGGGGATTACGGGAATTGAATTTGCACGGACGATTTCCAGGCGGACATTGGTTATCTTCACCACCGCCTACACGGAGTACGCACTGGACAGCTACGAAGTGGATGCCATAGACTATCTGATAAAGCCTGTCGAACAGGAACGTTTTCAGAAAGCTGTGGATAAAGCACTGGCTTATCACTCCCTGTTATTGGAAGAAGAAAAGGAAGCTATCGAAACAATTGCCGCCGCCGAATATTTCTTTGTAAAGGCGGAGCGCAGGTATTTTAAGGTCAATTTCTCCGATATTCTCTTCATCGAAGGATTGAAAGACTATGTCATTATCCAACTGAACGACCAGCGTATCATCACCCGTATGAGCCTGAAAGCCATATTCGACCTGTTGCCTGAAGCCGCTTTTCTGCGGGTGAACAAGTCATATATAGTCAATACCGCCCACATCGAATCGTTTGATAATAATGATATATTCATAAAATCGTATGAAATTGCTATCGGAAACAGCTATCGTGACGACTTCTTCGAGGGCTTTGTGATGCGGCAACGGAGATAATGTTTTATCTATAACTTTAAGCAGAATCTATCAGTCGGCATTTTCACTACACTGTGACTTTTCTACGTAACATTTCAGTTGTTTCTTTATCTTCGAGTAATGAACAAATCCGAAGAAAAACAGAATGATACCTGCTATGATGCATACCCACGCCAGTCCGTTCAGTTGCGAGATACTGTCAATCTGAAGTATTCCGATTCCTGCGGTGAGGAGATAAAGGGAAGTGCGGATATAGGCAAACAGAGTTCTGACGTTGGCTAATCTCGTTCTCTCTATTGCCAGATAATCACGAAGTATCAAATCTTCGTCTTTGAATTTGTTGGTAGATTCCTGCATACTTTTCAATGTTTACTTATTAGTGCATATTGGAGTATTGGGGCTTTATTGTAATAAACACGAATGTGTACAAATATGTTTGTTTTTATGTTATGAATACTCCTGTTTAAAGTACAATATGTAATAAAGGACTAACCCTCTGTCAATCTTCAAAAGACTGACAGAGGGCAGTTACCATGACGAGAAAAAAGTCGAAGTTTATTGCTTTGCTTCGTTATCTTGTTTCAACAGAAATTCATCAATAGCTTTCTTTAGCTGGTCTTTGGGCAAGGCACCCTGCATGATTCTAGGTTCTTCCTTCATCGGAATCATCAAAAGGGTAGGGATGCTGCGGATACCGAATGCAGCGGCCAAATCTTGTTCTTTGTCTACATCAATCTGATAAATATCCACTTTTCCGCTATACTCTTTGCTGAGCTCTTCCAAAATCGGATGCATCATCTTGCACGGTCCGCACCAGGTAGCGTAGAAGTCTACGATGGCAGGACGGCTGCCTGCAAATTTCCAATCTTTGGGACTGGCTTCATAATTATATACCTTCTTTAAAAAATCCGTTTTATTTAATGCTACTACTTCCATTTTACTGTCCTCCTTGGTTGATTCATTATTCTTTTTATTTTCTCCGCTGTTTCCTGCGCAAGCTGTAGTTGCCAGTACAATTGCGAAAACGCTCAATAATCCTTTCATTAATTTCATAACTCTTTTTATTTGTTTTATCTGATGCAAAGATAGGTGATATAAAGGGGGTGGGAAATAGCAATTTCCCCGAATTACTTGGCTAAACTTCCCATAAAGTATTATCGGGTGCTAAAATATGTCTTTTAATCTTTGGAAGATATAAAAATAAGCATTACTTTTGTCGCGATAAAATGAGTATTCACCCTTTAAAATTAATGGAAGGGTATTAATTATGCTGGAACGATAATATTTTCAAATTAGGACTAAGTTGTCTCGTCGGGAAGATGAGGCTTTGCAACATTTTGTTTTCTTACACATGCCGCTACTCTACTATTATGCGGTAATGGTTGATTAGTCCTGCAATCACATTTTTTATTTTTAAAATTAATCACTTCAATGCTGTGAATGGATGTTTTGTATCCGTATCAAAAGCATTGGTATCACGTGTATTACCTTGCTTTCTGCCTGTATGGCGGACAGGGAGTGTCGTATGCGAATGTAAAAAAAGTATGGGAATACGATTAAAAGATTTAAGTAAACTGGGATATCGGGATAATGTAGCTCGTAGTCTGGTAGTGGACATTGTAAGCAAACATTGCAAGCATGACACCAAAGAACAGATTGAAATGACATTGAGCAATATACTCCGGGAACCCGAATCTTATAAAAACAACGAAATTTGGAATAAGTTGGCCGAACGGCTTTCGCCTACTGTGATAGCGAAGGACTTTAGGGCTTATGATTTATCGGACGAGCCGCTGATGTATAAAACCTACGGGGGAAAATTCATCGAAACGCTCGCCAAACAACAAATGAACCTGGCGATGCGTCTGCCCGTAACGGTAGCCGGCGCACTGATGCCCGATGCCCATGCCGGCTACGGATTGCCTATCGGCGGGGTGCTTGCTACGGACAATGCGGTGATTCCGTATGCCGTAGGGGTTGACATCGGCTGCCGGATGAGCCTGACGGTATTTGATGCCGGTGCGGATTTTTTGAAACGGTATTCGTATCAGACGAAGGAAGCCTTGAAGGATTTCACCCATTTCGGTATGGACGGCGGATTAGGCTTTGAGCAGGAGCATGAAGTGTTGGACAGGGAAGAATTCCGTCTGACCCCTTTATTGAGGGATTTGCAAGGAAAGGCGGTACGTCAGCTTGGAAGTTCCGGTGGTGGAAACCATTTTGTGGAGTTTGGAGAAATTGCTCTGCAAGAGCATAATGTGTTGAATCTTCCCGAAGGAAGTTATGTGGCTTTATTGTCACATTCCGGTTCGCGCGGACTGGGAGCCGCCATTGCCAAACATTACAGTCTGTTGGCACGCGAAGTATGCAGGCTTCCCCGTGAAGCGCAGCATTTTGCTTGGCTGGACTTGGACTCCGAAGCAGGGCAGGAGTATTGGATGAGCATGAACCTGGCAGGCGACTATGCCCGTGCCTGTCACGAACGGATTCATCTGAACCTGGCGAAAGCACTGGGATTGAAAGCGCTTGCCAATGTCAACAATCATCACAACTTTGCCTGGAAGGAAAAAATTGCTCCGGGACGTATGGCAATCGTGCATCGCAAAGGGGCTACTCCGGCACAAGAGGGTCAACCGGGATTGATTCCCGGCAGCATGGCTACGGTAGGATACCTCGTCTGTGGCAAGGGAGTGGAAGACGCTTTGAATTCTGCTTCTCACGGTGCAGGCAGAGCCATGTCCCGCCAAAAGGCGAAGGACAGCTTTACGCAATCGGCCTTGAAGAAGATGTTGTCGCAAGCCGGAGTGACCCTGATTGGTGGAAGTGTGGAAGAAATGCCGTTGGCTTATAAGGACATCGACAAAGTGATGCATACGCAGGAGACACTGGTGGAAGTACAGGGTAGATTTATGCCTCGTGTTGTACGAATGAATAAGGAGTGATGCGATGAGATAATTTAGTAATTAAAAAAAGAAGAAAATGATATCAGAGAAATATGGTCGTACCTACCACTATCCGTTCTCTCCCGGAACGACTAGTGATGACCGGATTAATCATACGTATTGGGAGGACATCCAACGGATTGGAACATTGGTACATACCGAAAAGTTGGATGGAGAGAATAATTGTTTGAGCCAGTGGGGTGTCTTTGCCCGTTCGCATGCTGCGCCGACCACTTCACCGTGGACGAGGCAACTGCGTGAACGTTGGGAACTGATAAAGAATGATTTGGGCGATATAGAAATCTTCGGAGAGAATCTGTATGCCGTACATTCTATTGAATATCAGCGGTTGGAAGCACATTTTTATGTGTTTGCGGTTCGTTGCATGGATAAATGGCTGTCATGGGAGGAAGTGAAATTCTATGCAGCTTTATTTGATTTACCTACTGTTCCGGAGTTGGTGATAGAGCCTGTTTCCGGTTTGATGCCGGAGCTTTTGAAACAGGAAATCATTAATATGTCACAAGAACCGTCAGTTTTCGGTTCTTGTGACCCGTGGACAAAAGAAGCTTGTACCCGTGAAGGAGTAGTCAGCCGTAATATAGAAGAATATCCGGTCAGCGAATTTATGCATAATGTATTTAAGTATGTGCGGAAAGGGCACGTCAAGACAGATGAGCATTGGACGCGTAACTGGAAGCGTGCCCGGCTTACCTGGGAGTTTACTAATGAAAAGGAGAAATAATTATGGATTGGAAATTGATAGAAGATAAATCGTGGAGCTCACTCGAACAACAGTTCGGGTGGGTGCGCGAAATGAATACCGTTCCGCAGGATACTTGTTATCATGCGGAAGGGAATGTAGCGGTACACACCCGTATGGCGTTGGAAGCATTGCAGCAATCTGCTGCTTATCAGTCTCTTTCTGCTTTGGAGAAAGAAATAGTATGGGCAGCCGCATTGTTGCATGATGTGGAGAAACGTTCGACCTCTGTGGATGAGGGAGAGGGGAGAGTGTCTGCCAAAGGACACGCCCGGAAAGGAGAATATACTGCCCGTACTATTTTATATCGGGATTGTCCTGCTCCCTTCCGTATTCGGGAACAGATTGCGTCTTTAGTTCGTTATCATGGGGTACCTATTTGGATAATGGAAAAGCCGGATTCTGTAAAAAAGCTCTGCGAGGTTTCTTTACGGGTGGATACTTCATTATTGAAAATGTTGTCCGAAGCCGATGTCAGGGGACGTATCTGTGACGATAAAAAAGAGTTGTTGGAAGCTGTGGAACTATTTGAAATTTTCTGCCGCGAACAGGATTGTTGGAACAAACCGAGAGAGTTTGCCACTGATTATGCACGCTTTCATTACTTCCATACAGAAGGCGGTTATATTAATTATATCCCTCACGAACAGTTTAAATGTGAAGTCACGATGTTGTCAGGGCTTCCGGGAATGGGGAAAGATTATTATATCCAATCTTCCGGTATAGACCTTCCGATAGTAAGTCTGGATACAATTCGCCGGAAGCACAAATTGAGTCCTACAGATAAATCAGCAAACGGGTGGGTAGTGCAGACAGCGAAGGAAGAAGCCCGGATATATCTTCGCAAAGGACAGGATTTTGTTTGGAATGCAACAAACATTACCCGTCAGATGCGGGCACAACTGATAGGCTTGTTTGTGGATTATGGCGCAAGAGTGAAGATTGTATATCTGGAACAACCGTATCACATTTGGCGTCAACAGAATAAGAACAGGGAATATGCACTTCCCGAATCCGTACTGGATAAGATGCTGGATAAACTGGAGGTTCCCTTGTTGACGGAAGCGCATGCAGTGGTGTATCATGTGGTATAGTCAAGGAGTATTATGCTCCGGCTTTTCAAACTATTCGCAAATCAATTTGCAGGATATTAGGAGAAAAGCCGGAGTTATCTATTTATTTCTTGAGTATTCTCTTTAAATAGTCGGTATTCGTTAAGTTCACTGTTTCGAAAACACCTTTATAAAACACGGCGAAGTTATTGAATACGCAAGGTAACTCCTTTGCTTTTTGTAGCGTATCCACTTGGATGAAAGATACAGGAACATCATTTGTTTCACAATACTGCTTTATTATGTCAATGTATTGAGAGATATAAGGGCATTGCATATCATGATAAATCGTCAACTCTTTGTTTTCAATTTCTAGCTTCTTGGCGTTTGGCGCAAACTTGGGTGTTGTTCCGTCAAAAGAGAGAGCAAGCAATTCATATCCATTATCGGTAGTATCGACAACTTCGAAACCGAACTTCCTGGTAAATGCCTGGTCAGAAAGCCAGTTCTTTTGTTTTTTTGCCCCAAGCATGCAAACGCCGGATTTACCTTTCTCTTTCGCATCAGCCAGACAATACTCCATAAGCGATTTCCCATACCCTTTTCCTTTGGGACTACCCAGTACCCATAAGCAATACAGATAATAATAGTTGTCGCCAATTATGGGAACCCAAGCTGTTTCGAGAGGAGCATATTCAATAAAAACCGTAGCCTTTGCGTTTAATTTTCTAAAGACATGACCTTCGTTGAGCCGGTCGGAAAGCCATTGGCGCTTGGCATCAATACCCGGATGAGACTTCTTGCTGCGGATAATGCAACATAAATGCTCGTCAGCTAGGTTTTCACTTGTCAGGTTTATAAAATCAGTATTCATGTGTACGTTTGTTTTAAGTTTGGACATTATAAATAAGATGTAATTGAGACTGTCTATCATTGTTGATTGATTATGAATACAAATGTAGCGAATTTATGTGATATTAATAACCTTATCGTTGACTATCCTTTTCCTTTAATTCTTTCTAGGAACAGATAAATCAAAAACACCTATTTGAATATGAGGCAATATTCCTTCATCTTTTGTTGCAAAAGCCGATGGATAGGTCGATATAGGGTGAAGGGGGAACTCCTTCACCTGCTTTTCACCAGTGTGTCCGTTTTGTGAATCTAAAGCTATGCTTTAGAGAGTGTAAAGCATAGCTTTAGCCTGCCTAAAACGATGCTTTTCAAAAGTCAAAGAGTTTGTTTCAATCATTTAGCGTCTTTAAAATAAATATCCCAATGTTTGTTTCAACTATCAAGAAGAGAATATGGAAGCTATGAGCATAATAAATTTAGCTATAAGCATATTCCGATTTGCTATAATGAAAAATATATTTGCTATAATGAAATCGGGAGTGAACTCCCGGTGAAGGACTGCCCTTCACCCGCAAACACTGATGAACAGGGAAAGGTGAAGGGGGAATACAAAGTTTACCTAAAGGCGATACTAACTGAAAATATAGACGATAATTCCTGTAATTACCACATAAGCTAATGCGTATGGAATAGCTGCTTTCAGGATTTCACCCTCTTTGCCTTGCTGGTTTCCGGCAGAAGTGGCGATGGCGATGCTTTGCGGGGAGATAATCTTACCGCCTGTGGCGCCTACCGTATTTGCGGCGGAAAGCCAATCGGGGCTGACATGAATCTGTCCCGCTACACTTGCTTGCAGTTTGCCAAAAAGGATATTGGAAGAGGTGTCACTTCCGGTAATAAATGTACCCAGACAACCGATGACTGGTGCGAACAGCGGATATAAACTTCCCGTAGCAGTGGCGAGTGCTGTGGCAATAACGGCAATCATTCCCGAAGCGTCCATAATGGTGGATAATCCAACCAGGCAGATAACCGTGACGAAAGTCTTTTTCAACTGTTTTACCGTATTCCAAAGTACGATGAACAAATCCTTTACTTTTACCCCCTGTATCAACCCGCCGATGAAAGTACCCACGAAAAGCAATACTCCCGCATGAGTCAGCCATGAAATCGTATAATTTACGGTGGAAGCATTGACAGGCAGGCTGATTCTCGTTATCCAGTTATTCTCTAATGTGTGGCGCAATCCCGGAAATAGCGGGCTTGTGAGAATAATAAGGAAGAGAATAAGCAGGTAAATGCTCCATGCATTCAGGATATCTTTCGTCTTTAACGAACTTTTCCGTGCCTTTTCTTCTTTGGATGCAGTCAGTTTGCCATAAAGAACGATGACGATGATAGACAGGATACTTCCGATGATAGCCGGAGATTCCGCTCCCATATATCTGGCTGCGAGGTATTGGCTGGCTAAAGAAACACTGCCTACCAATAAAGCCAGAAACAGATTTTTGGGGAGTGATTTCAGTTTGGGGTCGGTAAGGAAAAGCAGTACAAGCGGAATAAGGAACATAAGTACTGATAATTGCAGTACGACGTTGGTACTAAGATTCAGAACATCCAGATTCGTCTCCTTTGCCAGTACGAGCACCGGAGTTCCGATAGCCCCGAAAGCGGTAGCTACACTATTCGCTATCAGGCTGACCGTGGCCGAGAATATCGGCTTGAATCCCAGACTGATAAGAATCGCTGCCGGAATGGCAACTGCCGTACCGAATCCCGCCATCGCTTCCAACAATCCCCCGAATCCCCAAGTCAATAGCAATACTTGAATACTCTTATCAGTGGAAATGGAAGCAAACTGCTGTTTTATAATCTCCATTTTTTCTGTTTTCAGTAATACGTTGTAACTGAAAATGGCCATCAGTATAATGATTAAAATAGGGGAAACTGCTTTTAACGCTCCGTATAAAAAGGCATAAAAAAGATTGTCGGCAGAAAAGGCAAAGCCGAAAAGCGCAATCAGCATGGTTACGACTAAGGAAATGATACTACTTTTGTCGCCCGACATTTTGAAGAATGCCATTAATATGATTAATAACAATACCGGAATGATAGCAAGAATCAAGGTCATAGTGTTCTGGTTTTAAAAAGTGAGACGTTCATTTGTTATGAGTATAACAAATGAACGTCTCACTTGGGTCGATGCGGTAAATAGATTTTTTTATTTATTTTTTGCCGATAAATTATGTTTAAAGACATAAATGCTAACATTTTCGGAATATCGTACGTTTATTATATAAAAGTGCCTTTGTGTAATCAATGTGACAACATTTTAATTTATAACGGGCTATTTTTATGCACACATACATCTTTAAATAAATTCAAGCCTATGAAAGAGCTTATCAAGAACCTGGAAGAACTGAACAGGAAAGCAGAAAAAGGTGGCGGAGACGCCCGCATTGAAAAACAACATTCCGTGGGCAAGCTGACTGCCCGTGAACGTATCGATTTACTTTTGGAGAAAGGTTCGTTTATCGAACTGGACAAGTTGGTAACCCATCGCTGTACCGATTTCGGCATGGAGAAGCAGAAGTTTGCCGGTGATGGGGTAGTGACGGGCTATGGCATGATTGGTAAACGGCTGGTTTATGTCTTTGCGCAGGATTTCACGGTCTTTGGCGGTGCCTTGTCCGAGACGCATGCCAGGAAAATCTGCAAAGTGATGGACATGGCGATGCAGATGGGAGCTCCTATCATCGGGCTGAACGATTCCGGTGGCGCACGTATCCAGGAGGGAGTCCGTTCCTTGGCGGGATATGCTGAGATATTTCTTCGCAATTCCATGGCATCGGGAGTTATTCCGCAGATTAGCGCGATAATGGGCCCTTGTGCCGGTGGCGCTGTTTATTCTCCCGCACTGACGGATTTTATCCTGATGGTGAAGAATTCGGGATATATGTTTATTACCGGCCCCGATGTCGTGAAAAGTGTGACGCAGGAGGAAGTCAGTAAAGACGACCTTGGCGGGGTGGGTGTTCATATGACCAAATCCGGCGTAGCCCATCTTTCTGCCGAAAATGACATTGAATGTATCAACTATATCCGTGAACTGATTTCCTATCTTCCCGGAAATAATATGGAAGAACCGCCGTTTGTAGCTACCAGCGACTCGCCGACCCGCCTGACTCCGGAACTATCTACGCTTATTCCCACCAATCCGAACCAACCTTATAATATAAAGGAGATGATTGAAGCCGTAGCCGATGATAATAGCTTCTTCGAGTTACAGGCGGAATTTGCGGCGAATATCGTCACCGGATATATCCGGCTGAATGGAAAGACGGTAGGAGTAGTTGCCAACCAGCCGTTGGTGCTGGCAGGTACATTGGATATTAATGCTTCTATCAAAGCGGCTCGTTTTGTCCGCTTCTGCGATGCTTTCAACATACCTCTACTGACACTGGTCGACGTTCCGGGATTCCTGCCGGGAGTAGACCAGGAGTACGGTGGAATCATCCGTAACGGTGCAAAATTACTTTATGCCTACTGTGAAGCTACCGTGCCTAAAGTGACGGTGATTACCCGCAAAGCATACGGCGGCGCTTATGACGTGATGAGTTCCAAACATATCCGGGGAGATGTGAACCTGGCTTTCCCGACCGCCGAGATTGCCGTTATGGGGCCGGACGGTGCAGTAAATATCCTGTTCAGGAAAGAGATAGAAAAGTCGCAGACACCGGATGAGAAACGGAAAGAGCTTCAGGATGATTACCGCGAAAAGTTTGCCAATCCTTACCGGGCGGCGGAACTGGGATATGTGGACGAAGTAATCGACCCGGCAGTCACCCGCCTGCGTTTGATTCGCAGTTTCGAGATGCTTGCCAATAAGCGGCAGTCCAATCCGCCCAGGAAACATTCCAACCTACCGCTTTAGGTTTGTTTGTGGATTAAATTTAGGCACGGATTACACGGATTTCACGGTTGCTTTATGTGGTAACCTTTATTCTAAAAAACGTGTAATCCGCGTAATCCGCGCCTAATATAATTTAATTGCTCTTTTAAGTTTTTACTTCTAAAAAGAAAAAGATTATGATAAAGAAAATATTAGTAGCCAACCGGGGGGAGATAGCTATGCGTATCTTCCGTACATGCCGGGTGATGAATATCTCGACGGTGGCTGTTTATACACACGTTGACCGCGGGGCTTTGCACGTCCGTTATGCGGAAGAAGCCTATTGCATATCCGAGTCGCCCGAAGACACTTCCTATCTGAAACCGGAATTGATATTGGCGATTGCCAAAAAGACCGGAGCAGCCATTCATCCGGGATATGGTTTCCTGTCGGAGAATGCGGACTTTGCCCGTCGCTGCGAAGAAGAAGGAGTGATTTTCATCGGGCCAAGTGCGGATATTATTTCCAAGATGGGAATTAAGACGGAAGCGCGTAAGATAATGCGTGAAGCCGGGCTGCCGATTGTTCCGGGGACAGAGACTCCTGTGCAGGGAATTGAGGAAGTGAAGAAAGTGGCCAATGAAGTGGGGTATCCTATCATGTTGAAAGCACTTGCAGGCGGCGGGGGAAAAGGGATGCGCCTCGTACGCTCCGAAGAAGAAGTGGAAACGGCACTTCGCCTGTCACAGTCCGAAGCGGGCACGTCGTTTGGCAATGATGCCGTCTATATCGAAAAGTACATAGAGAATCCGCACCATATCGAGGTGCAGATTATGGGAGATAAATATGGGAATGTGGTTCATTTGTACGAACGCGAATGTTCCATTCAGCGCCGTAATCAGAAAGTGATAGAAGAAAGCCCTTCGCCTTTCGTGAAAGAAGAGACGAGAAAGAAGATGCTGAAAGTGGCGGTGGAAGCCTGTAAGAAAATAGGTTATTATAGTGCCGGGACACTGGAATTTATGATGGATAAAGACCAGAATTTCTACTTTCTTGAGATGAATACCCGTTTGCAGGTAGAGCATCCGGTGACGGAAGAATGTACGGGCGTCGACCTGGTGCGTGATATGATAACCGTTGCCGCCGGAAATCCGTTGCCCTACAAGCAGGATGATATTCAGTTTAGCGGAGCCGCTATCGAATGTCGTATTTATGCGGAAGACCCAGAGAATAACTTTATGCCTTCTCCCGGTGTGATTACGGTGCGCGAAGCTCCCGAAGGACGTAACTTGCGTCTGGACAGTGCCGCTTATGCCGGATTTGAAGTTTCTTTGCATTATGACCCGATGATTGCGAAACTCTGTTGTTGGGGGCGTACCCGTGCTTCGGCTATCTCCAATATGGCGCGTGCTTTGCGTGAATATAAGATACTCGGAATCAAGACCACCATTCCTTTTCATCAGCGTGTATTGAAAAATGCTGCTTTCCTGAAAGGCGAATATGATACTACGTTCATTGATACGCGTTTTGATAAGGAAGACTTGAAGCGTCGTCAGAATACCGACCCGACGGTAGCGGTCATTGCTGCCGCAGTGCGTCATTACGAAAGGGAGAAAGAAGCGGCTTCACGTGCTACGACTCTGCCGGTAGTAGGAGAATCTCTTTGGAAGTACTACGGTAAGTTGCAGATGACTGCCAACAATTATTAAACGAAAAGTTGAAAACTAAAAAACGAGGATCCATATGGGTACAACATTAGCTACATATTATGCCAGGCTTCAGGATATGCCGGATAGCGAATATAAGGTGGAAATCCTGGAAGACGGGCCAATCAAGAAGATTGCGGTCAACGGTAAAATATACGAGGTCGATTATAACATGGGCGGTGACTCCATTCATTCGATTATTATCGACCATCACTCGCACGGAGTACAGATTTCTCCTTCTTCCAATAATTCTTATACGATTATGAATAAGGGGGAATTGTATCAGATTGAGTTGCAGGGAGAGATGGAGAAGATACACAATGCCCGTTCGGCTGCCGAATCGGTGGGACGGCAGGTGGTACAGGCACCGATGCCGGGAGTCATACTGAAAACGTATGTGAAGAGAGGGGACAGCGTGAAACGCGGTGACCCGCTTTGCGTACTGGTAGCCATGAAGATGGAGAACGAAATACGCTCGGTGACGGACGGTGTTGTAAAAGAAGTTTTCGTGGAAGACGGCATGAAGGTGGGATTGAATGACCGAATTATGGTGATTGAATGATTCTTGGAAAATAAATAGGGATTTTGCGTACTTATCTGCAAGAAAATATTTACTTTTGGCAGATAAGTACGTATTTATCCCTTATACCATGAGCAGTGAACAAACAAAAGAGGCATTAGTAGAGGAATTGGAGAGGCTTAAAAAAGAAAATGAGCAACTTCGGAAAGAACTTTTAACTCTGAAACAAAAGAAAGGGGAAGATAGCCCTGTTAGCTTTAAGGAAAAATATGCTGTAAAGATACTGGACTCTTTACCGGATATGTTGACAGTCTTTAATCACAAGGAAGTGGGGATTGAAGTTGTGTCCAACGAAGAAACCAATCACGTCGGAGTGACAAATAAGGATTTCGTGGGGATGCACATGTGTGATATGGTGCCCCCGGAAGCTTATCAGAACATACACTCCAATATGTGTCATGCGATTACTACGGGAAACGTTTCGGCTGCACACCATGAATTGGATTTTAATGGCAAGCATCATTATTACGAAAACCGTATTTTCCCGTTGGATAAGGAATATGTGTTGATTATGTGCCGTGATATAACGGAAGGGGTGGCTACGCAAAGGCAACTGGAAGTATTCAAGAGTGTACTCGATAAAGTGAGCGACAGTATTCTTGCCGTGGCGGAAGACGGGACGCTGGTGTATGCCAACAAACAATTCATAGAAGAATACGGAGTTACCGGGGAGATTGGTACACAAAAGGTATATGACCTGCCTGTTTCTATGAAAACGAAAGAAGCATGGGAAAAACGTCTTCAGGAAATACGTGATAATGAGGGGAGCTTTGCTTACCGTGCCGCGTATGTACGTGTGGGAGACGATAAGAAAAGGATTCATCAGGTGTCTACTTTCCTGATTCGTGAGAATGACCAGGAGCTTGTCTGGTTCTTTACCCAGGATATTACGGATGTGATAAAGAAGCGGGACGAGCTTCGCGAACTGAACCTGTTATTGGATGGTATCTTGAATAATATCCCTGTTTACCTGTTTGTGAAAGATCCGGAAGATGATTTCAGATATTTATATTGGAACAAGGCTTTTGCCGACCATTCCGGCATCCCTGCTTCCAAAGCGATAGGGCATACGGACTTTGAGATATTCCCCTTGCATGAGGATGCGGAAAAGTTTCATAAGGATGATTTGGAATTGCTTCGCACTCATAAGCGTATTGATATGCAGGAAACTTATCTGACGGTTGCGGGAGAAGCACGTATCGTGCAGACGCTGAAAGCGCTTGTTCCGATGGAAGGGCGTGAACCGTTATTGATTGGTATCTCCTGGGATATCACCAACCTTCAGAATATTGAGCAGGAACTTATCAAGGCGCGGATTAAAGCTGAACAGTCTGACCGATTGAAAAGTGCTTTCCTGGCCAATATGAGCCATGAGATACGGACACCGCTCAATGCGATTGTAGGTTTCTCACAATTACTACCTGCTGCCGATACTGCCGAAGAGAAGAAACTTTATTCGGATATAATCAATCAGAATTCGGATATTTTGTTGCAGCTTATTAATGATATATTGGACTTGTCGAAGATAGAAGCGGGTACATTGGAGTATGTGAAACGTCCGATGAATCTCGGTGAAGCGTGCCGGACGATTTATACGGTTCATAAGGAACGTGTGAAAGAAGGAGTGAATCTTATCTTTGATAATGGAGAGGAAGACCTGCTGATGGAAGGTGACCCGAACCGTATCATGCAGGTGATAACGAATTTTATCACCAACGCAAGTAAGTTCACCTATACGGGTGAGATTCGATTTGGCTTTGAGCGGATGGATAAGAAGATTCGCGTATATGTGAAGGATACGGGAATCGGGATAGAACCGGAAAAGGTAGACCATATCTTCGACCGTTTTGTCAAACTGAACAGTTTTGCGCAAGGCACTGGTTTGGGACTTTCCATCTGCCGGATGATTATTGAAAAGATTGGCGGAGAAATAGGGGTGAACTCCGAACTGGGTAAAGGCTCGACTTTCTATTTTACAATACCTTGTGAAGAAGTTGGAGAGCGGGAGCAACTTTTCAAAATTACCAAGACGGAAGCTGAAAATAATCCGGTAAATTCTTCGCGACAGGTAAAGAGGATTTTGGTTGCCGAAGATGTAGAAAGTAATTTCATCCTGCTAAAGAATTTAATAGGAAAAGAGTATACCTTACTTTGGGCAAAAGATGGATTTGAAGCCGTGGAAATGTATAAGCAGTATCATCCTGATTTAATCCTGATGGATATAAAAATGCCGCGCATGAATGGTTTGGAAGCTACTCATATCATCCGTACTTATTCTAAAAAGATTCCTATTATTGCGTTGACGGCTTATGCTTTTGAAACGGATAAGGAACTGGCTTTAGAAGCCGGATGCAATGATTTTGTGACGAAACCGATTTCGGAAAAGGCATTACGAAGAGCGTTGGATAAACATTCGGTCACAGATTGATGGGTTTATGCGACAGAAGAGGAAGCGAAAGGTAATAAAAAAGCCCCCGAAGAAGAAATATATTCAGAAACCTGAACGTAAGGAGTCTTTTTGGTCTGGATATTCTATTGGTATAATTGTTTTCTCTGTTGTGTTGTTGATGTTTGTCTTGTTAAATAATTCTTCGTCTCCGCAAAACTATGATAAGGAGACTGTGGGAAATATCGTAAGCCATAAGTCTAAATATAATATGACACAAGGAAGAACAGGTGGTAGTATTTCCTATTACCTTGTTATTCATTTTCAGTATATGGTTGGAGACAAACACTATTCTAATAAGGTTTCTTTAGGCTATACAAGAGAGAATATCCCTTTTATACAAAAGATAAAGGATTATGGCTCTATGTATCCCGTAAAGGTTACATATGACAGCCATAATCCGCAAATAAGTAGGATTGTTGTTGAGTGAAATAACTTATGCGGCTACTCTTTTATTTCCGGAATCAATATAAACTTCGTATCCGGGAAATGTTTTTTCAACCAGTTTTGAATAAAGTTCATCGTATCATTCTGAATCGTTTTATCCTTTACGGTAGGATACATATTATAAAGTACAGTATCCAGTACAATACCACGTTTTTGTATGGCTTCGAGACTAAGTAGGGTATGATTGATACTTCCCAATTTGCCGGAAGTAACAAAGATAAGCGGATAATTTTCTTGGGCAATGTAGTCTATTGTCAGAAGCTCTGTCGTTAATGGAACCATTAAACCGCCTGCGCCTTCGAGCAGGACATAATCATATCGTTCACTCAATTCTTCCGTAGCACGTTTGATTTTGCCGAAGTCAATGGGGCGGTTATCCAGTTGGGAAGCGAGATGCGGAGAGGCAGGATAAGAGAAAATTTCCGGCATAGTCAGTCCTTCCTTGTCTTCTTCTGTAAAAGGGATTCCCATAATACGACGATGCAGGTCTATATCTTCGGAATGACCGACATTTCCTGTTTGGATGAACTTTTGAGTAATGGTACGTTGTCCGTTCTTGTTCCATTCACGAGCTAAAAAACCGGTGGCATAGCTTTTTCCGGCATCAGTGTCGATACCGCTTACGAAATATACATTCTGTTTCATACTTCTTTCTTTTTTGCGATGATATAAATAGGGTGATAGGTCAGGGACACAGAAGTGCCCTGTGTGAATTCTTGTGTATAACGTTCACTAAATAATTGCAAGTCACGACGCGTCCGCAGTTGTCCGGAAGATTGACCGGATATTCCGGTTACTCCTGTAACTCCTGTTTGCTTCAAATGATAAAGCACTTTTATAGGATTGTCGAACGAAAGAGGAATAAGCTCTTCTTCCGAATGAAGTATATCAAAGTGGGATGACAAGGCTGTTACAAGTTCTTCCCGTGAACGATAAGGAAGGCCGTTTCCTGTTAGCTCGCGTATCTCCTTCATATTCTCTTTCCCAAAAGTGCTGAAAGCGAAGTAACCTTGCTTATTGAGTAATGCATTACATCTCTTGAAAAAGTTTTCGGGAGATTCGAACCATTGTAGGGCAGAACAGGAAGTTATCAATGTACTTTCAGCAGGGAAGGGAGCTGTTTCCGCATCTCCCGGAAGAAAGGAAACCTGTTTCTTTTTTAATAAATCCTCGCAACAATATTTCATCTCCGGACAAAGGTCATTCAACAAGAGTTCTTCCGGGCGTAGAGCCTGAAGCAGCATACGGGAATAAATGCCCGTGCCGCAACCGAATTCAATTACTTTAGAACAGGGAAAGGATATGTGTTCTGTAAGCAGGCGAATCATTTTATCTGCAATCTGCCGCTGTACGTTTGCTTCCTGCGGATAGGTGGGAATGGCTTTAGAGAAACGTTCGGCAATTAGTTGTTTATCCATAAATCAATAATTAGTTGATTTGCATGATTACGTTATCAAAAAGTTCCACTTGATAGTGGGCGGCTTCTGCATATTCAAGGGAATCCACTTTGTTTCTCCATGCCAGCCATTGGTTATCCGGCAGGAAAATACGGTCGTTCTTTCCTATGATGGCTTTTTGCCATGTAAAGTCCGAAGGGGGTAATGACAGATATTGCTGTTGTATGGCAGCTAATTCCTCTTTGAGTTCTTCGACCGTACGTTGGGGAGCTACTGTCTGAAAAGCTTTGTAATCGGCTATTGAACCACACATTCGTCTTTGAAACTTTTGCAGGGATTGGTCGTTCAATCCTTGCAGGGTTCCTTCAAAGATGGCAGGTGCAATCCCTTTCGTTTCGTGTATAGGATAAGGAGTGCCATTGATAGCGATACTTTGAGAGAGGGGCAGGGCAGGATATTGTTTCATTATCTGAGAAGCTGCCCATACTCCCATTGACCAGGCGATGAGACTGATTTCGGAATACTCTTGCAAGATACCGGCATCGAACTCCAACGAACGATAATCATAACAAATCATCCAATCCCTATCGGTCGGGTGAATTTGAAGGAAAGGAGTTTCATCCATTCCCCAACCTGCGAAGAAAAGTAATAGATGCTTTTGGTTATTCTTTATGATAAAATGCTGTTTCATTCGTTTATCAGTTCTATGAGTTGGTCGATTTCATGTTCGGTGATGTCTGCTGTCAATGAGAAGCGGATACGTGAAGTTCCTTCGGGAACCGTAGGCGGCCGTACCGGTAATGCATAGAATCCTTTACGCTGAATTTCTTCTGCTTTGCATATGGCATCTTCACTTGCTCCGACAATCATGGGAACAATATGGCTTACCGAGGGGCAATTGTATCCTTTGTCGGCAAGCGCAGTCTTTAGTTTGTTACTGATTTGCAGTAAATGAGTTCTCTTTTGTTGGAGAGCGGGCAGATGTTTTAATATCCACGAAGTCCATTGAATATTTATGGGCGGAAGGGCTGTTGTGAATATAAATGTGCGCATCTTGTTGATTAGATATTCCCGGATAACTTGTCGGCAGACAATGTAGGCGCCTGTTGAAGCGATTGCTTTGCCGAATGTCCCTATCAGAAAGTCTATATCATTGATGCAGTCTTGTTCTTCAGCGCATCCTAATCCGTTCTCGCCCCGTACGCCGAAGGCATGGGCTTCGTCTACATAAAGAAGAACATTGGAATAATTCTTTTTCAATTGGACGAGAGCGCGAAGGTCGGCTTCATCTCCGTCCATGCTGAAGATGCTTTCGGTGACAATAATGATTTGCCCATACACGTTGTGATTCTCAGAAATCAATCGTTGTAACTGGGATAAATCATTGTGACGATACCGGATACATTTCGCGGATGACAATCTGATTCCGTCTATCAGACTGGCATGTACCAGTTTATCCGCAAGAATCAATGTTTGCGCATTGCTGACGGCAGGAAGAATCCCTGTATTGGCATGATAACCACTATTAAAAATGAGTGCGCTTTCTACTCCGAACATAGCTGCCAGTTGTTGTTCCAACGCTTGATAATCGGAAAAATTACCTGTCAGCAATCGGGAAGAAGAGGAACTAGGCAGAAAGGTTTCGGGAGTAATTGTCTTTAAGAATTCCTCTCTTAATGATACATCATTAGCCAGTCCGAGATAATCGTTGGAAGACAGATTCAACATTCGTTTCCCGTTCAGAATAATATCCCGTCCATCGTGGACAAGTGGTGGGAGAGAGCGATAGTTCTTCTTTTCTTTTAGAACAAGAAGTTCCTGGTTTATATTGTTTATAATCATATATTGTTCTTTTATAGCTAAATGATAATTTTTTAGCAGACAGACTAATAAATTTCTTTTTAGACATAAGAA
>OGJZ01001076.1_pt1 | contig 27686 bp, 23 predicted proteins | sample 1572321 | NCBI WGS metagenome assembly OGJZ01 (sample SAMEA2582086, study PRJEB24529) | metagenome | biome: Human gut stool | place: China | collected 2011 | reverse complement strand
CGTATTCTTCCTCGGTCATGCGTGTCTTGACTACCCGGCTGCGGTGCGGCGTGTTGTATCGTTTCATAGGTGGTTGACCTCCTTTCTGTGCGTGGTGTCCTCTCACTAATAGGAGAAAAACAGGGTGTGAAGCGGAACTGTTTTTGAAAAATCCGAAAAAATATTTTGAGGGATTTTTAAGCGGCGTAAGCCGCATGGCAGGGTTTGGGGAAGGCACTCCCCAACAAGATTCCCGCAGGGGCAAAATGAGCGATAAGCGAATTTTGGTACTGCGGTAGAATCTTGCTCTAAGAAAACGGCGAAACTCCCCCTTTACTCCTTACTACGCAGAGAAATGCAAATATGGCAAAGTTTTGAAAAACTTTTTGATAAAACTTTTCGACAAAGCTGGAAAATCAGCGCGGTTTTTGGCGCAAAAAAACAGGAAACCTTTTCTGATTTCCTGTCATGGTATGCCGCTGTAACGGGCGGCGGTTATTCTGTTGTCATTCCCCGGAAGCAAACTTGTAGCCCATACCTAAAACGGTTTTTATGTAAATGGGCTTGCGGCTGTCCGGCTCTATTTTTTTCCGCAGGTTGTAAATCACATTTGCAACGCTTGACTGGCAGCTTTCACTTTCCATGTTCCAAACGGCTTCAAATATTTGTGTCCGTGTGAGGACAATGCCGGGGTTGGAAGCAAGATATACAAGGGTACTGTATTCAAGGCGGGTAAGGCTTACTTCCTCCCCGTCTTGAAATACCCGGCGTTGGTTCTGCTTTATTTCCAGTCCCGGAAAAGATAACACGGAAGCGGTTGTGATCTGCATGGGTTCAATCTGTATATAATCAGATATTGCCGATATGATTTTGTCAATCGCTGTTTCCTCTTGTTCGTTAAGTGTCAGCAGTAGTAATTTCCCCATGTTCATTACCTCTTTTATCCGTTGAATTTAAACTATATTTTTCTGTCGTGTTTTTGACAGTAAGCAACAAATATATATGATAGAGAGCGTAATGTCAATTTAATGCCATTAAAAGAGAAAGATGGTCTGTCTAATTATTATCATTTTGTTCATATGCACTTACGCTGCGTTTGGCATTTAGGCAATTCAATATATTGTAAATTTATCTATATCAGCGGGCTAACCTCATTTTCACAAAATAAGCTAAGTTTGTGAAGCGCTCTTGTGCAGGCAACATATAAGAGGTTTTTATCATCTTCATCATGGTAGTTTTGGCTATCTGCATCACAAATTAAGACAGTATCAAATTCTAATCCCTTTGACATATATACTGGTAAGATAAACACGCCTTGTAAATCTGATACGCTCCCATTTTTAATTAATTGAATATCAAGTTTGTGTTTAATTTTATTAAATAGATAGGTTGAATTTTTTTCGGTTTTACAAATTAAGCATATCGACTGAAACCCTTTCTCTTGGCATAATTTTATTTCCTTAACAATTTCATCAATGAAGATTTCGGAATTATCAGCAATATATACTTTTGGGCTATCGCCATTCCGATTAAAACTTTTTATCTGTGAACTTTGTTCAATGAACTTTAAACTAAAATTTAAAATTTCATTCGTACAACGGAAACTTTTATCCAACATAATAAGAGAAGATTTTTTCTTGTTCAATATTTTTTGAATTTGTTCGTAGAAAGAAATATCTTCTTTTTTGGCAAGAGTCTGTTTCATATCTCCTAAAATAGTAAATTTGGCATTAGAAAAAAGCAAATTAAATATTTCATATTGGAGAGGGTAGTAGTCCTGTGCTTCATCAATGACTACCTGCTTAATATTTTTATATTTATTTGTTCCGTATATTTTTAAATACAAATAAGCGATTGCTATTGCGTCATCATAATACAAGCTGTCTGCTTCCAAATTTTCCTTAGTATATTTCCAAATATTTTTTATGTTTTGTGACGGATTGCTATTTTGCAGCAGGCTATAAAAATAGGCTTCATTGCTAAATAATATTTTATATAATTCAACAATGTCAATTTTTATAAATTTCTGTATTTCCTGCTTGATTAGATTTTTTTCTTCTTTATGCCCCCGCCCTTTTCCTGTTCCAAATATTTGTTCTAAAATATAATCTTCTAATTGTTCTAATTTTATGCCTAATGGTGTTTCTGGTCTTCCTAATATCTTGTCTTTTAGAATTTGCCCGCTTACAACGCATTTTCCCTCATAATAAACATCTTCAAATTCTATCCACTGGCGGGGTATATCAATGAGAAATTGGTCTAAAATTTCCCTAAAAAAACTTGACGTTTTAAATTCTATACTATTTCTTGAAATTTCCTTGTATTTTGAATTGACAATCAAGTTTTCTAAAAAATCATTTCTTGACTGAATTTTCCTGCCATTTAATAACTCACTAAGTATATCTTCAAACACGGAAGAAATAACATTATCTTCTCCCAATTCGGGCAATACATTTGAAATATATTGCTCAAATATAGAATTTGGGGAAATAATCATAATGTTATTTGCGGACAGCTTTGTTTGTAAACCTTGATACATAAGATAAGCAGCCCGGTGGAGAGCAATAGAGGTTTTTCCACTTCCCGCTACACCCTGTACCATTAGCAGGTCATTTTCCATATCTCTAATAACCACGTCCTGTTCATGCTGAATTGTTTCAACAATAGCTTTCATTTTAGCAGTAGTGTTTTGTGACAGTAATTGCCTTAAAAATTCATCAACAATCTGAACATCTGAATCAAAAAAATATTCCAGTATTCCGTTTTTTATTTCATATTGGCGTTTCAAATTGAGTTCACCTGTTACTCGTCCACATGGAGCGTCATAAAACGCTTCGCCTGTCATAAAACGATAGAAAACACTGGCAATCGGCGATCTCCAATCATAAACATACATCTCTTGATAGCTGTTTTTTCGTAGAGAAGAACGTCCAATGTATATTTTTTCAAATTCGTCCTCATCATCAAATTTAAAATCAATTCGGGCAAAATAGGGCGATTTTATCATCTTTTCTAACAGAAGTATTTTATGTTCTTCTTCTTCATAATCTATAATTTTGTCTGTAACAGGATTGATATATTGGCTTAATTCAACAAGTGCCTCGAAACCGTCTGATGTGTACAGTGATGTAATGCCGTGTTCTGTATTTTCACGCACATCTTTTTTGGCTTCGATAATTTCTGATTTCTTTTTGTCTGCCGCTTCTTTTGCCTGCTTTAATTGTTCCTCGGCTAAAGAGATTGTTTGTGCTAATCTTTTTTCTTCAAACGCTTTTTCTGTCTGATTATTCCCCATAATGATTATGACCTCCTTGAAAAATGAAAGAAAGTTTTACTGAAACATTGCTAGGCTAGTTTAGCATGTGTCAGCTTATATAAACAGTCTTGTATTTATAAAATTTGTATGGTATTATTATAGTGGGAAGAAGTATGTTAGATATTTGATTTCTGCAAGCATATCAATTCTAATACGGACGTGTAATTTAAGCAATAAACAAATTGGGACAAAGCAGTTATACCGCTATGTCCCAATTTGCTATTACTCCATATCTTCAGCAGACAGAAACACAAGCCCGACAAATTCTTCCTCAATCAGTTTCTTCAACTTTTCCACTGTGCTCTATGCAGGCTCCCGTATCTCCATTCCAACCTATAATCTCTTTCTGTAAAAGCAAATCTTGTTCTGTGAAAAAATGAGTTGGATTCCGTAGTAGTCGGCATTGTGCGTAATGTGTATAACTGACTGTATCATGGAATTGTGGGTAACTCTGTTTGCAGGACGTGGGAAAGCTGCACTTTAGCTTTTCCATGTGCTGTGAATAGAGTTATCCATGATTCCATAGCCTGTTATGCACATTTCCACAATGTTTGTCTTTTGGTCGTTGGTTCGGAAAAGAAAAGCCCTGTATGTTATTATATACAGAGCCATTCTAATCTTTTTTTATCCACTACATAGAGCGTTTCCTTTCTGCAAAATTCATTTTACAGAGTGATACCCGCCTTTTTTGCAAAGTAGTCTTTTCTCCCGGTAAGCTCTGACTGTTTTTCCTTTGGAAGATTGTTGAATAAATCATCATAAAGAACATCAGCTAACTGCATTTCTCTCGCAAGCAAAAATACATTTAGACTAAGCCATTCCTCCCAAAGCCCCTCAAATAAGCTGTTACTGTCTGTATAGGTGTCAAGCTCCTCAAAGCCATGTGACGCTGTATAGCATTGCAGTTTAACAAAGCCATACCTACCAACATCAACCAACAAAATATCTTCGTCCTCTATTTCGTACAGTTCCTCAAACACATCAATCACTTTGCGACACTTTTCCCGTTCTTCCTCTGTGATATATACTGTTTTTTCCATGCTCAATTACCTCTATCCTTTCAAATTGTGGAATACTGTTTTCAGTTTTCTTCTACTTCTGAACCACATATTTGAAATGCCATATATGCCATTTTATACGGAATAGAGGTTGGCTGTCTGCATTTATCAGTGTGTTACTTTATGGCACATGAGCATTTGCACCCGGATTATCATTTCCATATCCTTCTAAAAGATTGATTACACCCCATACCGCCAGACCTGCTCCGATTGCCACCACAAGCGTCTGTAAAATATCTACCGCTGAGCTAAAAAAATCCATACTTCACTTGAAACAGATAAAAGTTGCTTTTACACAAATAAAAAACTGCTGAATTTCATCAACAGTCTGCCCTTTCCCTTTTATCCGTTTTATCCTTTCTTAAATTTTAATTGTGCTGCGGGCATATTCCCTTATGGTTCTGCCCTTATATCGTGGTGGCTGTGCTTTCTTTTTTTGAACAGCCTCCACCTCTTTAAAAAATTTGCAATAAGCACTCCTTCCTACTTTGCGCCATCATGTCGCAAAGTTTTATTCAATAAAAAAAGAGCAATATACTTATACCTGCTCCGAAATTTCTGTAGCCACCTGTTTTCCTTCTACTTCAAACAATTCAAACTCCTCTTTTTTCCGGATTTCAAATTGATGCTTTAAATAGGCTTCCACATCAAAAGTATTCTTTTTATCATAATCCGATAATTCCCGGTATCTGCTATGCTTCGTAATATCAAACTTATTACTGTAAAAAGGACGCACTCCACGAAGCTGAAGGATACATTTATCTCCATCCATGACAGCCAACTCGTCCCGACTCATCAGCTCTTTTCCAGTCTTCTGATAATTCAGTCCATAGGATCGGCTTTGTCCACGGGTATCGGAAGTATTATAAAGGTCTATGGTTTCCTTTCCTAATGTTTCTGATATTTCCTTTAAAGTGCTTCCTTCTTTTCCTCCTAAAAATAACATGGTATCGCAATTCCCTAAAATGGTTTCTGCGGCATCTTTATAAATGGTCTTTAACTGACTCTGGGACTGTAAAATAATCGAAGCAGAAATTTCCCTGCTTCGTATCGTTGCAATCAGCTTATCAAATTTGGGAATTTGCCCGATATTGGCAAACTCATCTAATAACAATCTCACATGGTAAGGTAAACGTCCTCCATGTACATCATCTGCTCTGTCACACAGCAAATTAAAAAGCTGCGTATACATAATTGCCACAAGGAAATTAAATGTATCGTCCGTATCAGAAATAATAACAAACATTGCAGTTCTCTGATCTCCCAGCATATCCAATTCCAGCTCATCATAAGAAGTCAGTTCCCGCAGTTCTGCAATATCAAATGGTGCCAGCCTTGCCCCACAGGAAATCAGAATAGATTTCGCAGTCTTTCCGGCAGCCAGCTTATATTTCTTGTATTGTCTGACTGCAAAATGCTCTGGTTTTTCCTTTTCCAGTTCCTCAAACAGTTCATCAACTGCATTTTTAAATTCTTCATCATCTTCTCTTGCCTCAGAAGCATTGATAAATTCCAAAAGCGTGGAAAAATTCTGTTCTTCTTCCGGCGCTTCGTAATAGATATACCCAATTAAAGCACAATACAGCAATCGCTCCGCTTATAGTGATAGGTAAGGTTTTGATATTATCTCCACCTTTTCCCCCACTTCACACCGGACATGCGACTTTCACCGCATCCGGCGCTCCATCGATTGTCTTCACGAGACATTTAATCAGTCACCAAATTCAAGTTTTATATTATTGCTGACAGGTTCGCCTGCTCTCGCAGACTATTGATTTTCACGAGCATCTTTTTTGTGATATTGAGTGTTTTTATCAGGTCTTTTATTGCTGCTTGGGGCAGTTCTTGTAACAGAATCAGATATTTTTTGTGAATCAGAACCATGTTTTTATATCTTTCAAATCCACCAAGTGATCCTGGTACTTTGAGCCATACAGCTACATGTTCCGCATCTGCGAATTCTTCTCCACTGATTGCACATTTTCCCTTTTGAGCAGAAAATAAAGATATTTTACTGTCATGGTATTCTGTGCTATGACCAACGGATATTTTTTCTCTCAGTCCTTTCAGAACATACTGATTAAGGTTAAGTTCTGTATGAATCAGAGCACGACCTTCTTTTGTATAACTACAAACGATTGATCGCTTCGCCATCGGTATTTTATTTTTGATGAATGCAATCGGATAGATCATCTGGTCAATTCCTGAAACATATCGAATCATTTTTGACTGTCCGAATCTTTCCTTTTCTGCTTGGGTGATAGTTCCACCCTCACGTTTTAGCATACTTCCTGTTTCTGTATTTAACCTGTTCGTCAAAACTGTCATTACTCGCCTATGGAATTCTCTGCAATCAATACTGATACAGGTGGCAAGCTGATAGTAATTCTGTATGCCCAACACCATAGAGTTATATAGCTGAATTTCTGATAAACAACTGTTTTTCTCTCTGGGTTTTGCGATGTTTTTTGCTTGCTCCACTAGCTTTGCTCTTTCAATTTCAACCTTTTTGTCACAGATTGCCGACTGCACCACATATTTATGATGCTTCAATCTTACCCTTATTTTGAATCCAAGAAACTCTGACCACCGTTTTCTGGTGTTCACAATCCTTGTTTTCTCAGGGGACACCTCTAATTTCAACCTCTCTTCAATCCACGCTGTAACCGCCTCTTTTGTCCTGACTGCGTCCTCTTTCGTTCTACAGAAAATCCTGAAATCATCTGCATACCGAATGATATGCATTTCTTTCATCTCTGTGTTTTTCATAATCCTATAACCATGGCTTTTATCAAAAACCTTAGTTTTACCGATTATTCTTTCTCGTCCTCTGCTTATAGCAATCGGATTTTCCTCCCATTGACTAGCTATCCACCAATCCAATTCATTTAGAACGATGTTTGCCAGTAGTGGTGAGATAATTCCTCCCTGTGGTGTACCCTTGTCGGGTAATTCCGTTGTATTATCGGGCATTTTAATTGGAGCTGTCAGTATTCGCTTGATAATAAAAATCAGCGTTTTATCATGGATACCCAGCGACCATATCTGTCTGATTAACTTGCTGTGATTTACGTTATCGAAAAATCCTTTAATATCAAACTCAATAACATAATGAAGGTTCATCATTTGAAGCAAGGTGTAGGTTCTGTTAATGGCATGTTCAACGGATCTGTTCGGACGAAATCCATAACTATTATTGTTGAACTTTGCTTCGCAGATTGGTTCCATGATCTGTTTGATACATTGCTGTATCAGCCTATCCCATATGCATGGGATTCCCAGTGGGCGTGTTTTTCCGTTTGGTTTCGGGATGTCTTTTCGTCTTACAGGCTTAGGTCTGTAGCCGTGTTCACTTCCCGTGACAATAAATCTCACTCTTTTTACCACATCATCAGGAGTTCGACTCCCAATGTCTGTGATGTTCTTTTTGTCTGTTCCTGCCGTGTAGCTGCCTTTGTTCGCTTTGATGTTTCGGTATGCAAGTAAAATGTTATCCCTGCTCAGTATCAAATCCATAAGATTCTCAAATACTTCACCGTTCTGACTTTTTTGATATAATTCGTCAAAAGTACCTTGCATTCCGTAGTACTCCGCATGACGCAGGTCATCTACACATAATGTTTTACTTTTCTTTGGCATAAGGCATCACCTCCTCTCGAAAGTGACCCTTTTGGTCTTACTCGTAATCCTTATCATAGGACTGAATAATGCCTGTTTATTTCAACCGACTTGTGACCATTCCTCCGAGTTCCTCTTTTTCGCAGAACTCCTCATAAGTTCGATCACGGCTTTTCAGCACCAGTTCGCCTGCTTATTTTCTTCGTCAGGCTATCCCATAATGGAATCTGATGCCTTTCCACGTTCCGATAATCCTATCTGTACATATATCCTTAGGTCTCTGCTATAGTCCTGTCAGCTTGGATGTGCCTGTAACACAACATGGTCGTTCGTAGGGTCAATTTCTACTGAACCACACTGACTGCGCTTTAACGCACCCATACATTTCTATATGGTCTTCTTTTAGAACCGTACATTCGCAGTTTTCGTCAGTTTACTCGCCAAAGTAAACATTCTAACCATAGATATTTTATAGATCCTAGACCTATAGGTAGTGCACCCCACCTCTGGGGCGTTTTCGAGAATCTTTTGGCAGATTCCTACGACTACTCTCGGTCGTTGTCACGGAGCTTCTCACCCCAGCCATTACAGCTGACGCAAGTCCGTCAAGGATAGACGTTTCAGGGCGTTACCCCATCATTCCACCTATCGGATTACCAGTTCACAGACTGGTTATTAGTTAATAAACCAACACTGTGCGCAGACTTTTTACCGCCTGCGAACGTGTCGCACTTATCCAGAAATCTTCTCCTGATTTTTCCCCATCACCTTTTGTATTGGCAATGATTGTATTGACCAGTTTCAAAATATCTTTTTCACTGCGTATATAACGAAACGGGTTATAGTGCATACTCTTTTTGAAGTTGATTGTATTTAAAACCTTAATTTTGTACGGTTCGTAGATTACTTTCCCCTTTTTATCCAGTACCGGCTTTCCATCTTTCATTTTTGGTGTCCCTTTTTGCAGCATCTTTCCACATTCCACCAAGATCGTTCCTTTCGGATCAGTCACTACATAACTGACATTTGGTGTCATCTGCATTAAATTGGGTTTCACATAAAATCTCGTCTTACCTGAACCGGAGCCACCAATAATCATGACATTTTTATTTCTGGCATACTTTGGTTTTTTCGGGCGGCTGTTCATGGTAAGTCTTTCTGTCTGTGTCAGAATGATATTGTTTTCAAATACAGAATCCATAAAAGGTGCAATATCCTTTGCTGTCCCCCAGCGGGCAGAACCATATTCCACTCCCTGACGGAACTTCTTTGCATTCTTACCTTTCACATAGACAATCCCTTTTAATAAAACTGCACCTGCAAGTCCCACTCCTATATCAGAAAATACCGGACTTGGCAATATATTTTCAAATGCCAGTGATATATGCAGCACCAAAACACTCAATCGTTCCAGTAGGGAATTTCCCTGACAATACCGATAAAGCCATGCCAGTTTATTTACTGCATAAAATACAAACACATAGGGCAGGTTAGTAAGAAACAGCTTCTTTCTATCTACTTCTGACAGTGTTCCACTTATATCCTGCCACAGTTTTTTCCATACTTTTTGGAATGGATTTTCTCTTTTCTGTTTTTTCTTTTTTATCGTGCAGTATCCCTCTCCTTCCTCTTTGTTTTCTGCCTTTCTCGCTGCTGTGCCTGCCTTTCTTTTACTTTGGAAAGTTTTTTCCGTATCGATATTTTTTTACTTTTCTTCATGCTCCAGCCTGTATATTCCTTAAATGCTGCGGTCATAGAATCTACATCTCTGGCTTTAAAAAACACATAATAACGGGGCGGTTCGGAAGAACGGTCTTTTTTCAGGCAATAGTCCACATTATATTTTCTGGCATACTTTTCAAAGGATTTAATATTTCCGTCTGTAATCTCAATGTTGGAAAGTTCACAGTTCTGCTCCTTGAGTTTCTCCATGCTTTGTTTTCCTTTATAAACTGCCAAATTTTTTTCTTCCTTAGATACCCCTTTCTTTTGCTTCCTTTGGGATTTCTGCTGTTCCAGCTTTGTCAAAGTTTTTAATAATGCACTTTTTAAAATCTGTGCAGAAATTTTTCCTCCACGAATACACAGGGACACAACTTTCTCATTGACTTCGTCCTGCATAGGCTGTTTCTTCCTTTCCTGATTTCTTCTTTCTCATGTCCTGTAAAATTTTCTGCAAACAGTATCCAATACAAGGAGAATGTTTTCCATAAGGGCAACCCACACATTGTCCTGCTTTTTTCGTATCTTTCTCTGGCTGTTTTGGGAGAAGATAATAGCACTGTTTTCTGGTGCAGCCATTTTTTCGTCTGCTCCAAAAATAGCAGTTCTCACACACCAAAGGTTTGTCCTCTGCGTATTTTCTCTTATCCGCTTTCTCCATTTTCCTGATCCTTCCTTTTCTTTTGCAACATTTCTTCCATCTGGCGATCCGCCTGACCACCTACACAGACACAACAATATAAGCCAAATGTCAAAATAACAGCAACTCCAAAAATTATTTTTCCTACCATGTTTTCTGCTCCTTTAAAAAGAGGCAGCCACAGCTTTTCCGTGACCGCCTTTCCAGTTATGGGAAACTCCCATGTTATTTTTTCCTTTTCTTAATCCAGTAATAAGAAGAACCTGCCAGTAACACTGCCATTGCAGATAACAGCACCCACAATTCTACATGGCTGGTATCTCCTGTTTTGGGGGCATTTCCTGTCGGTTTTGATTCCTGTGGCTGTTCCACATTTTCAGAAGGCTTCCTCTCATCTTTCATCACAACCTTCTGGATTTCCCCTGTATCTTTTACCTCAAAAATAATATCTTCTGCTACCAGATACCCGTCCGGTGCAGACACTTCATGAAGCGTATACTTTCCAATTGGAAGCATCTCGATATAGTGAGCTTTCTCACCAGACGTCCATCTTTCTACTTCATTTCCTTCCTGATCCAAAATCGTTAATTTTGCGCCGGGAAGCTCTTTTCCTGAAATGTCCGTTTTAGAAATTTCGACTTTCGTAATATCATCTTTCATTTCCACTTTCTGGACTTCTCCTGTATCTTCAACAGTAAAAGAGATACTTTCTGCTGTTACATAACCATCTGCCGGAAGTGTTTCTTCCAGCACATACGTATGCCCTGCCACCAATTCTTTAATAATATGTGGTTCTTTTACAGAAACCCATTCGTCAATAACCTTTCCCTGCTCATCTTTTACCTGAAGTTTTGCACCTTCTACCTCTTTTCCATCTGTCAGAGAAGTTTTCGTAAATTCTACCACTGTCGGTACATTCTCAAAAGTAAATTCATAAGATACACACGCTTCCTCACTGTTTTCTGGATCAAAAGTAAATTCTTTTCTCTCTCCGGTCATAGAAAAGCCCGGTGCCGGAGCTGTTTCTTTGATATAATAAGTATATCCCACTGGTAAATCTGCCTCGAAACGCAGCATTCCCTGTGCATTTGTTGCCTGTTCCTCAATGACGGTATCTGCCTTCATGATTACGTTTCCCTGTGCATTTTTTATATCTTCCTTGACACAAAGGGCAAATACTGCACCTTGCAGCATACGGTCTGCATCTTTTTCTTTCTTCCACACAGTCACTTCTGCTTTCTGGCGTTTATTCTGCCAGTCTGTGGAATATGTAATTTCTGCTGTTTCCTGATCACGATACAACAGGTCAATTTCTCTGGCTTCCTGATCCAGTACAAATCCATGTGCTGTTTCCTTTTCCTTTACATAGTATTTTCCAAGTGGCAAACCGGAAATTCTTGCAACACCTGCGTGATCTGTGGTAATCTCCGCTACCAATTCATCTTTTTTATAATAATCCTTGCTTTCCCCATCTGCCGCCGGAATATCTTCCCTCGCATACACTGCAAAAGTAACTTCTTTCAATGAGCCTGACAGGTATTCAAATACATGGGAAATCCAGCCTCCAATCTGCTCAAAGACTGATACCTTTTCTAAAAATTCACCTTTTTTGTTAATCAGAATACTTCCCGTCGGCACATCATCTTTCATTTCCACTTTCTGAATTTCCTCCGTGTCTTTCACAGTAAAGGAAACTTCCTCTGCCCTCAGATAACCATACGGGGCAGTTTCCTCTCTTAAAGTATACGTTTCTCCAACTTGTAGTCCACGAATGACATGTGCTTCCCCTTTGACCGATTTCCAACTGTCTACAATTTCTCCATCTTTATCAAGTACCATAAGGGTTGCCCCGGAAAGTTCGACTCCTGTTGCAGTATCAACTTTAGTAATGGAAACTTTTGTCGGTTGATTTAAAAATTCTGATGTAAGTTCTACCACATCAATTTCCTGTCCCTGATAGGAAAAATCGACATCCAGCACTTGCTCCGAAGATACATAGCCCGCTGGCGCTTCCAGTTCCTTCACATAATATTTTCCAAATGGCAGATCAAAAGAAAATGTCGCCTTTCCATCTTCCCCTGTTTCTGCTTTCCCAATCAGTGTATCCGCTTTTACTAAAGTCTGATTTCCCACCTGAATATCTTCTTTCGCATACAATCCAAAGACTGCACCTTTTATTTCTTTTTTTGTTTCTGCATCTCGCTTTACTACGGAAATTTTTGCTTTCTGACGTTCATTTTTTAACAGGACTTCCTGCTCAATTACAGGAGTATTCTGATCTTCATATTTGAATGTCACTTTCTGCGGCTCTGGATTTTTCACAAATCCTTCGGGTGCTGTGATCTCTACCAACTCATACGTTCCAAGTGGTAAATCTGACACACTTGCTTTTCCTTCTTGATCTGTTGTCAGGGTAGCAACTTTCGTCCCCTCTGCGTATTCCAATATACGGTTTCCCTGCTCGTCCTTCTGAGCATCTGCAGTATAAATATCCTCTGCCGCATACAAATCAAAAACTGCACCGGAAAGATTGATTTCCTGATAAGAAAAGTCTTTATCAAAATCTTCTAAGATTTCTCCCTTTTTTACAATCTGCAATTCGCCTTTTACCGGGTGATTTTCATATACCACTTCAATAATGACATCTCCTGAAATACTGTCCATCTGATATGCTGTATCAGAAGCTACGGAAACCTCATAATAATTTTCATTCAGAGTATAGCCGTCTGGTGCTGTAACTTCCTCAATACGGTAATGTCCTGCATCCAAATTCTGAGGAAGAATTAAATACCCGGTTTCATCTGTAAAATAAGACTTATGCACTACCGTTGTAGGATAGGTAGTAACCTGTTCCACATATTTTTTTCTGTCCAAATCATATACCTTAAACTCTGTCCCCTTTTTGAGTACAGGCTTTTTACTTTCATCGTCCTTTTTTATGATTTTTAACTTTGCCTCAAACTCTTTATCCAGAAGAACCCTCCAGATCTGCGGTGTATCCGGCTTATGCTCTGTAATACGGACAATAAAATCTTTTACAGGTTTATAGTTTGGCGGTGTTGTTGTTTCCCTGACCACATACGTTCCATACGGAAGTGGGATACTGCAAGCATACCCTCTTTCGTCTGTAAATAACTCTGTTGCTCCATTCTCTCCAATTACCACGGGAGTTACAGAAGCAAAATCATAGCTTCCATCTTCTTTTTTCTTTAAAGAAGATTCCAAATATGCCTGAAAACCTGCTCCTTTTAAGAGTTCTGCGTCTGTATTTCCATTATTTCCGGCTTTAATTAACTGAAACGGCTGTTTTTTCACCTGTTCCTTTACATTGCAAACTCTCTTTACAATGGCAACCGTATCGCCTTCATCATCGCATATCACATCATGCTCAGTTTCATCTAAGAGATAACCCGCCGGAGGCGTAATCTCCTTGATGTAATAACTTCCTAAATATAAATCCTTTACTTCTGCTTTGCCTTTATCATCAGTTTTTAAAGTCGCTACCTGTTCGTCCTTCTGATATAAGACTCCGGTTTTCCCATCTGGATGCACGATATTTTCACGGGCATACAGTCCATACACCGCTCCTTTTAAAGACGCATCTCCCTGTGGTGTTTTTCCTGTTTCGGCGTCTTCTTTTTCCAAAATAATTTCTGCCTTTACCCTCTCATTTTGAAACGTATGAGAAAAAGAACATTGTTCTTCTCCCTCTACATACTGAAAATGAAAAGAAAACTTCTCGGTTTCATTTTTTACATACTGAGCGGGTGCCTGCAATTCTTTGATATAGTAAGTATATCCAATGGGGAGGTCTGCCTGATAACTGGCTGTTCCATTTTCTCCCGTTGTAACTTTTTCAATCAAAGTATCTTTTTCTACCAGCAGTTTTTCAGACTTTCCATAGACGTCTTCTGCCGTATATAATCCGTAAATACCACCTGCCAGTGGGTTTTCCGTGTCCTGATCCTCTTTTCTTACGGACACACTTGCTTTCTGCCTGTCATTTACAAATGTTACGATTTCAAAAACAACTTCTTCATTCTGTCCTGCATAGGACAAGGTAACTGTCTGGGATTCTCCCTTGCATACAAAATTTTCAGGTGCTTTTACTTCCACTACTTTATAAGTACCAAGCGGAAGTTCCGAAAGTGTAACACTTCCATCTTCTCCTGTTTTTAGTCCTTTTTTCACCACAGCACCTTTTTTATAAGCAACTGTTCCATCTGCCCGGACAATCTCTTTTTCTGCATAAACATCATACACAGCACCTTCTTGTTTCTCTTTTGTATAAGAAAAGGTCACCCCTTCTCCCGTAACCTCTGCGCCTGTCAAAACTTCTCCTTCTTTATAAACGGTTAAAGAAGCAAGCTGCTCCCGATCCGTAACTTCTATCTGTACCGTCTTTCCTACTTCCAATTTCACGCCATAGGATTTTGTATCCAGCACATATCCCTGTGGTGCGGAGATTTCTTTTAAGTAAACGGTATCCTGTGCCTTTTCTATGGTAACGCTGGAAGCACCTTTTTTATCCGTTGCAGGCATTTCTACAATCAAATCTGTGCAATCTTCATCACGATATACACCATATACCGCTCCTTCCATTTTCTTCTGACTGCCCTGATCTTTCTTAACAAGTTCTATTTTCGCATTTTTCATCCACTCTACAGAAAATTCAACGTACTGTTCCTGTTCCACTCCTTCTCCAAATACAAATGCCAAATCCTGCACACTGTCATTTGTGGTCAGTTTATATGCAGAGTAATCCTTTGTAATACTTCCCTGCATGGTTGCTGTCCAAGAACCTTCCACATCTTCTGTCTGTGTAAGCGGCGCACTTAAATAAAACTTCGTTCCGCCCGAAAGTGTTACCTTTGCTCCGGCAGCGCTGTTTTTTCCAGTTGTAAGGTTATGAAATACAACTCCTTTTGGAAGCTGCATGGTAATAGACTGCAAAGAATCTGCAGTAAATGTAATATCCTCTGTCCGCTGTTCCTGCCCTTCCTGAAATGCCTTCACATGATTGTTAGAAAAAGACATGGAAACCTCTGGAATTTCCGGCTTTCCTACACAATAATTGTAGATTTCCATTGCCAAAGATTTTGCTGTTTCATTTGCTCCATAAAAGGCATCTGCACTTCCATAGGCATACGCTGCCGCTATATGCGTAAGGATAAACCGCTTTCCCTCTGAAAAATCACTATGATGTTTTGCAAAATAACTTTCTTTTCCTGCCGCTTCTGTCCCATAATAGCAGACCTTTGCAAGTGCCTGATTATCCTCAATTTTTGTGATTGTATAAGTGCCTGTTCCCGGTCCCGGTAAAGACGGCTGGATACAATAAGCAGTGGCATGGACATTTCCATAAGAAATAAAATAAGGCTCTGTCACATAAGTACCCAGATCATAATCCTGATAACGATATAACGGACCTTTTGTTATTGTAACCGTCTGTGTTGCCCTTGCTGCCTGATCTGAAGAATTTGCTACAAAAGTAACCGTTTCTCCTTCTTTCATCTGAAAAAGATCAATCTCCTGTTCCCCTGCCTGTGCCATCACATCGTAAAGACCTAACCCGGATTCTTCATCATAAGTATCCTGTTTCTTGCTTTCCTCAAGTGCCTGTGAAAATTCATCTTCTGTTAAAATCTGTTCCTCTTTTTGTGACGCATCTTCTTCCTCTTCTGAATTTTTCTCCTGTTTTCCATTCTCTTTTGACAGTGACGGATTTTCTTTCTCTTTATGATCAGCAACTGTGATATTTCTAATCACATGATAGTTCGGCGCTTCCCGAACTGGCTCTACAAAATACACTGCCTGATAAGTGTCTGCATGGTCTACGTGAAAATCCTGCCCCTTCTGATTTTTTGCTTCATAAAATGTCACTTTTACTTGGTCAGAATGAAACTTCATGCTGGAAAAATCTGTCTTTATATCAAAGTCACTGCCTTTTTCCACTTCATAATCCTGCACAGTTACAATCTCATCTTCCTGAAGCTGAGCTTTTACCTGTTCCAGCGCAGGGTATTCCATTTCATAAGATTTTGGATTTGTTTCTCCTGCATACGCTGTCATCGGCTGTACAACAGAGGTTAAGATTGTAAGTGCCGAAAGTACACATGAGAAAATTCTTTTTACTGTTTTTTTCATACTTTTCTCTGCCTCTTTTCTATATTTTACTGATACGATGTATTTTATTTCTTTTTTTCCAACTCACTCCCTTCTCTAAGTCCTGCCTGTTCTCTTTCCAAATCCGTTCCTACTCCAAATTTCCTTTCGCAGCGTTTTCTCTGATAAGGCAGGCAGAATGCCCACTCAATATCAGGTATCACTTTGGACAGGCAATTCAATTTTCAAGGTACAAAAAAGGGATTTTTTTAAGATTTGTGTTACCCCTTCACTAATCGCATATTAGAAAGGGGATTTTTTAACCATTCAGAAGAATAAATATTAGAAATTTGATATGATTGATTATAATGATAAGCATTTACAAGAGGCTCTGTTCTTTAAAGCATTAAAATTTTAACTAAATAAACCTGCAAGTTTTTCTTTAAAATAACCTGCAGGTTTATTGTTTCTAATTTCTTCTTTCTAAAATTTTTCGCACACTTACATCATATTTTCGATACATTTCTTGATTTGATATAATTAAATATGGAACAAGTAAAACAGCGATTGCCACAAACAAAAATATCATTTCAAAATTTTTCCACTTCCATGCTAAAATCAGTATAGCTACTAGTTCCACACCAACTAAACTAAAACTTAGAGTCACTTTGTCCATCTTTGAATACCAATCTTTTGCTTTCAAAATTTGCATTCTTTCTATTCCGTATATTACCCATAACAATATATAAGGCAATGAAAACGCTATTATAAAAATGAAAATATTGATTAGATTTTCTTGCATACTCTTTAAAGGGAATCTAGAAAATACACAAATTATTACTCCCATTCCAAATGAAACAATAGAAATTGGAATTGCTTTTTCACCTTTTATCTCTTGCTTAGATCGTTCCCAGTCAAACTTTAATAATAAAAACAAATAGTGTATTAAATTCTTTTTTGACTTTTCGAAATTAGGCATATTATGTTCATTTGCTGCTTTTTGAATTGTGTCCATTTCTCTCCATATATGTTCATCTTTCAAAAAATCAAGCTTGTCATTTTCATACCTACCATCTGGATAATAACCATACGCATTTAAGTTTTTTCCCAAATCCGTCAAACACTTTTCTATTGTTTGAAAGTCTGCTATCCTTATTTCTGAAATTATCTCTTTTATTTCTTTTCTCCATTTTGCTCGTTCTTCCGTAATATATTGCAATTTATTATTCTTTTCACCCTGAAAATATTGTATTACTGCAACTATGACTGCTGATGATAATAAAACTTCAATCAATGACATATTTCTCTCCTGTACAAATTTAAAATTTTTATTTTATTATAGTCTATAATTCAGGTCTATGAAAGAGAATAATCATATTTTTTTAAAAAGTACCGCCTACAATTCCCAAATCATGCAGAATAGAACGCAGTTCTGACAAAATACGTTTTCTCCGATTATAAATAGTCTTCCGGCTACATCCTATAATTTGAGCCGCATCTTTGATCGTCACCTCTTCAAAAAATAGCAAATAAATCAAACGGGCATCTTCCTTTGCCAACTGAGCTATTCCTTCCCGTACTTTTGCTTCATACAACTTACAAAGCACCGTTTCCTCTGTACTATATTTTTCTTCTTCCAAATCTCCATATCCATTCAGTTCCTCTAAACTACACACCCCTTGTTTCTTTTGCCTTTCCATCTGGTATCTTTCTTTTCGTCTGGACTGATACCATTCTAAGTATACTTCTCTGGTTACTTCAATCAACGAACCGTCTGGCATTCTCAATACATAACTTTTTCTCTCTTTTGGCTTTTTCCCTCGCATTCAGTTTTTCCTCCTCTTATACAGCCTCTTTCCATTCCATACATTTTTTACGAAGCCGATTGATTGCTCTTGTCAGGATTTTCGATACGGCGGCATGAGAAACACCGAGTTTTTCTGCAATTTCACTTTGAGATTTCTGTTCCCAAAAATATTGTACAATCACTTCTTTCTGCCGATCTGTCAGTAGTCCAAGTAATTCCCGCATCGTTTCTTTCCTTATCGTTGTTTCCAAAACAGTTGTTTCTAAAGAACTTAAAACTCCCCATTCTTCTGAAACTGCACTATAAGAAATACTCTTTCTTTGTTGCCTTGCTTCCAGATTTCGATTGATACGATCCTCACCTTCTAAAATCAAACGAAGATACCAAGCCTCTTTTTCAAACCATTGCTCTGAAATTTCACTTTCTTCCATCTCATAGCTATAATCCTGACAAGCACAAACAGGAAATACTGTTGTAAGACCAGCTATTTCATAAAGGGCATACCCATTTTGATAAACTGAGATTGTTGCATTCGTAGCAATTCTTTTTGACATCAATATTGTGCCATGTGTTTTTAAATACTTTGCAGTTGGGTAATTCTGTTCCGGAACTGGAACAGACATGAAATGTTTTAACTCTGCTAACGTAAGCATATCCTGACCACCTTTCAACGGGCAGCCAGAAATACCAGCTTAAACGTATGTTAAGACAATAGAAAACAGCCCCAGGCATACCCGTTTTTTTTAACGGGACTGGAACCTTCCATAATCCTCTTCTTCTCCACGTTTCTTACTGACTGGATTTCTTATGCTTAGTGTAACAGCTTATCCTATTATTTTCCTCAACGGGTATGTGGAACCTGACCACTCCTATCCGTAGAAATTTTTAATCGGTTGTTCTCCATACTTTCAATTAAGGCGTTCATGGTATGTTTTAAAATCTCCTGCTCATTCTCCTTTAATGCCTGTACTCGACAGGAAAATGCAGATACCCATATATTTATTTCATTTCCATCTGTACTTACCCCAAGCAGCACATTGGCGTCTACCCCAAGAGCCTTTACAATTCTTTGTAAAATCCCCACTGACATTGCCATCTGTCCCCCTTCGATACGACTGATCGTATTGGTGCTGACACCGGATTTCTCAGCAAGAATTTCCTGTGAAAATCCCCTTTCCTTCCGATACTCCCGAATACGATTTCCCAACATAATCAACTCCTGCGATACTGCCCGGTTACCCAAAGTAGTCCCTCCTTTCTTTCCAAAAATCTCACCTTGCGCCATGATGTCGTAAAGTTTCAAAACACAAAAAGGCAGCCATTTTCAGGCTGCCGAACATTCTCAACTCTTATCATCTTCTACTATTTTATCAATTTTTTAATTTCTCTATAAAATTGTAATACCATAAAAACAAGCAATAAAAAAGTTTCCATACTAATACAACTCCACCTATCATACCTCCAATCAGCATTTGAAACACCAACATGGCAATGGTACTTCCTACATCTCTGTTTCTTGGAACAATCCATATCTGCATCTTACGGATTCCAAAAGGAATCCCTACCAGTATCCATAACTTTAAGTAATCACAAGTCCCTGCTTCTACGCAAAATGGATAAAAAATCACTGTCCACAGGAATACCTCTGTCACAAAAATCATACGGCAAAAAATTTCCTGCCTCATTTTCCCCATCCTCCTCCATATAAATCATAGTTTACTTCTGCCTGATAGTAATGATTGATTGTCAGAACCGAATTATAAAGTGCAGTTAAAAGATAGGACTTAATATTCCCGACTTTCGTTGTATTTTTATTCAGGCAAAAACAAACATACTCAATATGGGCATGTGTCAACTTCATAAACTGGCTTTTTACCAGTGATACTAATTTATCTTCTCCAGCAATCCGGATTTTCCCTTGATCCGGCATAACCATAACTTCTACCATCAGTTCCACTAACTCATCTACTTCTTCTCTTGCATGTGGAGTATCATTCCGGAAACATTCATACGAAATGTTTTCCCGAATTATTTCTCGATATGTATTCCTCTGCTCAACCTCATCTATCGTTTTTTCTTTTTCCGGATAGATAAGATTTGATAGGATATTACTACTCTCTGTTTCATTATTCTCTGTCTTGTTAATATCAGTATTATTAGATTGTGATTTTGGACATTCTTGAATTGTGGTTTTCACAACTCCTGAATTGTGATTTTCATCATTCTGGAATTGTGATTTTGGAAACTCTTGAATTGTGGTTTTCACAACTCTTGAATTGTGATTTTCACAATTCTGGAAGTTTTCTTCTCCAAATTCTTCATTTTCCTGCATTTTTATCTCCATATTTTCTAAAATTTCCTTCTCACCGTTCAAATATGGCTCCTTTTCCAATTCTTCTGTTCCTATGTCTATGGGTTCCACATCTTCTGAATTGTGATTTTCATCATTCTGGAATTGTGATTTTGGACATTCCTGAATTGTGGTTTTCACAACTCCTGAATTGTGATTTTCACAATTCTGCAAATCAGACATATCCCCATTTTCTTCGTCATTTTTCTGAACCAAGAAATTTTTCACATAAATTACATTTGGTCTGCCAAGCCCCAAACGTTTTTTTTCAATCAATCCAATCCCTTTTTCACTGTCCAATTCTTTCAATAATTTTACCGCTTTTTGTGTTCCGCAGTTTAATAATTCTGCAATTTCCTCTACGGTAAAAATAATGTACACCCGTTCTTCTTCATCCAGCCAATGATTTTTCATACTGAGGCTCATACGGTCTAATAATAGACCGTAGAGTACCTTCGCTTCACAAGAAAGCTCTTTAAAACATTCTGCAGTGAACAGAATTTTGGGAACACGGTAAAAACTGTACTGCTCTGCCTCCATTCCCCTATAATAATCAAATTGTATCTTTTCCATGCTCCAATTCCTCCTCTCTGCCATTTTTCCATTCTTCCAGCAAGGTATAAATTACATTCTCTATCTCTTGTTTTGTATATGCAGGTGGAAAATAACTGCTGATTTTCTTCGCTGAAATCGTCACTCCATTCCCGCTATTTTTCTTTTTTAATAACAGTCCATATATGGCATTTCCGTCCAGTTTTTTCTCTTCACTAAACATCTTGATTGCTTCTGCCTGTGCCGCTGTTGGCATAATTTCACAATTTCTCACTGCCTCCAAAACAAGCTCCTGTTCTTCCCTTGTAAGATAAGATAGTTTTTCTCCTACAATCATAGGAACTTTCTTCACATCAACAAGGTCTAACAATCCGCCAATCAAATTTGCCAGACGAATATACCTCTGAACGGTTCTTCCGCTGTCACCTGCAGTTTCTCCGACCATTTCAGCAGTATATTTTTCCCCTTTACTTCCCTGATGTTTCAGTGCCTCATACTTCATTTTATAAGCAAAGGCTTTTTCACTTGGCAGAATATCCTCTCTTTGGATATTAGTATCCACCATAATCACCGTCGCAGTATCATCATCTATATCCCGAATAATGACAGGCATTTCCTCTAACCCGGCAAGTTCACATGCTCTCCACCTGCGGTGTCCTGCTACTACCTCATATCCGCCATCTGGATAAGGGCGGACGATCCCCGGCATCAAAATCCCATATTGCTTGACGCTCTCTACGGTTTCTTCCATTTTTTCATCGTCCTGCACATGAAACGGGTGATTTTTAAATGGGTGCAGCAAATCAATCGGAACAGAAGTGACTACCTCACCACTTACTGTTTCTTCCTTACCAAACAAATCATCAAAAGAAGAAAGTTTTACTTTTTCTGCGCTCTTACTCCTCATGTGCAAGCACCTCCTCTGTCAGAGAAATATATCCTTTTGCTACTATCCCTTTCGGATCATGCAGATAAATACTCTTTCCTTCTGCTGTTGTTTCTGCAGCCCGAACAGACAGAGGAATACAATTCTTAAAAATATGTACTCTTGTTCCATATACCTGCCGGATTTGTTTGGCTATATCTCTTGCAAAATTTGTCCTTCGGTCAACCTTTGTAAATAAAATTCCCATAATAGAAAGCTGGGGATTTAATTTTCTGTGTACTCTCCCAATCGTTTTAATCAACTGCTGAAGTCCTTTTACCGGAAGATACGCTGCTTCTACCGGGATCAACACATAATCCGACGCTACCAGCGCATTGATTGTGATCATTCCCAGTGACGGCATACAATCAATCAGAATATAGTCATACTCTGCCTTTACCGTATCAAGATATTGTTTTAATATCATTTCTCTGCTCATCACATTCACCAGCGCAGTTTCTAATCCTGCCAGTTCAATATTTGCCGGAATAAAGGCAATGCCTTCATCATGCCAGATAATCCCCTCATTTGGTTCAACATCTTCATCATTGATTACTTTTTCCATGATTGTTACTAAAGTAACTTCCAACTCGTCCGGCTCCTGTATCCCTAAACTTGCAGCCATACTTCCCTGTGCGTCGGCTTCTATTAAAAGAACTCTTTTACCTTCTCTTGCTAAGCCAATCCCTAAATTGACACAAGTTGTTGTCTTTCCGACTCCACCTTTTTGATTTGCGATTGCGATTACTTTACACATACTTATCTTCCGCCTTTCTTTTCTTCTATCTCTGCATACATACGAAAATATTTTGTAGTTCCTTTATTGGAAAACAGGTCAGATACCTGTAGCACCGCTATCTGAGGATGCTGCTCCAACTTTTCCCGAAACCATCGAATATCTGATTTTGTTCCCTGAACTCTGACTTTTAACATGCTTCTTCTCCTCTAAAAGCAATATTCCGGATAACGAATTTTGATTGCCTCCCAAAAGTATCTCGCATACCCACAGCAAAATAATTCCTCCGGTGTATATCCTGCATACTCCTGTAATTTTCCATCTTCACTTTCATAGTCATATACGCTTGGCGTCCCGTTACAGTATAAATTAAAAGCCATACGGACAATCCTTACGCTTCCACTGGTCTGCCACCCTTCTTGAAGGCATTCTGTTTTTACATATCCTGTTCTCAAATCGTAAATACGATCTATATTGACTCTTGTATCTTCACTAATCCCAAGACAATAAATCAGGGCTTTGTGATACACATCTTGGCGGCGGCATTTTTTCATATATGTTTGATAAAAGTCTTTGTGTTTCTCGTTTCTGAAGATAATTGTGTTTGTGATTTCTTTCTCTGCTCTTAACGCTGTGTTATTCATATTTTTCCCTCCTGATAGCTTTAACTTTTAGGGTGCTTTTAAATATTCCAGTAATTTGTGTAAACTTCGCTGAAGATTGTGGATATACATTTTACTCGATTTGCATGTTGTGTAATACTCAATTTGATGTGATTTTAGACGGTTTTAGACGGTCTTTAATGATATATTGCCCTTTTTCCCTTTGGCAATAAAAAAAGCCCTGAAAACCTTATAAACACTTGGAAATAGTGTGTTTACAAGGCTCTCAGAGCCTATAAAACTCTAATTAAATTTCAGATTGAAAACTTTGCTTAATTGCCCATCTGTTTTGCTACTTCTTCAGCAAAGTTTTCTTCTTTCTTTTCTAATCCTTCACCTGTTTCGAAACGAACAAATCTCTTAACTGTTACGTTAGCACCGTTTTCTTTAGCTACTTTTTCTACATATTTAGCAACTGTTAAATCACTGTCCTGAACGTAAACCTGATCTAATAAGCAGATTTCTTTCATCTCTTTGTTCAAACGTCCGATAATCATTTTTTCAATGATGTTTTCTGGTTTTTCTGGATTTTCTGTCTTAGCCTGAGCTAATAAGATTTCTTTTTCGTGTTCGATGTAAGAAGCATCTACTTCATCACGAGATACATACTTTGGATACATAGCTGCAACCTGCATAGCTACGTTTCTTAAGCATGATTTGATTTCATCATTTACAACATCTGTATCAGCTTCTACTAATACACCGATTCTTCCGCCACCGTGGATGTAAGATACTACACAACCATCTGTTGTAACTTTTTCAAATCTTCTGATGTTTAAGTTTTCTCCGATTACAGAGATTTTTTCTGTTAAAACATCTTTTACTGTCTTAGAGTTGTCTGCTGCCCATGCTTCGCTCAAGAAAGCTTCGATATCTGTTGTCTCTGTGTTTAATGCCTGATTAGCAACTTCTTCTACGTAGCTTTGGAAATCAGCATTTTTAGCAACGAAGTCTGTCTCTGAGTTTACTTCAACGATTGCTGCTACTTTATCGTCTTTTACAACTGCTTTTACAATACCTTCTGCAGCGATTCTTCCAGCTTTTTTGTCAGCTTTTGCCTGACCATTTTTTCTTAAATATTCGATTGCTGCATCCATATTTCCATCTGTTTCATTAAGAGCTTTTTTACAGTCCATCATTCCTGCGCCTGTCATTTCTCTTAATTCTTTTACCATTTTTGCTGTAACTGCCATGATTCATTCCTCCATAAAATTGTGTGTTCTTTTTAAAAAATGCTTCAACCTGTTCTTAAGGCTGAAGCATTCATGTTCGAAATCTTACGCTTCTTCAGCTGCTTCTACTTCTTCTGCAACTTCTTCGTATACTTCTTCAGCACCTGTTACACCTTGGTTTGCTTCGATTACAGCATCTGCCATCTTAGCAACGATTAATTTAACAGCTCTGATTGCATCATCATTACCTGGAATCACGTAATCTAATTCTTCTGGATCACAGTTTGTATCAGCGATACCAATCAACGGAATTCCTAATGTGTGAGCTTCCTGTACACAGATTCTTTCTTTTTTCGGGTCAACCACGAAGATTGCATCTGGAGCTTTCTTCATGTCTTTGATTCCACCTAAGTTCTTTTCAAGTTTTTCCCATTCTTTTTTGATTTCGATAACTTCTTTCTTAGGTAATACGTCGAATGTTCCGTCTTCAGCCATTCTTTCGATATCTTTTAAGCGGGCGATTCTGCTCTGGATTGTTTTGAAGTTAGTCAACATTCCACCTAACCATCTCTCGTTTACGTAGAACATTCCGCAACGTTCTGCTTCTGTTTTGATTGCATCCTGTGCCTGTTTCTTTGTACCAACGAAAAGAATTGTACCACCTTCAGCTGCGATATCAGAAATTGCTTTGTAAGCTTCGTCTACTTTACCTACAGATTTCTGTAAATCGATAATGTAGATTCCGTTTCTTTCTGTGTAGATGTACTCAGCCATTTTAGGGTTCCATCTTCTTGTCTGATGTCCAAAGTGAACACCTGCTTCTAATAATTGTTTCATTGAAATAACGCTCATGTGTTTTTCCTCCATTTGGTTTTTTTACTTCCATATACTTCCCGCCTTGCAACCGCTCTTTTTCATAAAAAGAGTTTGGCACCTGCAAGGATAACCATATATGTGTTTTTTGCAACGTTAATAGTATAACATATCTAAATGATGCATGGCAAGTCTTTTTTACCAATATCTTCTGATTGCTGTAATCGGCTGTGATGACCCCATATATACACTCGCCTCTTTTACTGTCTGCCCTTCTGTCGGTGCATGAATTACACGCTCACCGCCTATGTATATCGCCACATGTCCAGGATAACAGATAATATCTCCCGGAAGTGCATCTGCAAGACTTGCTATACTTTTTCCACCTACTGCCTGTTCTGCTGATGTACGCGAAATCGAGATTCCCACTGCCTGATGGGCTCTCATGGTAAGTCCGGAACAGTCGATGCCATTATAACTTGTCCCACCATATACATACGGTGTTCCGATATAACTTCTTGCGGCTGCCACAATTGCCTGTCCGACACTTACATCACCATTTCCTGTATTGTTATTACTGTCATTGTTGCTGCTTCCGCCACCCGAAGTTCCGGAATCCGGCTGACTTGGTTTTTCTTCTGACTGACTGTTTCCACCGCCTGAATTTCCACTGGATGTTCCTCCGGACTGGCTATTCTCAGACGTTGTATTCGACGCCACCTGTTGCTGCTGTTTTTTTGCTTCTTCTTCCGCTTTCTTTGCCGCCTCCTCTGCGGCTTTCTTTGCCGCTATCTGAAGCTGCTCATCTAAATCTGCCACTTCCGTCTTTTTTGCTTCCAATGTCTTGGATAAATTTTCTTTCTGGGTAGAAGACTCCGCCTTCAATTCTTTCAACTTATCCATATCTTTTTCCAAACTACTTTTTAAGGAAGCTACCTCATTTTTTGTCTCTATATATTTTTCCAAATATTCTCTATCTTTGTCATGAACTGCCTGTACATATTCTGCCTGTTTTAGCATCTCTGCAATACTGCCTGATTGGAAAATTTTTGTCAACATAGCGCCTGTTCCATTCTCATACATGACTTTAATGCGATGCTTCATTTCTGCATACTGCTTCTGTTCTTTTTCCTGTGCAGTCTCTAAATCTGACTTTGCCTGGATGATCTCCTCCCCCTTTGTCGTCATCTGTGCATCTATGTCATTGATCTTTGTCAATATCTTTGTCAAATCTGCTTGAAGCGTGTCTACTTCTTGTTGTGCTTCCTTTTTCTGTGTCTCAAGATTGTCCACACTGTTCGGTTCTGCAAAAACCGGTGATACAATCAAGCTGCTTGCTGTAATCGCTGATACAAGTATTTTTGTAAATTTTTTCATCTTAGTCCCTTTCTCTATTTTTTCTCCCCCTATATAGTTTAATATACTATAAATACCTCCCCTTTTCAATCATTTTCTCCAAACAAAAAAGGCTATGACATAGTCATAACCCTTTCACTCTTCCTACCAGTATCTTCTGAACCAAGGTGATCCGTATACACTCGAAACTTTTACTGTCTGACCAAAGTCCGGTGCATGAATCATCTGTCCTCCGCCTATGTAAATCCCTACATGTCCAGAATAGCACACAACATCTCCAGGTAATGCGGCAGCCATATTGGCAACTGCTTTTCCACCACTTCCTTGAGATCCTGAGCTATGTGGTAAACTTACTCCAATTGCCTTGTGCGCCATCAGCACTAGTCCTGAACAATCCACTCCGCTGTAGCTTTCACCGCCCCACACATACGGAACTCCGATAAAGCTATATGCCGCATCTACAATTGCTTGTCCGCCGCCAGAGTTGCTAGGCGGTACATAATCACTACCACCTCCATTGGAGGTTGTTCCGGAATTCCCACGATTACCAGAGCTTGCTGCCAATGCTCGCTGTCTGTCTTGTTCTGCTTTCTGTGCAGCTTCCTGAATCTGTGCATCAAAATCATCAACTTCTGCTTTTGCTTCTTCAATCGTCGCATTCAAAGTCTCTTTTTGACTTTCAAATTCTTTTTGCTTTTTCTGCTGTTCTTTCTGATCTTCTTCCAAAGATTCTTTTAAGTCAGCAATCTTTTCTTTCGTCTCAACATAGTCTTCCAGACACTTTCTGTCTTTATCATGAACTGCCTGAACATATTCCGCTTTTTTCAGCATCTCAGCAATACTTCCTGATTCAAATACTTTTGTGAGCATAGAAC
>OGJZ01001072.1_pt1 | contig 27755 bp, 28 predicted proteins | sample 1572321 | NCBI WGS metagenome assembly OGJZ01 (sample SAMEA2582086, study PRJEB24529) | metagenome | biome: Human gut stool | place: China | collected 2011 | reverse complement strand
AGTAATGCAAGAAACGATTAAAAATTTCATTAAATAGTAAACTTATAATAAAATTTTTATAAATCAATTAATTTAAAAGCCATCATATATTTGCATAAAAATGCAGATTATATGGTGGCTTTTCTTTTTTATACTGTCTTAAAATATAAATACAGATGAAAAACGGTATTGAAATTTATCTTAGTACAAATCCCTAAATATCAATGATTTCTCTATTTTCCCGATTTCCCCGTTTTTAAAATACTGATTTTAGGTTTATAGAAGCCGATTTTCAGTGTTTTTATTTTGGGGAAAATGGGAAAATAGGGAATTTAATGTATACACAAAAGTCTATCTTGCTGATATCAAAATAATATCTTCTTTTTATGTAATGTATAAATATCATTTTTATAAATGTATATACATATAAATAATGTGCATACAAATAAAAATATGGGAGATGTTTATTCATGAATAGTAAGCTTAAAAAGAAAGATAAGATTATAAATTTCAGAGTTAGTGAAACACAAAAAGATAAAATAATGCAGAATGCTAAGCAACTAAATATGAGTGTTGGTGAATATCTGATTTATCTTGACGAGCATAAAATTATAAATGTTATTGATGGCGGAAAAGATTTAGCAAAAGAAGTTTATATATTAAACAAAAATCTGTCATTACTAGAAAAATATCCGTTTGTAGAAGTTAATCAAGTAAGAAATTTATTGAGCGAATATCTAATGAAACTCAATCAGCAGATGAAAGGATAAAATATGTCTATTTTAAAGTTTGAAAATAGAACACCTCGTTCCCTACAGGCTATGTATGATTATATGATAGATAATAATAAAACTGATAGGGATTATATCTTCGGTATAGGCATCAATCCGCCATATGCAGTAGCAGAAATGCAGTTTGTTCAAAATGTGTATTATGCTAATATTCTTCATCCGTATCTACAAGTGATTTTTTCTTTTGATAGTAATGTAAATTATGATATGATGATTATAAAAGAGATTTGTTATCACATTGGAGAAGTTTTACTAATTGATGAAAGGCAGCTTTTGGGAGCTGTTCATTATAAAAATGAACGAAATATCCATTGCCATTATATGATAAACAGTATCGGTATAGATGGTTCGTTATATAGGCAGAAATATTCTGTACGGTATTATAAAGAAAAGGTTAATGTTATTTTATCAAGATACAATTTGACACCTATATATTATAATGAAGGAAACAGTCAATTTTATATTTCAGCATAGCAAATACCGATACTGCTTTTGCGGTATCGGTATATATTTTTAGGAGAGATTGGATTGGAAAAACGGGAATATTTGCGAAGAGAACAATATTTATCAGCATACATAGCATATTATAAAAAGTTGCAGGGTTATTGTAGACCGTATTTATTGGAAGCCTTAAAGGATACAGCAAAAGAAGTAGCTTTTTTTGATATTCTTGCACAGTGTTATGAAGATATTTTTGACGAAACAGAAGTTGATACATTTTGTAATATTAACAGGCAAAATTTGATAAAGGTTTTTGATATCATACGACAACAGAATTATGTTGAACAGTGGAAAGATGAATTTATTTTTAATGATACGTTTATAGAGATAAAGGATACACCAATTTATTTACCTTTTGAAGCAAATCAAGTAATATCAGCAGCGCATATAATTTTTTTATTACATCCAGAAATGAAATATTCAAGCGGATTTAACCGTTATGCTGAAAAAGGAAAGACCTTAAATGACAGGATAAAAGCTAAAGGCGGATATTTAGACCAGTTTATAAAATACCTCGATTTTGATATAGCAGCACATTACAACGAAACAGATTACAGAGAATTTTTTGATGTATACGGCTATATTTTATATGGAAATTATTATTACAATCTGCAAAATAAAGATGATATGGATAAATTGGGAGAAAACAGACGATTAAAGAAAACCGATCCTCTAAAAAAACCGTTGAAAGGAGAAAATCTGCTAAAAATATTAATAACGAAAGGAACAGATGTTCATTATATAGATTTAACAATTCCAATGAGAGATTACGATAAAAGTATATTGCTATTAAATACAATTATATTGGAAAAAATAGGCTTAAAGAAATATATAGAATTTAGCGAGTATCGAAAGTTATTTCGCATGATGGACTTTAATTTTGAATGGAATATTGAATGGCTGTTTTTTGAATACAGTCGCAATAAGGATAAAATGTCTTATGATAATCTTTTGGCAGCTTATCAGACATTACAGGATTTAGATGTATCTTTTGAGGTACAAAAATCCCATCAAGATTGTTACTTTAATATATATGAAGCTGTTTATTGGAAGATTTTTGCTCAGGAGGAAGAAGCCTATCATAAAATAGTAACCGCTATGAACATTGAGATATTAACGGCATTTAGTGAGGAACAAAGAAAAATATATAATAAATTGACGAAGTACAATGAGATAAATATCAACGCCTATGAGCAATTTATTAATGAAAAATCAGAAGAGCTATTCGCATTTTTTGGTATAGATGACAAAAAAAAGTTATGTAAATTAGGACGGATATCCAAAAAAGTTTGGCTGTATATGCACTCAAATGATTTTAATTTTGATTTAACATCTATAGATAGTCATCCAAAAGACTTAGACAAACAGCCAGACTTATATACTGATAAGAAAATAGCTGCCAGTAAATTTTTGATTATGATGGTACTTATTTCAAAATCAGATAAGATTGATGCTTCAAATTTATGGTATGGAAAGGCATCAAGAGACAAAAATAAGACTTTATATCAAATGCTGGATAATATAAGGAAATATTATAGTAATGATTTTATTAACAGAATTCAACGGTTACAGCGATTAATTTTGTTAAGCATGGAATTAACGGATGATGAGATTGCGTTAATGAAAAAATACAATGAAGTTCTATGGGAAAAGCAATGTAGCATAAAAAATAAATTTCCTTTGTTAGATAAAGTTGAAAATGGCTTGTTAAATCTGCATTCGGCATTAGATAGTATTACCAAAAATCTGATAGGAACAGTATTAATTGATAAGATACGATTTTTAAAGAATGCTAAGTCATGCAATGAAAATTGCATTATCTGTGACAAGCAATTTTCCGGTACATGGTGTAATAAATGGGATAAAGAGTTTGGTAAATATATAAAAGATCATCTTCCGGAATTTCTTTGGAAATATTAAAGGACAGAGCAAAAACGCCTGTCCTTTTTGTTTTGCCATTTTTTATCAAAAAAGAACGACTTTTTCGCGGTACTTTTGAATGAAAAAAACGCATAATAAAGATACAAAAAAACGAAAGGATGAACAACAATGAGAAAATTAAAACCTACTGCCGGTTCAAAAGTTACCATTTGCAAAAACTATCAATCAATGCCATCTGCTAAAAATGCAGATATTCGCACTAGATATGATGAAAGCGAGCAGTTGCCTCCATTAAAATTTACAGCCGAAAGTCATGTTGTAACTATGGATAAAATTTCGTGTAAAATGCCATGTATTCCTATTACTGATATGGCGATTAAGAAAGAAAATACGTTCATAAATATGCCAGAAGAAGAAATTCTAGATGGCAAATTCATTGAAAAAGAAACAGGTGTTGATGTAATTAAAATTGGCGATAAATTCAATAAAACTATCCGGTTGAGTAATTTTAAAGTTGAAATTTTATCCATAATAAAATGTATATCTTTAACAAAAGAAAAGACTTTTTATAAAATTAAAATCTTCAATGAAACTACAAGTGAAATTATTGACGTAGAACAAGAAAAATATTTCAATTTATATGCCGAATTGGCGAAGGCTCATGCAGAATTCCGATTGTATTCTGATTCATATAAATCAGCAGGGCTTTTTAGAGAATATTTGTCGGCTGTTTATCAGCGAAAGAAAAACTTTCTCAAAATCAACAATTTCTATGAATTTTCTGGATGGATTAATGACAGTAACTCTATTCGGTATATTTCTGGTAGCGATGAGAATTGCGATAGCAAACGGAAAATTGCATATTTGAAAAACGTAAATTGGAAAAATATCTTTGCTAATGCTTGGCGGGTTTTAAGTTTAAGTGCGGATAAGCATGTGGTTTTGCCTTTATTTTTGCAAATGCACATTGGCTATACCGCTAAACTTTTTGAAGATGCCGGGCTGCCTGTACAGTATGTTTTTAATATAATCGGTACTACAGGTAGTAAAAAAACAGCCGTTGCAAAAATTTTATACTGTTTATTTGATATGAACGATGGAATAAATTTTACAGCAACTGACCGCGCAATAGAGATTTATGCTGAAAAATGTCATGATGCTACAGTGTTGCTTGATGACTTATATTCTGTAAAAGAAAAAAGCGTTCTTGATAAAATGCACCGATTTTTGAGAATTTATGCTGACGGTATTGGACGTGTACGCTCTGTTAATTCTGGTACTGAGATAGAACGTATGGATACCCGCTATGCAGTGGTTGTTACAGCTGAAAGTATGCTTGATGGGTTGCAACAATCTGCAAAATTGCGCAATTTTGTTGTTCGTGTCCGAAAAGATACTTTTAATGATAATGTTTTACGACAGTTTCAAATTGAAGCAAAAGAAGCCACTTTTGAAGAAAGGCTGAATTCTTTGGAAATATATCTCAGTGCATATATTCGCTTTTTGGAAAGTAATTATGCGCAGATTGTCAAAGAAATAATTAATTTTCAACCACCTGCAATGAAACTAAAATTTGCCCGTCAGGCTACGATTTATAAAATCCTGAGTTTTCAGGCTAAAATTATTTTAGATTTTGGTAAGGTTTGTGGTTTTTTTACAGATATAGATGTACAGTGTCTCTGGGATGAGTGGATTTCAATTTTACAAAGTGTTATGCTCGAAAATCAATATTTATGCAATCAGGAAGAACCGTACCGCCTATTTTTAGAAGCCTTAATGCAAAGTTATGCACAAAAAATTATTCAAATCTGTAACTCTAAATCGGAATATGAATTAACCGCAAAGTTCAGCTATGGTTACATTGAACAAAATATTTTAAAGTTCGAGCCAGATAAAATTTTTGAGTATGTCATGACGTATTATTCGCATATTGGGCGAGGATTTTCAGCAACATCAAACGATGTCATATCAGTTTTATATGAAAAAGGAGTAATTGATGCATACGAGCAGAAAAATCATAAGGCAAAGATGTTAAAAAGTGTTGTTATTAATGGCATAAAAACAAAATTTTTATGCTTAAAAATGGATAAAATTAAACAGATTTTAGAGAGTGAAGGAGATTGTTAATATGGAAAATTATGCAGAAGAAACTATAGCTGTACCGAAAAAATATTATGTCATGATAACAAACACGACGGTTCATGTACTCGATAATATGCAGGATTTATTCAATGAGTTATATTGTCGAACAGACTTGTTTTGCGAGGTTTTTGCCTTTGAAACACTGGAAGAGGCAAATTATTTTGCCTATAAAAGGTATGGATTTCTGTTTTATACGCAGTTCAATAAAAATGAAGATAAGCAGCCAATAGCATTGCCGATGGCTGGTACGTATTCACTTGGTTCACAAGAATATGCAATAAATGCTAATTCTATGCAACAGATAAATCAAAGATATGTTATGCAAAAAAATGCAACTGGCATTTGGGCAATAGATTATATGAATGGCTTCGGAACAGAGATTGATTTAAGCAACTTTGTATATTTTATGACAGATAATGCTGTAGTTTATCCCCGTGCTATGTGGATGCCAGATGTTTTAAATGCTTCATCTTATTCCTACAACAGATATATTCAACGGTTTTTTCATCGATATTGTTATAACGTTGGCTATATTACATTACCGGCAGGAAAACTAACTTTTGATAAAAAATTTTTTGATGCACAATTTGAAGAACGCGAAAAAATATTAGATATTAAGGATATTGAAAAACGGAATATGCCTGTCAAATTAGCCATGCAGGGACTTATGATATAAAAAATTATGGATAAAATGTATTTTTATACTTATATACTATAGATATGATTATAAATTATATTTATGAAAGGTGATTAATATGATAATTGAAAAACGTTTGTACGCTCCGAAAGAAGTTATTGTCAAAAATGGCGGAATTTTAGCAATGAGTTTATCAGCTGTCTATGCCGGCATGAAAAAAGGTAATATTCCCTTTAAACAGATAGGAAAAAGAAAGTTAATACCGTACTGGTTTTTAGAAAAATTGATGGCTGCTGAAAATTAATTTTTAAGAGAACGGTTTTTGCCGTTCTCTTTTTATATGAGGAGTTGATAATGTGAAACGTTCTAATGGTGAAGGCACAGTTTATTTTAATGAAAAGCGTCAAAGATACGAGGGGCAATTTTCGTATTTTGACCAAAACTCTCAGACAATAAAGCGAAAATTTTTCAGCAGTAAAAAATCTGCTAAAGAAGTTTTGAGGAAGGCAAGAGAATTTAAAGCATTGCGGGAAAAAGGCATAAATATTATAAAATACGATATAAAACTAGGAGATTGGCTTGATGACTGGCTAAAAAATTATAAACAAAACACGGTACGGCTAAAGACCTATGAACGATATCAAACTTCAGTAAAGATGCACTTGAAGCCGTACCTTGGAAAATACAAACTCAAAGCGTTATCAACAGATATCCTACAAAAACACTGGATTTTTCTATTGGAGAGAGGAGGTGTAGAGCAAAGCGGATTGGCGGCAAGAACAGTCAACGCCACTAGACGATTACTCATACAAGCACTAAATGATGCAGTGGATTTAGGATATATTGAAAAAAATCCTGCACCGAAAACAAAACCAATAAAAACCAGTCGTTCGGAAATCCGAATTTTAACAAGAAATGAAGCTCTGCGATTAATGACGATTGCAAAAGAGTATGATATGGTGGCATGGATTGTCGTTGTCATTGCACTGGGAACAGGTATGCGATTGGCTGAGATTTTCGGACTTTCATGGAATTGTATTGATTTTCGTTCAGCGAAATTATATGTTGAACAGAGTGCCGTAAAGACAAATCATGGCACTGTTATTCAGAATGAAGTAAAAACGAAAAACAGCCGTCGTGAAATTCCGTTGCCGAAATTTGTAGTACAGGCATTAATCGAATACAAGCATTGGCAAGAATTTTACAAAATAAAGAACACAGGTTTATTTGTTGACAAAGGATATGTCATTGCCAATCAATACGGCAATGTCCGTCATCCGGCTTCCTTTTCATATCATATATTCAAGAAAATTTTATTACCACGAGCTGGTATTTCAGAAAAAGTACGTTTCCATGACCTGCGGCATACTCATGCAACGTGGCTCTTGGCTAGTGGTGTAAATGTTAAAGTTGTATCGGAAAGATTAGGTCATTCGACAATCAGGATTACACTTGACACGTATGCTCATGTCATTAAGACAATGCAGACTGCGGCTGTTGAAAAACTGGATAATATCTATCTTGGTGAAGATCCGATGAAACAGATTGAATAGTTAAACGCATCATATAATGCGAATAAACGCACGCGTGTGTTTTTAATCTTTAATAAAACACACGCGTGTGTTAATATATATTAAAAGAGGTGTTTTTTATGGATAATATACATTTGAAAGAAACATTGACGATTGAATTTAAAAGTGATTTGAAACGTCTTTCAGATAGCGATATTGTAGAAGCCGTTGTAGCTTTTGCCAATACCGACGGCGGAGATTTTTATTTAGGCGTTGAAGATAACGGAGATATAACGGGACTACATTCATCACATAAAAACACGGATACTTTGGCGGCGTTTATTGCCAATAAAACAATTCCGCCAGTATCCATTCGTATAGAAAAATTGGATTTTAATCATGTTCAGGTATTGAAAATCAGTGTGCCGCGACATAAAAATATTGTAGCAACATCTTCGGGTAAATTGGTTAGAAGAAGAATAAAAATGGATGGAACACCGGAGAATGTTCCGATGTATCCGTATGAATTCGCATCACGTTTATCTGATTTATCGTTACTTGATTATTCGGCACAACCTGTTCCAGACAGCAGTTATGAAGATTTAGATCCGTTAGAAAGAGAACGATTGAGAAATATTATTCGTACCTATCATGGTGAAAGTATGCTTTTACAGCTTACAGATGAAGAATTAGATAAAGCACTTCGTTTTATTACTGTTATTGACGGAAAAACTCATCCAACATTGACGGGATTGTTAATAATAGGAAAAAAGGAACGATTACAAACTTTAGTTCCGACAGCGGAAGTTGCTATTCAGGTAATGGATGGAACAACTTTACGTGTTAATGAGTCGTTTACTTTACCATTACTGGCTGCTATTGAAAAAATAACAGATTATTTTAACGCATGGAACACAGAAGAAGAAATGGAAGTCGGTATGTTCCGTATATCTATTCCACATTATGACAAGAGAGCATTTCGTGAAGCATTAGTCAATGCTTTTTGTCATCGGGATTATTCCATGCTCGGCAGAGTGCGGGTGCTTATAGATAATGAAGGCTTAACTATTGCTAATCCCGGCGGTTTTATTGACGGTATTGATTATAGAAATCTTATTGATGTTGAACCGCATGGACGTAATCCTGTATTGGCAGACTGTTTAAAACGAATAGGTCTTGCAGAACGTTCCGGCAGAGGTATTGATAGAATATATGAAGGAACTTTGCGTTATGGAAGGGGTTTGCCGGATTACAGCCAGTCAACAACGGTTATGGTAAAATTATTTATGCCAAATGTAATGCCGGATAAATCCTTTATTGCAATGCTGACAGAAGAACAGAAAATCAATAGTAATAATTTATCTATTTATGCTTTGATGATTTTAAATTGTTTGCGTCAGCAGCATCGGGTACAATTAAAAGAATTGAGTGAAATACTTCATTTAGATAATAATAAAATAAAAGTAGCTTTAGAAACACTTGTTGAAGAAGGTGTTGTTGAAGCAGTAGGAAACGGTAATAATCGCTCATATATTCTTAGTGCTAAAATATATCGGACTACTGGTAAGTTATCTGCATATGTCAGACAGACAGATATTGATGAAATCCGTTATATGGAACTTGTTCTTAAATTATTGAAAGAGCAAAAAGTAATTTCCCGCAAAGATGTAGCTGACCTGTTGCATATTTCCTTACCAGCGGCATATCGTATTTTGCAAAAACTACGTAAAAAAGACATTATAGAAATGGTGTCTAAAGGTCGGGGGGCTAAATATATAATGAAAAACAGGGCAGGCAATAAGGCAGGCAATAATGTTTGAAAGCCCTGTAAAGATAAGGAAAATTACTATATTATATTGTAGGATAAAGGCTTAAAATAAGGAATAAAATTATAGCAAAAACTTACTTGGGTATTGCTAAATCGTTAGGCGGCTTCGCCGTGCGAGAGTTCGAATCTCTCTCGCTCCGCCACTTTAAAAATGTAGAGTCTTTGGATTTTATAATCTAAAGGCTCTTTTTGTTTTTATTGACTTGTGATGATAAACAAGATATGATTAAGTTAGGATATAATTTTGTATCGGTCATAATAAGAAAGGAACTTTATTATGAAAAAAATAGTTAAATACTTTATGATGGTTATTGCCTTATGTATATTTGCTTTAACGGCAAATAGTTTTTCCATGGCTGAAGCTTCAGCATTATATACTCCAGCTAGCTATTGGAATAATGATACAAATTATCCATTAGCATTTTCACAAAACGGTGTAAATAGATATGTTGACTTATCTTCAGCAAAAATTATTGAGCAAGAAGAAAAAGTTGAAGAAAATACCAAAACAGCAGTATTTTCTTATGATGTTGTGATGGTAGATGGAGATAAAACAACAAAATTCACTTATAAAACGATGATAAGATTTATAAATGATGAAATGTATGTTGCTAGTGCTAGAGGAAATGGCGATGGCTGGTTCCAATTAAGTAGTCGTTCTTTTGCTCAACCACAGTATAATGCAACATTGATTGTGGCAGATTATTTTGGGATAAATAAATAAAATAATAGTAGAAAAGGCAGTTTATGAAATTAATCATAAACTGCCTTTTTTTAATGAATTTTTATAAATCATTTGAAGAAATGGAAGCTGATAATATTTGTTTTTTTTCTTCTAAATCTAACTCATATTCTACAATGCGACGTTTTTCTTCTATAGTTAATTTATGATCTGGTTTTGTTAAAATAGGGGAATTATCAATATTTTCTGAAGTCAATAGTCTTAATAAAGAAAGAAAATGTTGACGATCTTTAGCTGGTAGATTGATATATTTTGTAATAAAAGATATATCATCCATATTTAGGTCATATTTATTAGCTAGTTCTTCTAAATCATCAGTTGTTTTTTGCTGGGATTTATCTTTTATATTTGGATTATCATAAATCAATGAATTTATATCAACATCTAAGGCATCTGTGATAGCTATAAGAGTACCAATTTTAGGATCTTTGATAACAGAAGATAAAATTTTATTTAAAGTACTGAGGGGAATACCAGATTTTTGAGATAAAATTTCATTAGTATAGCCTTTTTTTTGTTTTATTTGTTTTATTTTTTTCAATATAGGCTTAAAAGATTTCATAATATATTATTCCTCCATTTCGGATTATTGAAATAGTATATCATTTATAAATTTTAGTGTAAAGTTGATAGATTTCTGAAAATTTCGATGTTTTGTTTTAATCAATTTGACTTTTTCCATAAAAGGAAGTAGAATAAAATTGAATATTTCCATTTATGGAAGGAAGACGATGCTATGTATAATAATTTAGTTAATGAAATTATAAAAAAAGGATATAAAAAAGAAGAAATAATCTATATTTTAGCTAATATGCTAAATTCTTCAGAAGAAATTATTGAAAATAAACTAAAACATGTTGGAGAGTTTACATTTCAAGAAGCAATAAAAATAAATAGTAAAATTTTTAATAATGAAATGGATATAAAATATCTATTTTCAGAAAAACAAGATAATGAAATTATATATCATGATGATATTATACAAAAATCAAAATCGTCTAAATGTTGGATGTAAATGAATAGTAGTTATTTTTTATTTTTGGGAGCAATAATTACTAAATTAGGGAAGAATATTTTTGTGGTAAGTAATAAAAAAACTCAAATATTAGCAGTAGTAATGTGTGCTTCTAATATTATTGTAAATAATAATGCTAATATAATAATAAAGGATGATAGTATTGTATGTTACAAAGATATTTAATTGATTCGCAAGGTAAAGTTTGTAGTAATTTGGGTTCTAGTATGCAATTACAAATGATTGATGATGAAATAATTTTTAAGATTTATACAAATGCATTAAAAACTTTAGAAGATAAAAATCGTTTTCGAAAAATGATGGAGAAATAAATGCATTTAAATAAGATATGCCCAGTTTGTCATCAATCTTTCGAAGCTAGAAGAAAAGATCAAGTGTATTGTACCTATTATTGTCGAAAAAAACATCATAAAGAAACATACTATAGTAAAAATAGGATTGTAGAGGATATAAATGATGAAGAAGATACAGGTGTTATACTAAGACAATTTAAATGTAAAAAATGTCATGAATTAGTAACAGTTGTAAGTAAGCATGATAGGAGAACAACTTTTTGTTCACCTCGTTGTGAAAAGTTATATTGGAAGCATCCTAAAAAAATGATAAAAAAGAATTAAATATTGTGAAAAAGATAGTAAAAGAGGAAATTAAATTTTTTAATTTAATTTCCTCTTTTTTCTAGCAAATAAAAGATAAAATGTATAAAAATTTTTATCTTTTTTCTTAAAAATAATGTAAATATGTAAATTTTTTGTGGATTTTATGATATAATGGAAAGCGTATTATTTTATAAATTAAGGGTGTGATAATTTGAAAAATCTTAGTATGAGTGCTAAAGTTTTTCTAGGTTTTGGGATAGGGATTATCTTAGGTCTTATTTTTCAAAAAGATATTTTATGGTTACAACCTATTGGAGATTTATTTTTAAAACTCATCAAGATGATTGTTGTTCCTGTTGTATTTTTATCTATTATTAGTGGAATATCTAGTATAGGTGATATTGGAAAATTAAAACGCATAGGAACAAAGGTAGTAGGGTTTTATATTGTAACTACAGTGCTTTCTGCGATTATTGGACTTATTGTGGCACATATAATGAAGCCAGGTGCTGATTTTGCTGTAAGTCAGATTGTAGATACAGGTGAAGTGATAAAACCTGCTGAGCCAATGACTGTTAGCCAGACTATTTTGAGCATGGTTCCTGATAATCCTATAACAGCTTTAGCTACAGGTAATTTAATGCAAATTATCGTATTTGGGGTATTTATTGGTATTGCGATAACTATTTTGGGTGATAGAGTAAAAAATGTTAAAAAAGTTATTGATGAAGCCAATGTTATTATGTTTAAAATTACAGATATGGTAATGCAAGTAACTCCATTTGGGGTAACTGCTTTAGTTGCTTGTAGTGTTGGCGAATATGGTTTATCTATTTTTAATATTTTAGGTAAATTTATTTTAACTCATTACATAGGTGCTTTTTCTGTAGTCTTGTTTATGTATATATTCATCATTAAATATATTGCTAAGATTTCATTAAAAGACTTTTTTACTAAAATTACAGAAATTTGGTTAGTAGCATTTAGTACAACAAGTAGTTCTGGTACTTTACCTGTTAGCTTACGTGTTACTGAAGAAAAATTTAAGGTAAAAGATGAATTGGCATCATTTACTTTGCCTATTGGTGCAACTATCAATATGAATGGTATTGCTGTATATTATGCTGTTACTGTATTATTTGTAGCTCAAGTATATGGTGTAGAACTTTCATTAATGCAACAAGTAATGTTTATATTTATGACTACATTGATTTCCATAGGTACACCAGGTATTCCAAATAGTGGTATTGTATTGACTATAATGTTACTTACCACAATGGGACTACCTATTGAGATTATGGGTATGATAGTTGGTATCTTCCGTTTAATAGATATGATTCATACTGCACTCAATGTAACAGGTGATGTAGTAAGTACATTGGCTGTAGCACGTATTGAACATATGTATAAAGAATAAATTTAAAGGTGGCTTTATCATGGAAAATGAAAATAATAAAATGAAGCGAGGGTTGAAAAATCGCCATATGCAAATGATTGCACTTGGCACTTCTATTGGTACAGGATTGTTTTATGGTTCAGCACCAACAATTAAATTAGTAGGTCCAGGTATTATTTTGTCTTATGCTTTGGCAGGGATTTTCATCTTTTGCATTATGAGAATGGTTGGAGAAATGTCTGTTAAAGAACCTATTTCTGGTTCATTTGTTTATTTTGCTAATAAATATTTAGGTACTTTTGCAGGTTATTTAGCAGGTTGGAATTATTGGTTTTTATATTTGTTAGTTTGTTTTGCAGAATTATCAGCAATCGCTATTTATGTAAATTATTGGTTTCCAGATATACCTCATTGGATAACAGTTTTAGTCTGTATTGTAGTAGTAACAACTGTAAATTTAATCAATGTAAAAACTTTTGGTGAAGCAGAATTTTGGGCATCATTTATTAAAATTTTAGCTATTTGCTGTATGATTGTATTTGGTTTTTATTTGATATTTACAACAATGGGACCATTTCCTGATAATTTCAGTAATTTATGGAACAATGGGGGCTTTTTCCCTAATGGTTCTTGGGGTTTTGCACAGTCTTTAGCTGTAGTTATGTTTTCTTTTGGCGGTGTAGAATTAATTGGTATTGCAGCAGGAGAAGCTGAAAACCCAGAAAAAACTTTACCTAGAGCTATAAATGAAGTATTGCTTCGTATCTTAATCTTCTATATTGGTACTATGGTAGTATTGATGACACTTGCTCCATGGGATGAAGTTGGTTTGAATGCTAGTCCATTTGTACAGATTTTCTCTAATATTGGTATTCCAGCAGCAGCTAATATTTTAAACTTCGTAGTAATTGTAGCAGCACTTTCTGTATATAATAGTAGTTTGTATAGTACATCTCGTATTTTGCACAATTTAGCACAAAATGGAAATGCACCAAAAATATTTGCTTCTTTATCTCGTCGTGGTATACCAATGGTAGGTATTTTGGTATCTACAGCAATTTCTTTATTGCTTGTAATTTTGACTTATATTTTACCTGAAAAAGTTTTCATGTATTTATTATCAACTGTAGTTGCAGCACTTGTTATCACATGGGCGACTATAGCTATAACTCATATGAAATTTAGAATGAAATTCATACAGGAAAATCGTTTAGATGAACTTCATTTTAAAGCGTTTTTATTCCCTTATATTAATTATTTTTGTTTTATTTTCTTAGCTGCTATTGTAGTGATTATGTTCTTTATGGAAGATATGAGAATATCTTTGGGAGCATTAATAGTTTGGGTAGCATTTATTTATATAACATATAAATTGAAAGCAAAAGTATAAATAAGGTATGAATTAAGATGAAAAGCATTAACTATTAAATTTTTTGATAGTTGGTGCTTTTTGTCTGTAATTTTTATACATATTATTTTAGTATTTATAGGGACTTTTTTGTTTGTTTATTATAATGTTGAAAATATAAATGATATATTATTTATATTTTTAAATTTTATTAAAAAAGGTGGATAGATATGGATAATAATGAACACAAAATGAAGAGGGGCTTAAAAAGTCGTCATATGCAAATGATTGCTTTAGGGGCTTCTGTTGGTACAGGTTTATTTTACGGCTCTGCACCAACAATCAAATTAGTAGGACCTGGTATTATTTTATCTTATTTATTAGCAGGGATTTTTATTTTCTTTGTCATGAGAATGTTGGGTGAAATGTCTGTTAGAGAACCAGTATCCGGTTCTTTCAGTTATTTTGCTGATAAATATTGGCATAGATTTGCAGGTTATTTAGCAGGTTGGAATTATTGGTTTTTATATATGATAGCTGGTATGGCTGAATTATCCGCAACAGCTACATATGTCAATTTCTGGTTACCTGATTTTCCACAATGGCTCACTATTTTAATTTGTATTTTAGTAATCATAACTGTTAATTTAATCAATGTAAGTTTTTATGGTGAATCAGAATATTGGGCATCATTTATTAAAATAACAGCTATTTGCTGTATGATTGTCTTCGGTTTGTATTTAATTTTTACAACAATGGGGCCATTCCCTCAAAATTTCAGTAATTTATGGGTAAATGGTGGATTTTTCCCTAACGGTGCTTGGGGCTTTGCGGCTTCTTTAGCAGTAGTTATGTTCTCTTTTGGTGGTGTAGATTTAATTGGGATAACAGCAGGAGAAGCTGAAAATCCTGAAAAAACTTTACCAAAAGCTATAAATCAAATTTTAATTCGTATTTTAATTTTTTATATTGGCACTATGGTAGTATTGATGAGTCTTTCTCCATGGGATCAAGTTGGTCTTCAAGGCAGTCCATTTGTACAGATTTTCTCTAATATCGGTATTCCAGCAGCAGCTAATATTTTAAACTTTGTTGTATTAGTAGCAGCATTATCTGCATATAATGGTATTTTATATGGTACATCTCGTATGCTTTATGGTTTAGCAAAAGAAGGAAATGCACCAAAAATTTTCGCTTCCTTATCTCGCACTGGTATTCCAATGGTAGGGATTTTAGTATCAGCAGTTATCGGTATAATTCTTGTAATAATGACATATTATTTCCCTAAAGAATTATTTATGTATTTATTATCTATTGTAGTAGCTGGCTTAATCATCAGCTGGTTTATCATCACTATTACACATATGAAATTTAGATTGAAATTTACTCGTGAAAATCGTTTAGATGAACTTAAATTTAAATCTTTATTTTATCCGTATACAAATTATTTCTGTATTTTATTCTTAATCGCAGTAGTAGTGATTATGACACAAATACCAGATATGTTGATTTCTATAATAGTTTTACCTATTTGGGTAATATTTATTTATATGACATATTTATTTAAAAAGAAAGATTGAAGGTGTAAATCATGAATTTAGATGTAATTCATCATGTGGCAATTATCGTATCTGATTATGCGAAATCTCGTCATTTTTATGTAGATTTATTGGGGTTTGAAGTAATTAGGGAACATCATAGAGAAGATAGAAATGATTATAAGCTAGATTTAAAATTAGGTAGTTGTGAATTGGAGATTTTTGGTAAAGCAGATGCACCAAAACGTGTAAATAATCCGGAAGCTTGTGGACTTAGACATTTAGCTTTTAAAGTGGAATGTATAGAAAAAACTGTAGCAGAATTAGAAAAATTGGGCATTGAATGTGAACAAATTAGATGGGACGATTTTACACAGAAAAAAATGACATTTTTTAAAGACCCTGATGGACTACCATTGGAATTACATGAATAGAATATAATAAAAAGAGATTTATGAATTTGTTTATATAGAGCAAAGGCAATAAATCTCTTTTTTATTTTAATAATCTTTTAATTTATCTCTAATAGATTTCTTATTGAATATGTTCATTAAAGATGGTAATATAAGATTAATGAATATATTCAATGGAGGTTGAATTTACAATGAAGAAACTTAGAATTTTATTGATGATGGTGTTATGTTTAGCTTTTGCTTCTACAGCTGCATTTGCTGCTGCTGCAAATAAAACAGTAGATAATGTAGTAAGTATGCATGGTCAGATTGTATCTATTAATGATGACATGATTACTATAAAAGATAAAAATTCTGATAATACAGTGGCTTTAATCGTGCGTTGGGATACTGAAATTTTAAATGGTAAAAATGGTGAAGATGTAGACCTTAATCGTTTACATGTAGGTGATGAATTAACAGCATATTATAGCTCTATTTCCACTCGTAGCCTTCCACCACAAAGCAGAGCATATGCACTTGTAATGGGTGATGGTCAGCATGATGGTATCTATATGCATGTTAGTAAAGTGGATAAAGTAAAAAATGGTGTTAAATTTTTAAATACTAATGAAGATATGTTCGTTACAATTCCTGAAAATGTAGAAGATGATGCTAAAGAATTAAAACAAGGTGATAAAGTTTTAGTATGGTATGATTTTGTAGCAATGAGCATGCCTGGACAAGCTACAGCTACAAAAGCAGTTATCTTAGACTAATTATTGTAAAAAGATAGCTCAGATTTTATCATTTTTATAAATTAGGGCTTCCTATGGTTTATTTAATGAATAAATGGCTATAGGAAGTCTTTTTGCTTATTTTATAAATTTTGTAAGGTTTTAGTTAATAGTGTATTTATAAGTGAAAAATTTTTTTGTATAATAAAGCAGTATAGTAAGTTTCTTGTAAATTTTAGTGATTTTGGTAAAGCGAGAAAGAAGGATTATATTGCTAAATAAAATTTTGTTAGGTTTAAATAAAAATTTAACAAAAATAATAAAAACCTTTATCTTTTTTTGGTTATTATTATGTGTCTATCGTTTGGTTTTTATTTGGGGTATGAGTGAATATCTCAGTGCAGATAGTGGACATAATTTAATTCTTACAGCAATTTATAGTGGGGCAAAATTAAGTTTGCAAACAGCAGGCGGACTTACATTATGTATGCTCATTGGTTTTATCGCTGAAACTATATGGCATAGATTAAAATATTTTCGCTATATTTGTTCATTTGTGATTTTATTTATAACTACATTATTATTTGTAGCTAGATTTCCTTTTTATCAACAATTCCATAGCGGTTTCAATCAAATGTTATTTACAGCAATGCATGAAGATTTATATGCATTATTTATTTCTTTAGTGGAAGAATTTCAGTTGCCATTGAAATTGTTATTAGTAATTGTTTTAGTTGCTATCTTGAATTATGCTTTTAATAAATTTTTAGCTTATAGTTTTAAAGTTAAAAGATGGCAAATATTACCAGAGAAAATAAAAACTGTTTCCTTGCTTATGTGCGTATATGTTTTAGGCACATTATCTTTATATGGCGGTGGTTGGAGCTGGAAATCTGGTGTGAATTGGGAAAATGCAGGGATTACAAATGATACATTTTTAAATGAGTCTATTTTAGATGATTACCAAGCTATTTATCGAGCATATGCAAATCAAATGCGTATGGAAGCTTGCAATGGACTTAGTTTTTCAGCGCAAAATGTGAGAGATTTAGCGAAATCTTTAACAAATAAAGATGGCGGAAATGATTTAAGTATATATCTAGCTAAAGAAGCAACAGGGGCGAAGATAGAAAAACCAAAACATATTTTTGTGATTGTATCAGAAAGCTATGCGAACTGGCCATTATTAGATAAATATAGCAATTTGCATATTGCTGATAATATGAAAAAAATAATCGCGGAAGATGATACGATTTATACTTCGCATATGTTGCCAAGTGGTTCAAGTACAGTAGGTGCTTTGATGACTATGGTTACAGGCATGGCAAATTCTAATTTATATTTGACAACTATGCCAGAAGCATTAGCAAATCCTTATATCACGGCAACAGCACCACAGATGAAAAATTTAGGCTATGAAACAAGTTTTTGGTATGCTGGCCCTGCTACATGGGAAAATATTCAAGAATTTACATTAGCACAAGGTTTTGATAATTTTTATAGTAGAGGAAATATTGACCCTAATGCTACAGGTAGCGTATGGGGCGCTGATGATGAATATTTATATGATGCTATTTTTAAACAGATTGATGATAATAAAATGACTTTTTCAGTGATTTTAAATACATCAAATCATTCACCATTTAATATTGACTTGGAAAAAGAAGGTTTTGATGCTAGTAAAGTGATTGAAGGTTTGCCTGATAAAGAAAAAAATAATCAAGAATTAATCAAAGAGCTTGGTCATTTTTGGTATGCAGATAAGATGGCAAGTGATTTCATCAATAAAGTCAAAGCAAAATATCCAGATAGTTTATTTATTTTTGTGGGCGACCATGCTGATAGATATAATATCGATAAAGTACCTACAATGTATGAACGCTATAGCGTGCCACTTATCATCACAGGAAAAGGCATACAAAAAGATTTATTGCCAGAAGATATGGCAGGAAGTCAAATAGATATTATGCCAACAGTGATAGATTTAATAGCTCCAGAAGGTTTTACTTATTATAGCGTAGGAAAATCTTTGAGTGAAAATAAATTAGGTCAAAGTTATGCTTTTTGGATAACTGCTGATGCTATCGGTAATACTGATGATTTAGTAGAAAAACCACAGTATTTTAATCGTGAAGTCTTGCCAGATAGAACTGTTTTAGAAAATTATATCAATGGTGTAAGAGCTATTTCTTGGTGGCTTGGCAAATATGGTACAATTATAGATGAAGCCTTGTTGCAGTAAAATAAGAATAAGGTATAATTATATAGAAAAATAAAAAAGATAGGGTGAATAATTTTGAGTAATTTAGAAGTTGGTATTGTAGGATTGCCAAATGTGGGTAAATCTACATTATTTAATGCTATTACAAAAGCAGGTGCAGAAGCAGCAAACTATCCATTTTGTACAATTGAACCAAATGTAGGTGTTGTAGATGTTCCTGATGAAAGATTAAAAGTTCTTCATGAAATGTACAATTCTAAAAAAACTACTCCTGCAAGCGTAAGCTTTGTTGATATTGCAGGTTTAGTAAAAGGCGCTTCTCGTGGTGAAGGTTTAGGAAATAAATTCTTATCTCATATTCGCCAAGTAGATGCAGTAGCTCATGTTGTACGTTGTTTTGCTAGTGGTGATATCACTCACGTTGAAGGTAGTGTAGACCCAATTCGTGATATTGAAATAATCAACACTGAACTTTGTTTAGCAGACCTTGATTCTGTAGAAAAACGTTTAGATAGAGTTTCTCGTACAGCTAAAAGCGGTAATAAAGAAGCTCGTGCTGAAGAAGCTGTTTTGGAAAAAGTAAAAAAAGTAGTAGAAGAAGCTATTCCAGCACGTCAGGCAGAACTCAGTGAAGATGAATTAGAACTCATCAAAGATTTGAACTTATTGACTTTAAAACCTACATTATATGTAGCAAATGTAAGTGAAGATGAAGCAGCTACTGCTGAAAATGATAATGAATATGTAGCAAAAGTAAAAGAATATGCTCAAAAAGAAAATGCAGGCGTTGTAGTAATTTCTGCTAAAGTAGAATCTGAAATTGCAGAACTCGATGAAGAAGAAGCAAATGAATTTTTATCTGATTTAGGACTTGATGAATCTGGTCTTAATAAATTAATCAAAGCAGCTTTTAAATTATTAGGTCTTATGACTTTCTTGACAGCTGGTGAAGATGAATGTCGTGCATGGACTATTAAAGTGGGTACAAAAGCTCCACAGGCTGCAGGTAAAATTCACTCTGATATAGAACGTGGCTTCATTCGTGCAGAAATCGTATCTTATGATGATTTAGTAGCTTCTGGAAGTGTAGCAGCAGCTCGTGAAAAAGGTCAAGTTCGTGTAGAAGGTAAAGATTATATTATGCAAGATGGCGATGTTACACATTTCCGTTTCAATGTTTAATGCATAAATAAATATAGGGAAAATTCTTCCCTATATTTTATCTGGAAAATTTTAATAAAATTTTAATAATTTAATTAATTTGAAGCAAAAGGAGTGTTATTTATGCGTAAATTTAGTTTGGTCGGCTTAGTGATGGCTCTATGTATTTTATTTTCTTGTAGTCTAGTACAAGCACAGGATTTAAGAACAATTTCTGTAGATGGAAGCTCTACAATAAAAGTTGCTCCAGATAAAGCAACTATAAGTATTAGCATTGAAAATACTGCAAAAGATGCAAAATTGGTTTCAGCACAAAATGCTCAAATCATGCAAAATATTCAAAGTGCTATATTGGGATTAGCTATAACTAAAGATAAAATGCAGACAACAAATTATAATTTATATCCTGTATATAACACTAAAGATAATAGTAGAGAAATCATTGGCTACAATGTATCAAATGAAATTACTGTTACTATAGATAATATCGATATGGTAGGAACTGTAATTGATACAGCAATTAATGCAGGTGCTAGCAATGTAAATTCTATAGAATTTGGTTTAAAAGACAGCCAAGTTTATAAAGATAAAGTATTACAGCAAGCTATCGCAGATGCTAAACGTAAAGCACAAGTTGTTGCTAATAGCTTAGGAAAATCTATAGTAAATGTAGTCAGTGTAAATACTGGAAGCACATATATTGAAGCTAAAAATTTCAATAATGCTATGTATATGAGAGCAGCTGATGCAACAGGAGCAACTTCACCTATTCAAAGTGGTGATATCAGTGTTAGAGCAAATGTATCAGTTGTATTTGAAATGAATTAATTAGATGAAAAAAAGACTTTAGTTCATAGAGCTAAAGTCTTTTTTTGCTTAATATTATAATTTTTCACCAGCATATTTGATTAAAATATGACCACTTTTGCGATTTGTAGCAAGTGGAATATTGTGAACGTCGCAAATGCGAAGAAGTGCGTTGATATCAGGTTCGTGAGGCTGAGCGTTTAATGGGTCGCGCATGAAAATTACATAATCTACTTTTTCAGTTGCTACCATAGCACCGATTTGTTGGTCGCCACCTAAAGGGCCAGACATCATAGTTTCAACATTTAAATTATATTTTTCGTTGATTAATGTACCAGTTGTGCGAGTTGCTACAAGATGAAATTGTTTTAAAACATCAAGATGATTACCAACAAATTCAAGCATTTCTTCTTTTTTCTGGTCATGGGCAATTAATGCGATAGTTTTCATAAATTTAACACCTACTTAATAATATAATTCCCTTTCATTTATTATGGAACAAAGAAAAGGAATATAGGAGAAATAATGAAACATAAAAGGATTTCCATATATTAATCTTCTTTGTATCTACATAAACATCTAAAGGATATTATAAGTATAAACTATTTGACTTTTTTGGTAAAGAAAAATTCAGGTAAAATAATCGCAAGATAAGGTATTAATAAATTTAATGGCTTGTTATATAATATTACTTTAAAGTGTTGATAGAGTATATTTATTGTTGATAGAGTATATTTATTGCGGTATAATTATAAAAAATGAATTATATTCATATTTTGAAGAGGTGTGGGTGTGTATCCTATTAATTTAATTTTGGATAATAAGCCTTGTGTAGTCTTAGGTGGCGGACATGTAGCACTAAGAAAAGTAAAAGGTTTATTAGAGGCAAAGGCAAAAGTTACAGTTATCTCTCCTCAAATAGTAGAAGGTTTGGCTAAATTAGTGGAAACAAAATCTATAATTTGGCAAAAAAAATGCTATGAACAAGGAGATTTAACTGATTTTATTTTGGCTATTTGTGCTATAGGCAATGAAGAAGTAAATGCACAAGTTCGAAAAGAAGCAAATCAAAAAAAAGTGATATTAAATGTAGTTGATAGATTAGAATTTTGTGATTTTGCTTTGCCTGCAAAAATTAGAAGAGGTGATTTATTAGTAACTTTTTCAACTAATGGAAAATCACCAGCTTTATCTAGATATTTGCGTTGCAAAATGGAACAAGAATTTGACGAAACATATGCAAATTGGTTAGACAAATTAGTGCAATTAAGAAAAGAAGCTATTGAAAAATTGCCAACAAGTGATGACCGTGAAATCTTTTGGCGTAGTGCGTTAAGTGATGATGTGATGGAACTTGTAAGGGCTAAAAAATATGATGAAGCGGAGGCGAGCATAAGAGATGCAATTAGTGGTTTTAGGGCTTAATCATAAAACTGTATCTGTAGAAGTACGTGAAAGATTTGCCATTTCTGTTGACAATATTAATAAAGGATTACGTCATTTAGATAATTATAATGGAATTAGTGAAGTTGTAATTTTATCTACTTGTAATCGCACAGAAATCTATGCTGTTGTAGATGATGCAAACGAAAATATGCAAGATGTAAAAGAGTTTTTCTTCACGCTTGCAGGAAGTGATGATGCAAAAGATGAGTATTTTTATTATCATGTAGATAAAGATTGTATACGTCATTTATTTGCAGTAGCTTCTAGCTTGGATTCACTTATCATTGGTGAAGGTCAGATTTTAAGTCAGGTAAAAAAAGCTTATTCAATGGCAAGAGAAGCTCAAGCAACAAGTACAATTTTAAATACTTTATTTCACCGTGCGATTACTACTGGAAAAAGAGTGCGTACAGAAACTAGAATTGCTTATAATGCAGTATCTGTTAGTTATGCCGCTGTACAGTTAGCTTTAAAGATTTTCGGCAGTCTAGAACATAGCAATACGCTTATCTATGGTGCAGGTCAAATGGCAGAACTCACTGCTCGTAATTTAATGGGCAAGGGTGCTAAGAAAATTTATGTAGCTAATAGACATTTTGATAAAGCACAGGAATTAGCTAGTCAATTTGGCGGTGAAGCAGTAGGTTTCCGTGATGCTTTGCGCAAAGCAAATGATGTAGATATTGTAGTAACTTCCACAGGAGCACCTCATTATGTAGTAAAACCTTGGGAAACACAATTATTCATGTCTAAGCGTAAAGGTAGACCGCTTGTCATCATTGATATAGCAGTACCTCGTGATGTTGACCCAGATGTAGCAGAGATAAAAGGCGTAGAATTATATAATATTGATGATTTAGAAGCTGTAGTTGAAGATAATATCAAAGAGCGTGAATATGAAGCATATCAAGCTCAAAAAATTATTGATGAAGAAGTAAATTCAATTTTAGAGCGTTTTCAATATTTATCTTGTCAGCCAGTAATGGCTCGTTTATCAACAAAAGCTGAGCGCATTCGTCGTCGCGAAGTGAAACGAGCAATGACAAAACTTGGCGATTTAACTGAAAGTCAGGTTAGAGAAATTGAACATATGTCACATATGATTGTTCGTAAATTATTGCGTGAGCCAATGATTAAGTTAAACAGTTTTGCCGGAACACAACAAGAAGATTATTATGTGAATGCTGTAACTAAGTTATTTAAAATAGATGTATTAAAAGAGAGGGAATAATAGTGCGTAAAAAGATTGTTATTGGTACACGTAGCAGTAAATTAGCATTATGGCAGGCAGAATATGTGGCAGATCGCCTACGTAAACAATATGAAGGTTTGGAAGTTGAATTGATGCATATTGTTACTAAAGGCGATAAAATTCTTGATGTGCCACTTGCTAAAATCGGTGGCAAAGGATTATTTACAAAAGAACTTGAAGTAGCAATGTTAGAAAAACGTGTAGATTTAGCAGTACATAGTTTAAAAGATATGCCTACTGTATTACCAACAGGATTATCTTTGACCACTATAACTAAGCGTTTAGATTGTGGAGATGCACTAGTTAGTCCCAAATATAAAACTTTAGAAAATTTACCACAAGGGGCTAAGGTAGGAACTTCTAGTCTTCGTCGCAAGGCTCAATTATTAAAAGCACGACCAGATTTGGATATTCATAGTCTTCGTGGAAATGTAAACACAAGACTTCGTAAATTAGAAGAAGAAAATTTTGATGCTATTGTTTTAGCAGTAGCAGGGCTTAAAAGATTAGGCTTTGGTGATAAAATAACACAGATTATTCCTCGTGAAATTTGTCTTCCAGCTGTAGGTCAAGGTGCTTTGGCTATAGAAACTAGAAAAGATGATGAAGAAATAAAACAAATGCTTGAATTTTTGCATGATGATAAAACAGCAGATGCGACAAAAGCAGAACGTAGCTTTTTGGCTCGTGTGGAAGGCGGTTGTCAAGTGCCTGTTGGTGTCTATGCTCAAGTTGAAGATGATGATAATTTGTCTGTAGAAGCTGTAATTGGTTCTATTGATGGCAAATGTATAATCCGTGATAAAATCATAGGTTCAAGAGCTAATGCCAAAACTTTGGGAAAAGATTTGGCTGAAAAACTTTTGGCAAATGGCGGATTAAAAATTATGCAAAGTCTAGGTTTATGTTGCCCTGATGAAAATGCCCAATAAGTAATTGGGATTATAATATCTTTTGGAGGTTCTTATCAATGAATGGAATGGTTTATTTAGTAGGTGCAGGTCCTGGAGATTATCGCCTAATTACTTTAAAGGGAAAAGAATGTTTAGAAAAAGCAGATGTAGTTATTTGTGATTATTTAGCAGATAAACGTTTGATGGCTTTTGCTAAAGATGATGTAGAATATATCTATGTAGGTAAAAAAGCTGGCAATCACGCAATGCGTCAAGAAGACATCAGCCAACTTATCGCTGATAAAGCGAAAGAAGGAAAATGCGTGGTACGCTTAAAAGGTGGCGACCCATTTGTATTTGGTCGTGGCGGTGAAGAAGCAGAAGTTTTAAAGAAAAATAATGTGGCTTTTGAAATTGTACCAGGTATCAGCTCTGCTATTGCAGCACCTGCTTATGCAGGTATCCCTGTAACTAATCGCAAAGTTGCAGTATCTTTTGCTGTAATCACAGGTCATGAAGATCCAACAAAAGGAAAATCCGATATAAATTGGGAAAAATTAGCCACAGCTGTAGATACTTTAGTATTTTTGATGGGTGTAGGTAATTTACCACATATCACAAGTCAATTGATAAAATATGGAAGAAGTGCAGATACACCAGCAGCTTTAGTGCGTTGGGGTACAAAAGCCGAACAAGAAGTATTAGTAACTACAGTAGGTAATGCTGTGGAAGATGTAAAAAAACATAATTTAAAACCACCAGCAGTTTTTGTAGTCGGTAATGTAGTAAATTTACGTCAGACAATTCAATGGTTTGATAATAAGCCATTATTTGGCAAAAATATCTTAGTTACAAGAGCGCGTGAACAAGCTTCTAAATTGACAACAGCATTAGAAGATTTAGGGGCAAATTGTATAGAAGCTCCAGCTATAAAAATCACAACTCCTGATGATGATTTTGCAAGTTTAGATAAAGCTATCACTAAAATCGGTGAATATGAATGGATTATTTTCACTAGTACAAATGGTGTAGATAGATTTTTCGCTCGCTTAAATGAAAAAGGATTAGATGTACGTAGCTTAAGAGATGCTAAAATTGCAGCTATCGGTACAGCTACTGCAAATAAATTAAAAAATTATGGTATCATTGCAGATAAAGTACCAACAATGTTTATGGCAGAAGGTATTTTAAATGTTTTAAAAGATGATATTAAAGAAGGCACAAAAGTTTTAATACCTAGAGCACAAAAAGCTCGTGAAGCTTTACCAATAGGACTTCGTCAATTAGGTGCTGTTGTAGATGTAGCAGAAACATATACTACAAAAATGGCAGATACAAATAAAGAAGAAATAAAAGCTTTATTAAAAGAACATAAAGTAGATATGGTAACTTTTACAAGTTCTTCTACTGTGGAAAATCTTTTAAAATTAATTGATGAAGATAAATCTTTATTAGATAATGTGGCTAAAGCAAGCATTGGTCCTATCACAGCCAATACTTGTAAAAAACATGGGCTTACAGTTGATGTAGAAGCCGATGTATATACTATAGATGGTTTAGTAGCAAAAATAAAAAATTTTGGATGGTGACTATTGATGAAACTCAATACTTTAAGACCACGCCGTTTGCGTTTAAATAGCGCTGTTCGCGACATGGTTCGTGAAAATTCTTTATCTGTAAAGGATTTAATTTATCCTATCTTTGTCGTTGCTGGTGAAAATGTAAAAGAAGAAATTCCTAGCATGCCAGATGTATATCATCTTTCTGTAGATAATGCAGTAAAAGTAGCTAAAGAAGTTTATGAACTTGGAATTCCAGCAATTGAAGTTTTTGGTCTTCCTGAATATAAAGATGAAATAGGCTCTAGTGCATGGGATTTAAATAGCCCTGTACAACGTGCTATGCGTGCAATTAAAGAAGCTGTGCCAAACCTTGTGATTGTTGGTGATGTATGCCTTTGCCAATATACAACACATGGTCATTGCGGTCAGCTTTGTGGTCATGAAGTAGATAATGATGCTACTTTAAAATTATTAGCAAAAGTTGCTGTAAGCCAAGCTCAAAGTGGTGCGGATATCATTGCTCCATCTGATATGATGGATGGCAGAATTGCAGTAATTCGTGAAGCTTTAGATGAAGCTGGCTTTAAAAATGTATCTATCATGTCTTATGCAGTAAAATATGCTTCTGGATATTATGGACCATTTAGAGATGCAGCTGATTCTGCTCCTCAATTTGGTGATAGAAGAGCTTATCAGATGGACCCTGCTAATAGCCGTGAAGCTATGAAAGAAGTAGAACTTGATATGGAAGAAGGAGCAGATTTCATCATGGTAAAACCTGCTTTATGTTATCTTGATATCGTTCGTCAAGTTCGCGATAAAATCGATCGTCCTATAGCTGTATATAATGTAAGTGGTGAATATTCCATGGTAAAAGCAGCAGCTCAAAATGGCTGGATTGATGAAAAACGCATCGTTATAGAAACACTTCTAAGCATGAAACGTGCAGGTGCAGATATCATCATCACATATCACGCTATTGATGTAGCAAAATGGTTAAAAGGTTAGATATTCATTTTTCTTTTGTTTAAAAGAAAAACGAACCAAAAAGAAAATACACCCGCGATATTGATTTTACTTTGGCAAAGATAAAATCATGTCTACAACGCTCTAAACTCGCTTCGCTCAAACAGTAGGACTAAAACCGTAGCCCTGATTTTATCTTTGTCAATAGCTTTTAGCTACCGTAAAAGTCTGCTAACGCGGGGAAGTTTGGTATTTATTGATAATACCGTACTATTAATTTCCGCATTATAAAATTTGAATGGTAACCTTTAGGTTATTGAAAATAATTATCGCGGAATACGTTTTTAGTCTGAATGTTTGAGCGAAGCGAGTTTCTAAGCGTTGTATGA
>OGJZ01001063.1_pt1 | contig 28009 bp, 31 predicted proteins | sample 1572321 | NCBI WGS metagenome assembly OGJZ01 (sample SAMEA2582086, study PRJEB24529) | metagenome | biome: Human gut stool | place: China | collected 2011 | reverse complement strand
AGACTCTACAAACCTATATTTTATCACGGTTCTTATTTTGTATCAATAGAGTCTACTCTATTGATATAATATTAAAAATACAATTAAAGGAGTTACAATATGTCATTAAGAGGAAAAGAGTTATTTTCTCAAGAGCAAAGAGAAATGTTCATGAAAATACCTGAAGATGAATTATCTTTAGCAAGATATTACACATTTTCAAAATATGATTTAGAAATTATTCAAAGACATAGAAGAGATGAAAATAAAATAGGATTTGCTTTGCAATTAGCAGTATTGAGATATCCCGGTTGGCCATATAGCTACATTAAGTCTATTCCAAAGATAGTAATAAGTTATATTGCAAAACAAATAGGGACTGGAATAGTACCTGCTAGAAGATACCCACAAAGAGATAATACTCTTTGGCAACATATGAAAGAGATTAAAGAGGAATATGGTTTTATTTCTTTTGGTGAAGTTGAACACAAAAAAGTATTTAACTATATCTACAAATTAAGTTTAGAAAATGAAGATACCTTATATCTTTTTGATGAGTGTTTGAATTTTTTTAGAAAAAATAAAATTATACTTCCTGGTATAACTACTATTGAGAACCTAATATGGGAAGCTAAAAACGAAGCAGAAAAAATACTTTTTGATACTTTAAATAATTCTCTTTCAGAAGAGCAAAAAGAAAAGTTAAATTCTACTCTATTAGTTCAGCCTAATATAGAGGAGCGAAGCAGAACAACCCTTGGTTGGTTAAAAACTCCAACTGGCTTTCCTTCTCCAGAAACTTTTTTAAAGTTGGCTGATAAAATCGAGTATATAAAAGATTTACATCTTGATATTTCTTTAGTTCAACATTTTCACTCAAATAGATTATTACAACTCTATAGAATGGCTATGAGATATGAACCTTATGCTTTTAGAGATTTCAAAGAAAATAAAAGATATGCACTATTAACAATTCTTTTAATAAATCTTTCTAAAGACCTGATAGATAAGGCTTTTGAAGTTCATGATAGACAAATGTTAACACTGATTTCAAAAGGAAGAAAAGCTCAAGAAGAGATACAAAAAAATAATGGGAAAAAGTTAAATGAAAAAATAGTTCAATTTGCAAGTATAGGAAAATCTTTAATTAAAGCCAAAGAGGAAGGGATAGATCCGTTTAAAGCTCTTGAAACTATTGTTAATTGGGAAAATTTTGTTTTATCTGTAAATGAAGCTGAGAAATTAGCAAGGCCAGTAGATTATGATTATTTAGATTTATTAGAAAAAAGATTTTATTTTTTAAGAAGATATACTCCAAAATTTTTACATCTATTAGAATTTAAATCTACAAAAGCTAATGAATCTTTAATTGAAGGAATTGATATACTTAAAGATATTAACGAGAGTGGGAAAAGGAAAATTCCTGAAGATGCTCCAATAGATTTTATCTCTAAAAGATGGAGTAAATATGTATTTGAAAAAGATAACAGTATCAATAGACATTACTACGAAATGGCCGTTCTCTCTGAACTTAGAGAACATATTAGAGCTGGAGATATATCTATTTCTGGAAGTAGACAGTATATGGATTTTGAAGAGTATCTATTTTCAAAAGATGAATGGCAAGAATCTAAAATTTTTTCTAGATTAGCTGTGAGCTTAGAATTGGAAGATTATTTTACCGAGAGAAAATTAAGCATGGATAAAAGGCTGAGATGGTTTTCTAAAAATATTAATCAAATAAAAGGAATCTCTATTGAAAATGGAAAAATTTCAATTTCAAGATTGGAAAAAAATATTCCTCTAGAAGCAGAACAACTGAGTTCAAAATTATATAAACTTATACCCAGAATTAATTTAACAGATCTTTTAATAGATGTTGTAAATATAACAGGATTCCATGAAGAGTTTATTCATGCATCAACGAATAAAAAGCCAGATAACAGTGAAAAAATAACTCTAATAGCAGCTTTAATAGGAATGGGAACAAATATAGGTCTTACAAAAATGGCAGATGCTGCTTCAGGGATATCGTATAAGCAAATGGCATATATTTCACAGTGGAGAATGCATGAAGATGCTTTAAATAGAGCTCAAGTTAACCTTGTTAATTTTCATACTAAACTAAACATGTCAAAATATTGGGGTGATGGAACTACTTCATCTTCGGATGGGATGCGTATGCAATTAGGAGTTACATCGCTTCATGCTGATTCTAATCCTCACTATGGGACTGGAAAAGGTGCTACTATTTATAGATTTACAAGTGACCAATTTTCATCTTTCTATACGAAAGTAATTAATACAAATTCTAGAGATGCTACTCATGTTTTAGATGGGCTTTTAAATCATGAAACTGATTTAAATATATTAGAACACTACACAGATACAGCTGGATATACTGATCAAGTATTTGGACTTACTCATCTTTTAGGATTCAGATTTGCTCCTAGAATACGTGATTTATCCGATGTAAAATTATTTTCTTTAAGTGAAACAAAGGTATCCAAAAATCTTGAAAGTATTTTAAAGGGCAAAATTAATGAAAAGATTATAAAAGAAAATTATGATGATGTTTTAAGATTAGCATCCTCAATTAGAGAAGGTAAAGTTAGCTCTTCACTAATATTAAGTAAATTAGGATCTTACTCTCGGCAAAATAGTATTTCTACAGCATTAAGAGAGATGGGGAAAATAGAAAAAACTATTTTTATTTTAGATTACTTATCAGATGAAAAGTTAAGAAGAAAAATTCATAGAGGTTTAAATAAAGGAGAAGCTATGAATGGTTTAGCAAGAGCTATTTTCTTTGGAAAGCAAGGTGAATTGAGAGAAAGGACTATCCAAAATCAACTTCAAAGAGCAAGTACACTTAATATTATTATAAATGCTATTAGTATTTGGAATACGATTTACTTAGAAAAGGCTGTTCAATATTTAAAAACTATTGAAGAGGTTGATGAGGCTTTGTTAAGCAACATATCTCCACTTGCTTGGGAGCATATTAATTTTTTAGGGGAATATAAATTTGATTCAGATTGTTGTACAACTTCTTTAGAATTTTTAAGAGAGCTAAATATAGATTAAGCATTGAAAATAAAGGGGTCATAGATGGTCAGGAAAATCCTTAGCGTTGTTATTCCGCGTTTTCCTGACGGGACCCCAATTAACAGCTTTCATTTTTTATTTTATAAATTATCGGACTAAAATACAATCTAAATAAAAAAGATAAGTATTCACATACCTATCTTTTCGTTTCTGTCATTCTTCTTTATTTACTTACTGTACTTTTTACTATTGCCCTTTTTTCTAATTCTTCAATCTCTTTATTTTTTCTTTCTAGTGTAGGATTAAAAATTAATTCTTTTTCTTTTGTTATCAGTAAATATCCACCATGCTGAATTTTTTTCTTTGGATAGATTAAAGTGCAATCAGAAGGAAATTCTGACCTCTTTCCAAATAAGTATGTCAATACTGGTAAAGTATCTTCATTTAAAACAAGATTTAGTCTAAGTTCTTTATTTTCTTTTTTGTTTAAATACTTGTCTATGATTGTTTCTTCTTGAATAAGTAAATCAAACTTATATACTCCATAAGGATATGCTGGGTTAATAATTCCATCAAAATCATGATGTTCCCATAATATAGTTACACTTTCCATTTTTTCCCCCTACTTACTTTCTTTTTATTATACCATAAAATTCAACTGAAAAAGACTACTATTTCTAGTAGTCTTCTTTTTATCTTTCACTTTCTTGTATCTTAGCCCTACTTCTAGATTTAACAGTAGTCTTTTTCTTTCCTGAAACTATATTTTCTTTTTCAGTTTCTTGTTCTTTGTTTTTTAAGTACTGATTTTCTCTTTCTCTGAAGTCTTTCATCAGCTCCTTTACTTCTTTTTCCATTTCTTTGGTATCTGCAAGTATTTCTTCTTTTGTCTTTTTTTCTCCATATAGAACTTCAGACATATCTGAATATTCACGGGCTTTTTCTTCCAAATCTCTTATATTCCACATTAATCTATGTTCTAAACCATCTGATACTTTTTCAGTATCTTTACCAAACTCTAAATCTCCTAAATCTATTCTAATTTCTTTCTTTATACACTCTCCACCATAATAAAGACTGATTTTAGTTTTATCATATCCTGATATCTCATTTGTTTCTCTTTCCATATTTTTTTCTTTGTCATGATCCATCATTTGTTTTAAAAGATTATAAGCTTTTTCCCCTCTTAATGATGTTTCTTCAGCTAATCCAAAGTCATTTTCAGACCAATGGAAAATTACCTGTAGTTTATCTAGTGGCTTTGTTAAAGGTTTATTCTCCAATTTTTCCTGAAGATTTTTTACCTGTTCTTTTTCTCTTTCCAGGTAATTACTATAGAGGAATTGTGATCCTTTTTCAGCCTCTATACAGGCTCTGAAAAGTTCATGATAATCTTCTTTTAATGCTCCTATCCAACTTTTTAAATAATTACTATGATCCTGGAAGTGTTCTCCTTCTAGTTTTATTCCTAAATCTCCTTGTAAAAAAATAGATCCTAATTCTGCTACAAGCTCTTCTTTTGCATATTCAAGACTTCCAAACATGTTGCCATTGTCTCTATTAAATCTACTTTCATGCCCTGTACTATGGAGCATTTCATGAAGTGCTGTAGATAAAAAAGATTCTGAATCTTTAAAACTTTCCCTTAATGGTAAAACTATTTCGTCTTTTGATGGACTGTAGTATGCTTGTTCTTGTCCTACTTCCTTTATAGGACACATAGAGCTAGCTATCATATCTTCAGCTATTTCCAGCACTTGTCCTTTTCCTAATGGAAGTTTTTCTAATTCAGGAATTCCTGCTATTTGTTCTCCATTAAATACTTTAAAATAATTTACTATAGGTTTATCTAGTTCTATCTCTTTTTCTGTTTCTATACCTTTTTCATCTTTTTCTTTTACTGTTTTGGAGAAGATCCATTTTTCACATAAAACTCCTTTCTCTCCTTTTTTAACTTGCCAGCCATTTTCGGCAGCTTGATTGTATGTCAGCCATCTTGGATCTTTATATCCATTTTTGACTGCTGCTATACTAAGCCTAAATCTATTTCCACCTTTATAATAAACTTCTGAAACTGGATTTTGTGGGCGTACTGCCATTTTATCCCACAACTTTCTAGTTACAACATATCCCTCTTCCATGCTTTTTATTAGTTCATCTACAACTTCTTTTCTGTTTTCCATAACTATTTCATAAGCTGTCTTTTTATTTTTCTCCATCTTCTGATCCTCCTTCAAGATCTGAAGATGGTACTATTTTTCCTTCATCAGTAATTCCATATTCTGCAATTATTTTTTTATTTTTCCATTGATTATATTCTTCTATTGCTTTTTCTTTATTTTTATTCATATTTTCCTCCTAGTTATTATTTACCTTTCTACTTCAATTGTTTTTTTTCTGCTTCTTAATTTTCTACAAAATCCTTCTTTTATTTTGTTTTTACTAGACTGTATTTCCTCCTTTTTTACCTCTTTTTCTGTGCTTTTACTTTCTTTTTCCATCTTATTCCTCCTTATTTTAAAATAAAAAATCCAAAAGAAAAAATAGATAAATTCTATCTTTTACTTTTGGATCTACGGTTTCACAGTTTCACGATTCTCCTATATTCTATTATTTATTAAATTAGATATATCCCTCTCTCTCAAGAAAATCTAAATCCAATTTTAAACTGCACTCATAGTTAATTACAACTACTCTGTCATTTGTATAATCATGTATTTTAGATAATTTCCCTCTTTTTAAGAGTTTTAAAACAAGGTTAAAATTTTTCTCTCCTGCAAGTTCTCTATCTATATCATCAAAGCATTTTCTTGTTGCTATAGATAATTTTTCATTTGTATACTTCTTCAAGTTTTTCCTCCTGTTACTTAATATCTTGTTATTTTTTCTTCTTTTCAGGATATCCATTTAATTTTAAATTAGGATATTTTTTTCCATCTTTTTCTGTAATTATAAGTTCAAAATAACCATCATACTTTTTATCTTCTTTTCCTGTAACAGAAAATATAGCTTTTTTACCATTTAGTAATGATTTTGCCTTTGCTTTTGTAATTGTTAGTTCATCAGAAAATCTCTTAGTTTTTTTCCATAGCTTAAAGTCACAATTTTTGTAGTCACTACAGTAAAAGTTTTTTTCTCCTTCATAAACTGTTTTTTTACATACAGGACACTCTCCAATTGCTTCTTTTAACTCATTTCTATCTATTTTTTCAAGTTCTATATCTTTAGATATTATTCCTTTTAATTCTTCTGCTGTCATATCTATAGCTTCTTCTACTTTTGCTTCTCCTTTATATATCTTTTTAAGTATTTTTGAAAATTCTACTGTTTTGTCAGCATATAAATTAATTTCTAACTTATCTAAGTTTTCTATTAGTTTTTCTCCAAGTGCTTCTATTGAGTAATTAGAAGCTTTTTGTGATATATATTCTCTTTTTTTACAAGTTTCAATAATTCCTGTACGAGTTGCCTCTGTTCCTATTTCAATTCCTTCTAATAGAGCCTTATACTCTTCATCTTCTGATGTATCTTCCTTTCTAAATGGATTTTTAAGGTAATTAGATAGTTCTTCTTCAGTTACTTTCTTTTTAGGTTGTGTTTGTTTTTCTTTTGTCTTAAAATCTACTTTAAATTCTTCTCCTTCTGTAAAATCAGGAAGTGAATCTTTAAATTCTTTAGGTTCATATTTATAAAATCCCTCATTTATTACTGTTTCTCCTGAAAGTTTGAAAAGGCTTTCAGGATCTTTGTTATTTTTTAATTCTACAGTTACTTTTTTAGTAGTCGTTTTTTCATTTAGGAAGTTAGCAATAAATCTGTTTCTAATAGCTTCATATACTATCTTTTCATTTCCTTCCAGGTTAGAAGGTTTTTTTACTGTAGGAATAATTGCACTATGACTTTCTATCTTACCGTTATCAAATATTTTCTTACTATCTTTAAAAATTAATGGATATTCATTATAAGCCTCTATAAGCTCTTTTACCTTATCCTTTTCATTCTCTGCTAAATACTCTGTATTAGTCCTTGGATAAGTCACATATCCAGCCTCATACAGTCCTTGAATGATTTTTAATGAACTGACAAAAGATAACTTATAGTTTTTTGATAAAAATGATTGCAACTTTGATAAAGAAAATAATTTCCCTGGAGTTTTTTCTATTTCTTTCTTTTCTATTTTTTCTACTTTTACTTTTCCACTATTCCATAAAGCTGTTATTTCATCAGCTTTAGCTTTATTATGTTTTCTGCTGTCTGATAATGTAAGCTGTAGCTCATCTTTTTCTAATATTCCTTCAGACTGATAATATTTTTCAGGTTTGAAGTTTTTAATTTCATTATCTCTATCATATATAAATTTAACTATTGGAATTAATACTCTCCCTGCATTAAATGAATGCCCTGTTTTTACACTTATTAAAACTGTTAAATTTATACCAAATAGCCAATCCATACAAGTTCTTCCAAGTCCTTCATTATATAAATTTTTATATTTATTATTATCTTCCAGGTTATTTAGTTGTTTTCTTATTGTCTGTTCAGTTTGTTCAGGAAGCCACAGCCTCTTAACAGGCTTTTTTGACCCTGTATTTAGGATAATATTATCTATTATCACTTGCCCTTCTCTATCAGCATCCCCACAATTAATGATGGTTTCAACATCTTTTCTGTCAACAAGTTCTTTTATGATTTTAAATTGTTTATCTACCCCATCATCAGATTTAAGTTTATATTCAAATGATTCAGGAATAAATGGAAGAGGAATCTCTCTCCAATTTTTTATACCTGTATAATCCTCTACAGATTTAAGATTTAAAAGATGTCCAAATCCCCAAGTAATTAGGTACTCTCCAGCTTCTATATATCCATCTTTATTTTTTCCTCCACCTATAGCTCCAGCTACATTTCTTGCTAAGCTTGGTTTTTCTGCTATTATTAATTTCATTTCATTCTCTCCTTTTTATTAATTTCTTTTGTACTTTAAATTCAAAAAATTTTGTAAGTCATAACAAGCGATCCTTAAGTAATTCTAAATCTTTTTTTGTTAGTATTAATGCCTCTTCTATTCCTACACATTTTAAAAATATTTTTTCTCCTTCTTTTACTTTTAATTCATATTTTTCTAAAATATCTTCAAATTTTCCTGAATAAGGCTCATAGTTCCCAAAAGTACTTTCATAACTTTCTTTTTTCTTTTTAATTTTCTTTTGTGGATTTAATATTGCAGTTTTATACTTCATATAGTCATCCCATCTAATTGTTTGGTAGGGTAAAGAGTGCATATTTTTAATAACTTCAATTATTACCTCTCCTTCTTTTCTTGTAAAATAGGCTTCTATATCCACCCACTTATTATTTAAATACTCTTGCTTATCTACTATTGTTTCAAATAAAATCATAATAGGATAATTCTTTATTTCTAAAAATGATCTTATCAATAATTTATAAGCCACAATTTCACAATCTTCCTTTTCTTCACTACATAGAGATTTAATAGGAATATTGTATGCTTTTGAAATTCTGTCCATAAGTGAAAGAGTTGGATGTAATTTCAATTCTTCATATTTATAAAGCTCTACCATTGGAATTCCAATTAGATTTCCTGCCTTTTCTAAAGATAAATTCTTATCTACTCTTAGTTGCTTAATTTTCTTTGAAAAAAATATTTCTATTTTACTACAGTTTTCCATTATTCCTCCTGATTTTTTATTTCAATTATAGTCCCTTGTAATGCTCCTGAATGACTATGTTCAAAGCAAAATTCTATCAACTTCCCTTCTGCTATTCTTATATTTCTATATATTTTTGCTTTCTTTATATCTGTTGTACAGCCCCCTTCAGTTAAATAAAGTTTTTTTTTGTTACTAGTAACTACTATCTCTACTACATATTTTTTCATATCTTCTTCATTTTCTTTATCTTCCTCTATGGGATAAGTTGTATAAGAACATGATTGTGTTCCAAGTGTGTTGTCTATATTATCAAAGTTGCTTATATTTTCACTTAAAATCTTATAAAATTCTTCTTTTGTTATCTCTTTTGGCTCTGCACAAATACAGCTATCATCAGTATAGATATCTTTACTATAACTAGATATTTCATATTCCAATCTATAATTCCATTGTTTCAAAGTTTCTTCATTTTTTATTTCAAATTTGACATATCCTGCATGATTTTTATCAAAAGAACATTTGAGAAAATCAGACATATAGTAATCTTCAATTTCTGCATATTCTGAAATAGATTGAACTCCTTTTCCTATTGATTGGTCTTTATCTGTAAAAGCAATTTCTAAACCACTTTTTATATCAAATAACTTGTATTGTATATCTAAAGTAACTCCACCTAAAACTTCATTCCCCATCTTTATACCTGGGTGTGCTAAAAAAACTTGATCATATCCTAATCTATACTTTTTCATTTATTACCCTCCCTTATTCTGATACTTCATATGTCTTAAACGTAGACATTTCAACTGGCTTATTAGCTTCATTATCAAAAATATCAAGATTTTCTTTGATTATATTTAAAAATTCTTTTTTTGTTATATTTATATTTTCTACATATGGATACCCTTCCTTATTACATTTACCATTTAATACATTCACTTGGTAGAAATTTTCATCCATTTTACATTTTATTATGTATCCTAAATCTCTTAATAATTCAAAATTGCTATATCCTATTTGCAGATATTCAGGATTATCTCTATAAAAAACACCTTCCATAAAATCAGGTATATATAGTTCTTTTCCATCAATTTTTCCAATAGGATAATCTACATTTGGTTCAGAAAAAAAAATTTCTTCTCCAGTTTTTAAGGAAATTACTTCATATATAGCCATACTTTTTAAAGCTATAATTTTTCCATATTTTTTGTTATCTATAATATTGTTTACAGACAATAAATTACTATACCCTAATCTATATATTTTCTTCATTCTTTTCCTCCCATTTAACAGGTTCTAAAAGTAATTTTTTCCTAAGTATATCTGCCTTTACAATATTTCCTTTTTCTATTTTTATATTTTGAAATATATCCTGAAGAGTTATTCCCATAATTATATTTTCTACAATAGACTCATCTATTAATTCTCCTTTATATTGATTCCATTCTGATCTATCTTCATAAAAATCAATATGTACAAAATCATCAAACTTTCCAAAATACTCTTTCATTTTATCTTTTTCTAAAGTTGTATACTCATAATCCATAGTAGAAAGATAATAGAATTTTGATTTTTCATCTTTTTTAAACTCTAAATTATAAAACATATGAGCTTCATAATAATTCTTATTTTCACTTTTAGTATCATATGATAGTTTCCACTCAACATATAATTTTTTTATCTCTTGAAGTTCTTCAAATGTATCAAATATTAATGGTATTCCATGTAATGCTTTTCTTCCTTCTCTTTTGGAAATTAAGCTATAGCTTTTATTTGGAAAAGGCTTTAAAAGTCTTAAACTTAATGGAATTTCAACCTCATTATTTTTAAACACTTGAACTTTTCCCTTTAAATAATTATTAACATATCTAAAATAAAATTTATTTTCTAACCACAAAATATATTTATCTTCATAATTCAATCCTGGATATATTTTTTCTAACTCTTTATTTATCTCTGTTTTAAAAAAATTGGGAATTCTAATTAGTGATTCTATCATTGTCATTTTATCTTTCTCCCTTAAACTGTACTTGTTTTCTTATATTCTTCATAAAATTCTTTGAGAGTATATCCTGTCTTTTTACAATATTGTGTTCCTCCTGTAAAGCCTTCAGGATATTTATCATCATATATTTCATAATCAGCTTCCATAAAATCATAAATTTTATAGTGAAAATCATCTCTGATTAAGAGAATATATGGTATATCTAAATTGTCATCATACCTCATAGAAAAGACTGGATCTTCTACATATTTATTATTTTCATCTCTTATAAGTTTTAATGGAACTTTCATTGATATAGCCCATAAATTATTCTTTCCTACTCGCCATTCTGTTTCATGATAAAAATCTTCACTTTGAATAAACATAAGAAATTCATCATAAACTTCATCTTCTGGTTTTTTTATATATTTTTCTATTACTCTTTTATCAGGGAAAGTATGCAAGTGTCTTTCCATAACTATATAATATTTTCCATCTCTTTTTACTATCGTTCCTTTGTCCATTTCATGAGTATTAAGCTTTTCAATTATTGATATAGTTTCTTCCATTTATTCTCCTTTTGAATTACTATTTTTTGAGTTCTCCATCTATTCTTTTATCCTTATTATTTTTTATTTTTGCTATTTTTATTCTTCTTATTGTATCTATTAATGCCAAAACTACTATAAATATAAAAAACATTGTAATAAAACGCATAATTACCTCTCCTTTTCCATTTTTATCTGTTCTTTTAACATAAGCTTCATTAAGTGTTCTTTACATATTTGAAAAATCTTTCTCTGTTCTTCTCCATAACTAATACCTAATTCACTTTGATATTTATCTTCAGTCTGTTCCTCAAGAAAAAATAAATCTGTACTACTTAAATTCTTATATCTCATGTCTGTTTCTATGTTTAATTCTTTTTCTTCTCTTTCTGTATTTATTCTTTTTTCTTCAGATAAAGCCAAAGATTCTTTATCTGAAGCTTCTACTTTTTTATCTTCTTCTAACTTATTTAAATAATTCTGAAATTTATATTTATTTGTAAAAAGTAATCTTCCCATTTCAGTTTTTATATAAAATAAATCTTTTTTTCTTATTAAAATAGATATTATACTTTGTAATTTTTCCTTTTCCATATCAATTTTCTTTGCTATATAAGAATTTCCAGCATAGATATATCCCATGTTTTGACTTAGTTTATCTAAAGTTGCATAGACTTTTAATTCTTCATGATTTAAAGTTTTTATAATTTCAAAATAATCTTTTCTTTTCTTCATTTCCTACTTCCTTTAGATAATTTCATTTCAACTACAATTTTCTTATATTTCATTTTGACTGAAACTGATGATAGCCTGTTCTTGTTATATTTGAGCTTAAATTTCATTTTATTTATATCAAACTTCTCTCCTTTGGTTAATGAACTTTCTATATGTTCTAAGCTTTTTTCGATATAAGGAAAAAATTTCAATATGTCCTTCTTTTTGAATAAAACCTTTTTATTTCTATTGATTTTCATATATATTTCCCCTTAGTATTTTTTGACTTTTTGTAAATTTATGCTATAATTAAGTTGTAAGACCCTTTGGGCAACTTATAATGTGATTAAAAATGTGATGAGATAGGCTTTCATGAAAATGGAAGCCTTTTTCATACTTATAAGTTACTCACATTTCTTATAAGTAGTAGAAATCACATTATAAGGAGACCAACTATGATTAAATTTGAGTTTAATTTTAGCAATAATTTAATCGAGGGAGGGACTTTAATCGCGATTCTCTTGATTATCTTCATTGCTCTTATTATCTTATTTGTCTAGTCTAGCTAAACCTCGCCCCTTGGGGCTTTTTTAATTTTGAAGTCTTCTAAAAATTTTTCATAAAAAAATGGGATAATCTTATATTCTCTCTCATACTTTTTATCAAACTTAGTAATATCAACTTTTCTTAAAATTTCTATAACTAATTCTATTTTTTCTTTTAGCTTATCCACTTCTATATTGAAGTATAATTCTGATTCTTCTTCATCTTCAATATCTGAATATCCCTTATCTATAAAATACTCTATTCCATACAAATTTAATTCTTCCATAATTTCTCTTTCTTCAATAGGCTTTTTACACCAATAATACAAATAATTTACTTGTCCTGGATCATCTTCTTCTTGCAATGCTTTAAATAATATTTCTAACCCTTCATTTTCTTTAATTGAAAATTTTTTTATAAATTGTTTTTCAAGTTCTTCAATAAATGTTCTGAATTCCATTTTATTGAAGTCTATTCGTTTCATTATTTCAAGCCCCATTTTCCCTCCTGATGTTATTATCAAGTTTAAATATCTTCCATTTCAAAGCTCATTTCATTTGAATTTTTTTTTCTTTCATTTTTAGATAAAATTTGATTTTTTAACTCATGAAAATCACAATAAAATTCTGTAACCAATCTTCCTGAATCTGTTTCTTCAGTTATAATATTTTCTTCAAAACTTTCTGTTACTGTATTTAAAGGAATTTCTTTTTCTAATAGAAGCTCTATAAAAGTTTTTGGTACTGTAGGAATCATAGAATCAGAAACCCCTTTTTCTTTTAAAAATTCTATAAGATCCATTTCTAATTTTTTCCCTTTATCAAGGCTCTCTTCTATATGTTTCAAATTCTTCTCTAACATATTTTCAAAATCAACTTTTTTTATATTTTTGAAATACTCTATCTTCAAATATTTTTCTAAATCTTCATCAGAAAAATCCTTTAAGTATTCTTTTATCTCTCTGTTGTAGTCTGCTTCATCTTTATATTTTTTTTTAGAAATAGTTTTATATAGTATTTCTAATTTCATTTTTTCTTTATTTAACTTTTCATTGATAACTAACAACCTCTTTTTCAGTTCCTCACTCTCTAAAATTGATTTTACAAAGTTTTTTTCTCCATAGGCTGTAGTTATTACCTTTAGTGCCTTATACGATTTTTTAAGGTAAATTAGATAATCTAAAGTATATTCATCTACTCCTTCATCTTCCAACATTTTTAAAAGCCTTAAATATGATGTATATGGAATATTATAGTTAGCATTATTTTTATATTTATTCTCTTTCCACCACATGATTTTTTTCCCATGAATTGGGTTATGCCCTGTTATAAATAAAATTATTTCTTCAAAGGGTAAAGTTCTTACTTCTCCAGGTGTCATTAATGGACGAGCTGTATAAGATTCACTTCTATTTTTTAATCCCATTCCTGATCCACTTCTTGTTATAACTTTCTCTGTCTTATTTCCCATCATATCTGAAATCATCTTAGGAGTGTCTTTATCATTTGGTGTAAAATATAACTGTGAGTGGCAGTTATCAAGTATAGAATTTTCTTTTCCATATATTTTGTTTAGCTGGTTTGCAGATTGAGTTATCATAAGAACTTTAAGTCCATATCCAGCAATATATGCAAGAGCTTTTTCTACTAAGCTCAAATTCCCCAATGCAGGAAATTCATCTATTAAAAAAAGTAATCTTTTATTTTGCATTTTATCCAAATCTACTTTTGGTTTTTTAAAAAAAAATTCTTTGACTTTATCTTTTATTTCATTAAAATTAAATCCTTTTGCTTCTTTATCAATTTTTCTTCTGTTGTTAAACTCCATTTTATCTGTCAATTCATAAATAGCTTGTGTTATAATCAGCCTAAATAAAGGCTTTGTCATATCAATAGCTTTTGGAGGTGTTATTAAATATAAAGAAATTCTCTCTTTCATTAAGTCTTTTGGAACAATATCGGATTTTGCCACATTTCTCATTATTCTTGGATCTTTAAATATTCCTAATTTATTTATACATGTAGAAAATATACTCCCTCTCTCTTTATCAGGTGTTGCAAAAATTGTTGCAAAGGTAGATCCTGCTAAGGGGTGAAGTGTAGTTTCTTGCATATATAGTTCTAAAAAATCAAGATTGTCTACTCCTTGATCTCTTAATGCCTGAAAATGATTGAAAGGTTTTAAAGTTTCAATTGGATTTCCTTCATTATCTTTTACAGTTTTATCAACTACATCGCCAAAGTCATTAAGCTCCTTTGCTATTATTCCACCTATTTTATCTATTAATGGTTCTTTAGGATCTTCTAAAAATTTCATTATATCTAAAAAAGACGCGTCTTTATTTACATATTTAACATGGAGAATTACAGCAGTTAATAGGTTGATTGCTGAACTTATCCAATGATCTGATTCTCCTTTCCCATCTACATCTAAAAGAGTTGTTGCTACAGTTCTAGCATCTTCCTGCTCTGCTCTAGTTCCAACCTTTACTAATGCCAATGGATTATAAGATATTCCTTCTCCTGTTTCGTCCATTGGATTAAAAAAAATACATTTTTGTTTCAGTACTGTTCGCCTGAAACCTGATGTTAGATCCCAACACTCTCCTTTTATATCATTTACAATTACTGAAGAAATCCAAGTCCAAAGTGTAGTCAAAACTGTGTTTATCCCCTTTCCAGACCTTGTAGGAGCCATTGCCATAATATGTTCAGATCCATTATGAGTGATTATTTTATTATCCTTAGTTTTCCCAAGTACTACTCCATCATCAGGATTTTCTGTGACCTTCATTTTTTCTATATCTTCTCTATCTGCAAATTTAGCACTTCCATAGTAGTCAGGTTCTTTTTTCTTATATATCATTAAAAAAAATATTCCTGCTACTAAAATCAAATGTCCTTTTTGATAGTCATTTTGCCCCTTCACTTTTAAATCTTTTGAATATATCATGAAGGGATTAAAATAAATCCCTTCACTATTCCCCAGTTTATTCTTTTTTAAAGTTATAATAGGTTTTATAAGCTTATCTAAATTTTTATATTTATTTGCTAAAGTTAGTCCAAAAATATTGCTTAGTACCAGCATAGAGAAAAGATTTACTATAATGAATAATTTTAGCTTTTTCATCTTTCCCCCTTTTAGAATCTATACTGTATTTTTATTCCAGCACTATTATTTAGAACTTCATAGTATGGAACTATATCAAATTTTTCTGTATTTATTTTTGCTTCTATCTGCACAGTAGGTTTCTTTTCATCAAGATATGTATATATTTTCTTTTCTCTATCTTTATATCCAAAAATATACTCTGATGAAATTCCAAGATCTATTTTCACTTCTTTTTCATCAAACTCTATTTCTTTTTTAATTCCCAATCCTATTTTATTAGAAAGAATAGTTGTTTCAGCAATTCCTTCTACCTTTATAGTTTCTGCTACTGGCACAGCTATTTTCCCATAAAGTACTCCTATAAACATGTCATCTACCTTGTAGTTTTTATGCTCCCCATTCATATATCCTAAAACTGTTCCTATTTCCCAATCATAATCTCCATATTCAGAATAATTTAAGTCCAATGAAATATATATATTGTCAGCTTTTTCTTTTTGATATTTACTTTTTGAATATCCTAAATTTAATTTGCTGTTCAAGTTATCTGTATATCCGTATTGAATTCCAGCTATAATTCCATAGTTTTTAGAATCTGTATCTTTTGAATCTCCTTCATATGTAGTTCTTTCTCCAAAAGCGTCTATAGTAATCATATATAAATCTTCTGTTATTTTTTTATCCATTTTTGAATTGCTTATAAAGTCTGAAGCAATCCTATTTTGAAAAGAATTTTTATTATCTCTTAAACTCTTTTTATCAAATTTTTTATCTTCATAATTTATTGATACTTTTAAAAAATCTTCAATAGTCAATGGTTCTTTCTCTTTTTCATGATAATCTTGATATGCTAATTCTTCTCTTGTATAAACACTTTCTTCTCTTTTTATTTTTTCAATTTCTTCTAGTTTTTTAATTGTTTCAGCCCTTTCTGAAACAACTTCTGATACTGCAACTCTTTTGTATCCTCCATCATCAGTTGGAATCAAAACTGTTTCTTCTGCTATTGCTAAACTTAAAATAGTAAAATAAATTCCTAAAAGTTTATATTTTTTCATCTTTCCTCCTGTTAAAATTCAATCATTAATTCAGCTTTACTTTTAATTTGATCTTTTCTTATTATTCCCATATATGAGCTGTCAAAGGATCTAGCATTATCCCCTAACATAAAATATTCATCTTTTTTTAAAATATATTTGCCTTCTTTAAGAGGCAAATCTCTTCCTAATGTATCTTTTTTAGGTAATTTTTTCTTTATTTTCTTATTTATAATAAGGTGTTCTCCTACTTCTATTTCATCGCCTTCCATTCCTGCTACCTTTTTTATAAAGCCTTTTATTTTTTTATCAATATAATCTCTTTCCAACATAAAATTGTACAAGTCTTCATCTACATTAAAAGTTACTATATCCCCTTTTTTTATTTCGCTTATTTCTTCAATTTTATAAATTCCTGTATTAATTGATGGTGTAAGGTTTATGATAAAATTCTTCTTCAAATAGCTAAATGTGATTATTCCTGTTAATGCTACTGCTGATAGATTAATAAATAATTTAATTATTTTTCCATATAAAGTCCCTTTAGACTTCTTTATATTCTTTCCATCTTTCATTAAATTTATCCACTTCCCCTTTTACTTCTTCATAAATAATTTCACAAGTTGCTTGATCTTCTGGAGAAGAAGCCCCTACATATGCTAATTCTAATCTCGTCAAATCAAGTTGTATCATTTTGCCCCCACGTGATTTTAAATAGTAATCTCTATTTAATTCCCCAGTTCTAATAAGAGCTATTTCTCTTTCATTTAATCCAAAGTCTAAATAATCTTCTTCTATACTTCCTCCTGGAACTATTTCAGGATTAGGAAGAAATATTTTTGTTGGACAACTTTGTAAAATAACATCTTTTATAGAAGATTTCGCTACATCTGATAAGGCTTGAGTAGCCATAACTACTGATACTTGTTTTTTTCTAAGAGTTTTAAACCAGCTTTTCATTTTTTTACTAAATATTGGATCATCTAGCACAGTCCAAGATTCATCAATTAATAAATAAGTAGGAACAGTTGTATTTGGATCAGAATCTTCATCTGGAAATAGCTCTGTTTCTATTCTGTGAAACAAGTATAAAAGCATGGGTAATAACATTTTAGAATCATATATATGTTCCATTTCAAACGTTTGCCATAAATTATCATTTTTTATGTCATCTTTATCATTATCAAAATATTGTCCATATATACCCTCATTTTCATCTTGTGTATAAAGTTTTATTATGTTGTTGAGTTTAGAATCTTGTATTAGCAGAAGTAATGAAGTGATTGTCCTATCATTTTCATCTTGTTTTGATAATAAAGATAATGCTTCAGTTAATGTTGTTTTTACTTCTGGTGTAATTTCATAATTTTCTAAAGTTAGAATTGTCATAAGCCAATCTAAAGCCCATTCTTTTTCATTTTCTCTGTCTATATAACGTAAAGGCTGACATGAAATTTTTTCTTTTCCTATGTTATAAAACTTACCCCCACAAGCTCTTGTTGTTACCCTAGAAGAACCACCTTTATCAAAAATAATAACTCTCGCTCCATATTTCTTAGTTTGGTAAGCCAAAGTATTTAAAAGGACTGATTTCCCCCCTCCAGTCATTCCTAAAATTAAAGTATGTCCTACATCTCTTACATGAAGATTTAATTGGAATGAGCTGTTTTCTCCACTCTGGCAAAATAAAAGTGCTTCTTTTTTTAGATGTTTATTTATTTTATCGCCTGCCCAATCCATTGTTATTGGGACAAGTGAAAGTAGATTATATGTTGTCATCAATGGATTTCTAAGACCATGTTCAACATTTCCAGGCATAGTACCAAAGAAATTCTCTAAACAGTTTACTGTTTCTTCTACAGCTGTAAACTGAAGATTATTAATTATAGTCATTATTTCTTTTGCATTATCATTCAATTTTTTCAAGTCTTCATTCATTAGAACTATATTAAAAGAGTAATATCCAGCTTTAAAAACTCCTTTTCTTGTGTCATCTGCCAAATTTGAAGCTTGTCCTTTCATTTCAACAGCAAAACTTGATTCTTCTATTACTTCTTCTTCTAAAGCCTTGTCAATCATAGCTGTTCTAAAATCTTTTCTTTCACTATTCCATGCTTTCTGATACTCTTTAGATAAATCCATAGCTTTTTCTCTTGAGATATAGATAAATCTACTATTCCATCTATATTCAATCCCTAATCTTGAAATATCATCAAACATTCCACATTCATGTAAATCTACATGAGATAATAACCCAATAACTTTCAAATATTTATTTCCAATTTTTTTAGGATTACTTTCATTTTTGATATCTACATCTGAAATATAACCATCTAAATATTGTCCCTCTATATATTTTATTTTCTTTGAATGTTCTCCTGTAAAACAGCTATGAAGGAAGGTAACTGTTTCATCTACAGTTAATTCTTCAAATTCAAGAAAATGTGTCTTTAATAAAGAAATAACATTTGTTAATTCATCATTATATTTTTCTAAAATTTCTTCTGTATGATCTTCACTTACTGTTGTAACAAATAATGATTTTAGTTTATTTTCTTTATCTTTTGGTGGAAAATAAGTTATAGAAAAATAATTTTCACTTTCAAAGTATTTCCCATTAAGATAGTTTATTTTTCTTGAATTATCCATTTCTTGAAATATTTTTTCCTGAAAAATAGAATCTGGATATTCAATAGAAGCTTTTCTTACACTATCTATATGAATTACAAAGCGTTCATCTAGTCTTTTAAAAATATCATTTAACTTGTGTCTGTGTAAAAAAAGCATTTCATCAGTTTGATGATCCATATCATCACATTGATATTTATAAATTTTTGTAATAGAGCCGTTCTTATTAATTATTGTGCCATCTTTCATAGGTATTACCCAAGGAAGATAGTCTGTCATTCGATCCTTGTGTTTCGGATCATATTCCATATCTGTTTTAAAAAGATAAAGAATGACTATAACTGCAAATAAAATAAATAAATTAGTCATCTTTTTCCCCCAATAAATTTTTATTATCTTCTATGTATTTTCTATATTTTTTATATTTGCAAGTCCCTATTCCTATTGGAACAAAAAAAGCAATTATCAATAATATTTTTGAATATTTAACAAATTCCTCAAACATTTTTCCTCCCTTATTTGAACTAAGTAACACATGTGTTACTTAGTTTTAATTCTTTAATATGATATGTATTTTTTTCTGTTCATCTTGTAATATCCTATTAAAGTAGTTTCATCTTTTGTATGAATAGTTCTCAAATAAAAGTAAAATATTAATATAATAATTGGAATAACTATATTTTTAAATATTAAGCCTGAAAAACACCCTATAGCTATTAAAATATAGAATAGTTGTCTTGGAAGCCCTCCTACAGTTAAAGGTTTAGTAAATACAGTCATACAAGGAATTGCTGTCCCTGATCTATCTGCTTTTTCTTTCATTTTTCCACCTCTAATTTCTTATTTTTAGAATAAACTCTTCTAAATATTCTAAAGACTTTCTTTGTAAAATATTTACCTGAATATCATCTATTTTTAGCTTTTCTTTCACATAATTTATCAATTTTTCTTTTTCTTCCTGCTCAAAGCTACCTTCTTTATTAGATAAATAAAGATTTTTAAGTTTATACTGATTTATACTTTTGTTGTACCCTTCACAAATATCTATACTTGCTAGATATCTTTCAAAGTTTTTCATTTTTACTGTTACAATTATATCTATTCCCATTCCTATTTCTTCACTCATTGGTTTTCCATGAGTTGAATTAATATATGTTTCTAACTTTTTTAAAGCACCTAAGCCATCATCTGCGTGAATAGTAGAAAATCCTCCTGGATGTCCTGAATTTAATCCATTTATAAATTCATATGCACTTTCTCCCTCTCTTATTTCTCCAAAAACTATTCTTTCTGGAGTTGCTCTCATACAATATCTTAATGCTTGAAGAGGATTAAATACTCCTGGTATCGTCTGAACCCTATTAACATTATCTCCACTAACCTGTAATTCTGGCACTTCCTCAATGGTTATTAATCTTTCTCCATTTTTATCAGCTATATGAATTAATGCATTAAGCATAGTTGTTTTTCCTGTATTTGTTCCTCCTACAACAAGAATATTTTTTTTATTATTTATAGCATTTGATAAAATTTCATAAGCTTCTTTGGTTATAAATCCTGATTTCAAATACTCTTCCAATGTTATTAAAAAAGCACTGTGTTTTCTTATATTAATAGTTGGATTCTCTACTACTGGAGGAATTAAACCTTCTATTCTTACTTTTTTTCCTCCAGTTAATATCAAATGAGTAGATATATTTGTATTTTTATCAGTCAATTGTTTGTTGTCTAAAGTTGCTAATGTTTTTAATAAATTTATTAATTTTTCATTGTTGCTGATTCCTTCCCTTTTAATAAATCCTTTTCCTCTTTCAACAGCATAAATTGATTTATTTGTATTTATTGCAACTTCTGTAACATCTTCATTACTGTAAATATCTTCATATATATCCAGATCCTTTAGGTACTTATTTATATTCCTTTCTGCTGTAGCATTGATATGACCTATATAATTTGACATAATTCTCCTTTTCCAAACTAAGTAACACATGTGTTACTTAGTTTTATCCTTCTACTTCATTTTTTATTCTTGTTATTTTTCCTGTTTTTTCATTTTTCACAACATATTTCTTTAAATCTATATTTTTTAATTGACTTTCTAAATTTTCAAGGCTTGAAAGAATAACACTTGATATTTTAAGATCTATATCATTGTTCTCTTCTGTATAAAAATTTAAAATATCTGCTTTTATAGTTCCAAGAATTCCCCTAAGCCATGCTTCTTTTTTCTTTTTATCTTTTTGTGCAGATATTTTCATTAGTTCTTCTATTTCAAGCCTTTTCAAAAAAATTTTCTCTTCTGGTGTTAATTTTTTCTTTTCAGCTCTTTTCAATTGTATTTCCTGTAGTTTTTGCTCTTTTGATGTTAGTTCTTGACTTATATTTTTATTTTCCATTTTCCCTCCAATTATATTGAAAATTTAAGATTTTTTATGTTATAATTTATAAGCCCATTGGGAAACTATCAAATGTAACATTTACTGAAGGAGGGACTTCGCATGTTCACTTTATTGTTAGTTACTTTGTTAGCCCTTTGGGTTTTAATTTTTAATAATTCTTAGATTTGACTTTTTTTGTTAATATGGTATAATTTATTCATAAGACCCTTTGGGCAACTTGAATTGTGATAAAAAATGCTATGATATAGGCTCTCACTATGTGGGAGCTTATTTCATATTCATAAGTTACTAGCATTTCTTATGAATAGTAGATCACAATTCAAGGAGGTACTATTATGTACATCTATATTCACTCACTTTCTATTCATGGAGGGATTGTAATTACTCTCTTCATAATTTCATGGTGGTGGTATAAGAACAAATAGTAGCCTCAGCCCTTTGGGGCTTTTTTATTTTTTAGAAGATTTTGTAGCACTTTTATAAGATTGTTGTCCTCCTTGTATTCCCCCTTTTACTCCACCTAAAAATGCTCCTACTGTTCCTCCAATGCTTCCTCCATTTAGAGAACCTTTTACAGCTCCTTCTTTAGCTCCTGCAATAGCACCTTTTCCAGCTCCCATTCCAGTTTTTGCTCCAGTTACCATATTTCCTAATCTCTTTCCTACAGTTGAAATGTTTTGTCTTGCCATTCCAACTAATTCAGAACTATCTCCAAAACTTGTAACTCCACTAATTAAAGTTTGTGCCATTTCATGACCTTTTAATGTCATAAGTGATAAAATAGCCATGGCTACAAGCCAATAAAATGTATTTTCTGCTATTTCTGTACCACTAAGTTTTGATAATTCTAAAGGTGTAACTAAAAATTTCATAAAAAAAGACATTAAATATCTTATTACAAATATTTTCATATTAAGATTTATTAAAGTTCCAATTACTTTATCTCCAACAAATCTCAATTTTTCAAACATCATAAAAGGGACTAAAATTATTACTAATGAACTCATAACAAGATACTCTAAAACTACCATTCCTACTGTTAAGCACACTTTAGTAAATACTAATAATCCTACAATAAAAGCAATAAATAAAATCCAAGTTGCAGGTTTATTCCAAATTATTGAATCTAATATTTGTTCTAATCCTACATAAGCTATATTTATAATATCAAAGGGCAATTCTTCTAAAGTTATGCTGTTACTTCCCCCATTAGTAGCAATTTTTGCAAAATATGAGAACATGCTTTCTATAAGTTCCATTAATCCTTTAAAAAAATAGATAATAGTATAAAGAAACGCCCATACTTTCAGTTTTTCTTTTACTACCACTAAAGGATTAGTTCCTGGACTTGCCAATAGCAATCCTGTTGTCAACTCATACATAAAAAACCACATTAATAATTGAATTGCTGCTGGCTGTAAAGCATAAATTGTATTTGCTAAATCTCCCTTTAAGTCACTTAAAATTTTTGTTAATAGTGGTGTTGCCATTTTCTCTCCTTTCTTTTTTTAAATAAAAAAAAGTCTGTAAAGTAATAACTTACAGACTTTGATATTTCAATATTATTTAGTTTTTAATTACCATATTTTTTTCTTAAATCATCTACTCTTTTTTTACTTTCTTCGCTTGGTTTAAACATATTTTTTACTTTAATATCGTTTTCTACATCTTGCCATCTTTCTAGCTCTTTTACAGCTTCACTTTCCCCTTTTTCTAGTTGTACTTTTAGCTTAGCTATAATATCATTATATTCTTTAGTAGCTTTTTCTTCTTTGGCATAAACTTTTTCTATAGTTTCTTTTTTAAATTCTGGAGTAGTTAATTTTACTTTTTCCTTAAAACATCCTGTTAAACTTAGCAATATAATTATTCCTGTTAATAATTTTTTCATGAATTTTTCCTCCTAAAATGAATTATATAAAACACTTTTTGTTTTTTTTATTATAACACAAGAATAATTAAAAGCTATTAATTTTTATATTTTTGTCTTAATTTAACTACCCTTGCTTCGCTTTCAGGACTTGGTTTTACTATTCTTTTAGCCTGTTCATCAAGAAGTTGCTCTACTGCTTCTTCTTCAGCCATTTTTTCTGTCTGAATGATGATTGATTTTGCCTGAACATCTGTCAATCTTGCTATTTTAGTATTTAATTGATCCACTCCTTTCTTAGTGGCTAAACTTGCCTGTAAATTTCCTTTAGCTCCATCAGTTGTAGCCATAAAAGAAGACATTTTCTTAGCGTCTTTTTCATTCTGCTCTAAAATAACTGAAGCTGTTTTTAAATGTTCTTTTAGATTACTATTCTTATATTTTGTTATTCTATAAGCCTCTTGTGCAAGTTCCTTTGAATCCATTGAAGCTATTTTATCTTTAGTTAGATATATCTTATCAAAATTACTCTCAATATTTTTAGAGTTTCTTAAAATTGATTGAGAAGTTTTATTAATAGAATTTAGTTCCTCAAAAGTTTGTAGAATATGGCTATTTTCTTCCCCAAGAACTAATCCTCCCCAACTTTCTAAGTTAGTTAAATCATTCTGTACCATTTCTACTTGCTTTTGAGTTTGCTCAATAGCCTCTAGAGTTTGTTTAACATCTTCCAGTTTCATAGCTGTTTGCTGTTTTTCCATTCTTTCAACAACAGCCAGAATCTTTTTCATTGGATTACTTTTCTTTCCACCAAAAGCTCCAAATGAATTTACTGAAAGAAGCCCTATTAAAAGTACTAAAAAAACTTGTTTTCTAATCATTTTCCCTCCTTTCAGTCTGTAAGTTATTATTCTATTGCCAAAGTTCAATAACTAAATTTTTTTCAATATTTCTTAATTTGCATAAGGTTCTAATTGCAAATCTTTTTCAACAAAAAGACCTACTGTATAACCTTGTCTTATGTTTAAAGATGGCTGAACATTTAAAACTTTATTTGCATATGCGTTCCCTACATTAATAGCCTGTGTTCCTCCACCATCAATAGCGTCATTTTTCCATGAATCTCCACTATCATCATCTTCTTTAACTGCTCCTGCTCCAACTCCTAAAATTGCACTCATAACTACAGATGTAAATACTTTTCCTAATTTAGTATCTACTCTATCTTTTACCCCTGAAGCTCCTAATTGATCTACTCCCAACATAGCCTCTATGTTAAGAGATTTTTGATTAGGAAGAGTTATTCTGTTAAATACAACTTGTACTCTTTCTTGTCCAAAAGATACATCTGAACTGTATTTTCCTATTACTCTACTTCCTGCTGGAATAAGCAATATATTTCCTGTAGCAGAATCATAAACATCTGTTTTAACAACTGCTGTTATTCTTCCTGGTAGATCAGAATTAATAGCTGTTTCCAAAGTAAGAGGTATGATAGTCCCTGCTTTTACTTCGTACCTTGATAAAGCTGAAGTTAAATTTCTTTGAAGAACAAAATCATCATATGTAGATTGAGAAGCAAATTGTTTTTTATTTTTTTGTAAATTGTCATCTGTATTAAACATATCTGCATAGGGTTCTGATGAAGAACTAGCTATTCTATCTGCCAAAATTTGATAAGGATCTTTCTTTTCTTCTTGCTTTGGTAATTCATTAATATTACTTGCTTGAAGAAAAACTAATCCTGCTCCTTCTCTTGCTTTCAAGTTTGTAAGTCTTTGTTGTTCCAACTGCATAGCCATTCTTTGCATTTCTAATTCATGCTGCAATCTTAATTTTTCCATTTCATTACTTTCCCCTGTATCTTTTACTTCTGCACTTAAAAGAGGATTTTCAGTTATAATCTTTTCCATTTCTTCTGTTGTTGTTGCCACACTTTCTGATTCATTAATTTTATCTGCTGTAGTAATAGAAGAGCCTACTTTTTTCTTGTTTTTTCCTCCAAAGCTCATGAAGGAAATTAAAATTATTGCAACTATTACTCCAATAGCTATGAATATATTTTTATAATTAAGTTTACTACCCCCAGTATCATCATTATCTAGATGAAAAATGCTTTTTTTCGCCATATTTCATCCTCCTTATCTTTTTCTAGCTTTATTTACAATAGTAATTTTTTGTTTGTGTAAGGCAAGAATTCCTTCTTTAAAAGTATCATCAATTATTAATACTTTTTGTCCATTCTTATTTTCCTTAATTCTGAATAAAGCTATTTCTAATTCCTTGTTCTTTTTTATATAAAATGTAGGAACAGATTTATCTTCTAAAGATAAAAAAATATATGTTTTTTCTCCATCATCAAGTACATTACTAGGCGACCACGCATACTTTTTATTCCAAGTATATCTGTTATTTACATTTTCAATATCCCCCATTGAAATTTTTATTTTTCTATTTTCTTCTTCTCTTTTTTGAAGTTCATAATTCTGAATTAACATAGCTTCTTCATCTGGATAAATAAATTGAATAACTGGATTATATGCCCCATCGCCAGTAACTCTTAACTTAAAATAATAATTTCTCTTTGTTGTAGAAACATAGAGAGTTGATTCTGGGGGCAAAGCCCTCATTCCTTCTATATCAAATTCCTCTTCAGGTGGTTTAACATAAATCTGATTCCCATTAATTTGAGCTTTCCACCCTGGATCAGATAGTGACATTGTTCTCACTTCTTCTCCATTTCCAAAAACAATTGCTGTAGCTTTGAAAAAATCTCCATAAATTTCATAAACTCTATTTGGTTTATATACAACTTTTTCATACTGTTGCTTCATAGCTTCTCGTCTAAGAGAAACTGTATTTCCTCTACTATTAGCAAAACTAAAAATACTAATAATGAGGAATAAACCAGTCACAATTTTTTTCATTTTCTCTCCTTTTTATTTTTTCAGGAAAAGAATAAAACTTTTCCTGAATTTCCTAATTTTTATTTAATAATTCTTCCTGTTGAGAAAAATCTGTAATAACTAATCCCAAAGGATTAATATACAGAAGTTTGACATCTGTAATATCTTTAAAATCTACAGTAATTACTGCATTATAATTTGTTTCTTTTTCAAGCTCTCCATTTTTCATAAATGTAGCTTGTGTCCATCTAATTTGATATGTTTTATCTGAAATTTTTAAACCAGTATTTAATGCTATTTCTACAGTTTTTCCAGCTTTAGCTTTCTCTACATATCCTTCTCTTTTTAAATAATTATCAATTTTCTGTGAAGCATTTCTTGATAGATAAGCTAATGATTTTCTATAATTTTTTTCGTAAATCTCTGTAGATTTAGGTAATGATTTGGTATTTGAAATAACTTCATTTAAAAAGTAAATTATCTGTTGATCTGTTGCCTTAACTTGAGTTTTAGCAACATCTAAAACATTTCCAACTACTTCATAATTATTGCCAGTTTTTTCTAAAACTATTGTTTCTACTTTATTAAGAGAGGAAGCTCTTAATAAAGCGAAAACTAATAAAACAACTAAAACAAGAAGAGAAAAAGACATTTTTCTCCAATTGTTAGCACTTACACTTAAAGTATAATATTTGTCCTTTTCAGTATCATGCCCTCCAATCTCTTTTTTAGTTTTGCGAGGTTTTGTATTAAACATGAGCTTCCCCCTAAATTAAAAAATTACTCCTGAAAGAAATCCAAATTTATCTGCTATCCATTCAATATTAGCTGTAATTATTCCAGCTCCACAAAACCAAACACATGTCATCAAAGAATCTGACCTTCCAGCTTTGTGCATATAAATTCCAACAACAAATGAAACCATAGCGATAATTCCACCAACAACTTTAGTCATCATTAAACCAAATTCAAGTTTGTCATAAAATGGTAATCCATTTGCCCCTGTCAACATTTGACATAAAATAAAGAATAACCCTATTAATAAAAACTGGTTATTTAATTTTAAAATTCTTATTTTCCCCACCTCCTTAGTTTTTATTCCACAAGATTTTTTTTGTTCCATAATGTACCTCCTAAAATATATACTACAAGTTTTTGTTATAACTTGTATTTGAATTATAGTATAGATTTTATTTATTGTCAAATTATCAATATTTAAAGACTAGTAAAATATCTCAAAAATGAGGTTTTTTATAGTAATTTATTTCATGCAAAAGATATTTTAAAAAAATAAAATGCTTGACTATCTCTAGTTTCTATAATATTATCTAGTTAAAACTCTATAGAGTTCACGATTAGGCATTTCTGTAAATTGATAAATCAATTCCCTGAAACGCTGATATCGTGACACTTTTATAAATATTTCAAGAATTGAAATTTTAAAGTGTAACTCTTGCGAGTAGGATTTTTTCAAAAGGAGGTGGAAAAAGTGGCAATATATAATCTAAGAATGTCCCCAGCAAATGGGAGAAGTGCTGTTTTAAAATATAAATATATTTCAAGAACAGAC
>OGJZ01001052.1_pt1 | contig 28307 bp, 10 predicted proteins | sample 1572321 | NCBI WGS metagenome assembly OGJZ01 (sample SAMEA2582086, study PRJEB24529) | metagenome | biome: Human gut stool | place: China | collected 2011 | reverse complement strand
CATCAGCATGGCGACAGGCCAGCCGGATGCCGCCGACAGCATCAGGAACACCCCGCCGCCGCACATCATTCCCAGATAGCTGCCGCCGACCTGCACGCTGTTTCCCCAGCCGTAACCCGTGCGGGTCAGTTGATCGACACAAAAGCCGTCGCTGGCGATATCAATGGTGGAGGCGACCGTGCCTGCCACCATAAACAGAACAAATAACGCGACGATTTGCGTATCGGGGAATCCCCCTTCTCGCCCAAACCAGCCAATCGCTGCGGCAATAGTCAGGATCGCCGCTAGCGCGACCTGACCACGCAGGATTAACATGCGGGAACGGCGTTCCTGGCTACCGGGCGGAAGCCGCCAGCGCTCGATCCACGGCGCCCAAATAAACTTCAGCGCCCAGGGCAGCATAAACAGGGTTGTCGCACCGGCAAGCGCCAGCGAACCGCCAGCAGCGCGCACCAGCGCGGGTAAGGACTGCATAGACAGCGCCGATACCAGACTCTGCGTCACATAGACGCCGGCAATAGCAAAAATCACCCGCCCGGTCGTCAACGTCAGAGGTTTCACATTCGACTGAACATCACTCATGCACCCACTCTCCAGACGCGGAACCCCCGTCGTCGCGCCACACGCGCGCGGCCATTTGCGCCTGCCACAGCGCCTGATAACGTCCATGATGTGAGAGCAATTGCGCATGAGTACCCTGCTCAACCACCTGTCCCTCTTCCATCACCAGAATGTTTCCGGCCCCGGCGATGGTGGATAAACGGTGAGCGATGATAATCACCGTCCGGTTGTGAACCAGGTTATCGATCGCTTTTTGCACCGCCAGCTCGCTTTCAATATCCAGCGCGGCAGTCGGTTCATCGAGAATGACGACCGGCGCGTTTTTCAATAACGCTCTGGCAATGGAAATCTGCTGGCGCTCGCCGCCCGATAGCTGGCCGCCCATCTCTCCCATTGGCGTCAGCCATCCTTGCGGAAGACGGGAAATAAACTCAAGGCACTGCGCCGCGCGGGCGGCCTCTTCTACCTCCTGCCGCGTCGCCTGTGGGCGCGCGATACGGATATTCGCCAGCAGCGTGTCATCAAACAGCCAGACATCCTGGAAAACAACAGAAATCAGGCTATTGAGCTGTTCCGGCGTCAGGCGGCGAATATCGACGCCGCCAATAGAAATCTGCCCTTGCTGCGGATCGGCATAGCGCATTAACAGTTTGGTGACGGTAGTTTTGCCTGCGCCGGAGGCACCCACCAGCGCGCTCATACTGGCTGCCGGGAACGTCAAAGAAACATGATTAAGCGCGTGGCCGTCGCCTTCTTCGTAGCGATAGCTGACGTTGTCAAAGCGGATATCGTAACGTTCCGGCATCTCGCTTTGCTCTGCGACGGGAAGCGGTGCTATCGCCATAAACTGCTCAATCCGTTGCAGGGCGCTGGCGATCAGTTCCACAACCGAGGTGTAGCTGATAAACATCGCCATCGGTTCTGCGAAGCGCATAATCATCGCGACGGCGGCAATCAAAAAGGCGAGGTTCAGAGTGCCCGTCACTACCCAGACGATCCCGGATAACACCACCACCTGTAGGCCCAACTCCACGACGCTGGCGATCAGCATCGTCGCGCCAGCGCCCTGACGGTGGGTGCGGGTCTGTAAGTTTTCCAGCGCATTGAAATGCGCCAGCAGCGCCCGGCTTTTATCGGCATCGCTGCCGCAGGTGCGCAATACCATCATCCCCTGAGCAAATTCAACGATATCGCCGCTCAGACGCTGGTGCGCTTCCCCCAGCGTCTGCATTTGTCGCCGCATCGCCGGGCGGCGCCAGTAATAAAACGGCGCCAGCAGAGGGAAGATCAGCAACATCACCAGCCCCAGCCGCCAGTCTATCCACAATGTCGCCAGCGACGCCGTCAGCGGCGTGACAATGGTGAGCAGCAAAATATTGGCTATCGCAATAACATAATTGAGGTTTTCATCCACGCTGCCCAGCAGCAAGGCGTTCATTTCACCCGCCCTGCCGCGCTGGAGCTTCTCCAGCGGCACGCGGCGTAACTGCTCGCCAAGTCGCAGGCGCAACTCATGGGTGGCCTGCGCCAGATGACCACGGTATTCAAAGCCCAGGCCATACCAGCGTAGCACCAGCGTCACAATTGCGGCGACGCTGAAGGCCATAGCCCAGTTAAGAAGTTGCGGCGCGTCTCCCCGTAACAGCGCATCAATGATCGGATAAAGACAGGCAAAGGCGATCCCCTGCATGAATGCCGCCAGCAACAGCGCCAGCATACTGCGTCGCAGCATCCTAGCCTGACTGCCAACGCTGGAGATAAGCTGGCGCCAGATGACGCGCCAGGCCAGGTTATCCGCAGGATTATTGTCTTTCATTTTCCACCACCTCTTCCTGTGTTCCACCCGGCACCCAATGCTGCGCCTGCTGATAGTGTTGCCAGAGCCGTTGATACAGGCCGCCCTGCGCCAACAGTTGCGTATGGTTCCCCATTTCCCTGATCTGTCCGTCGGAAAACAGCAATATCACATCGGCCTGAGTCACCATTGAGAGACGATGCGCGACCATGATGACCGTCCGGCCACGCATGGCCGCCGCGAGCGCCTTGATAAGCGCCGCTTCGTTTTCCGGGTCAGCAAACGCCGTCGCCTCATCGAGCACCAGGATGGGGCGATCCTGCAAAAGCGCCCGGGCGATAGTAATGCGCTGCCGCTGCCCGCCGGAGAGAAATACCCCACGTTCCCCGACTCGAGTGTTGTAACCTTCTGGCAGAGCGCTAATAAAATCATGGGCCTGCGCCACTCTGGCCGCCGCTATTACCGCCTCCAGCGGCGTATCCGGCGCGCCCAGACGAATGTTATTGGCTATCGTGTCGGCAAAAAGGAAGTTGTCCTGAAACACAAACGAGAGTTGCTTCATCAGGGTGTCCGTCTGCATATCACGCAGATCCACGCCGCCAATACGGATATGGCCTTTGTCCGGGTCGGCGTAACGCAGCAGCAAGCGCGCCACGGTGCTTTTTCCGGCGCCGCTTGGCCCGACCAGCGCCACAATTTGCCCGGCAGGCACATGAAAGCTCACCTCCTGCAACGCGGCGCCAGTACGCGCTTGCGGATAATGAAAGCTCACCTGCTCAAAGGTAATGCTCGCCTCTTGCGGCTGCTGGTCAGACTGCGGCAGCGATAACTCCGGCATCGCGAGAACCTGATAAATACGCTGAATGCTTAAACGCGTTTGCGCGACCAGGTTATTGAGCATCATCATTGGCATTACGGCTTCGGCCATTCCGCTGCCCAGCAGTAAAACGGCCACCCACGCGATAAAATCGAAACTGCCATAGTGCAACAGGCCGTATCCCGACCAGATCAGGACAAACAGGGTCGGGAGAGGATTCAGAATCGAGAAGGAAAAACGCGCTGAAAAACCGGCTTTGCGATACCAGGTTTTGAGCACATCGACCCACTCTTCAAGGGCGCGTTGATAGCGCAAAAAACTGGTGCTGCCGCTATCAAACGTTCTCACCACGGGCATGGCCTGCACGAACTCAATAACCGCCGCGCTAACCTGCTCGCGCGCCTTATGATAACGCTGAGCCATATCTTCCGAACGCTGGCGGGCGAGCACAAGAACAACCGATCCAAACGCCAGTACCCCCAGCGTCGCGATTGCCAGCCGCCAGTCCAGCCAGAACAAGATAACGATTGTCGCCAGCGGCATGATGATCGCGCGGGTATAGAGCGGCGTGCTGTCGGCCACAAAAATATGTAACGACTTCACGTCATCCAGCATCACTTTCGCCACTGACCCGCTGCCCATTTGCTGTAACACGCCAGGCGGAAGCTGCAATGCTTTACGGGCTAACCTGCTGCGCAGAATGTTCTCCAGATGAAAAGCCGCGTAATGAGAGGTGTTGAACGCCTGTAAGCGCAGAACAAAAGTTAAGACCACGCAGCCGATCACGCCGCCCAGCGGCCAGGCCGGAATAACGTCAGGCGTCGCGCGAATGTCACGCAGGCTCCACGCCAGAAAAAGGAGCGCCCCCAGGCTGGTTAATGCCGCCAGCCCCGCCAGCGCCATAGCTAAAATAACCTTCCTGCGAACCGGTGTAATCACCTGCCAGAGAGGAAATCGGAACAGCGATTCAGTATTGGATGATTGAGATGACATGGGAGTAACTGAATTTCCTGATGAATTTTTACGGACGCCAAAAACGACAATTCAGGGTGGCGCTCTGAGAATTAATGTGAATAATAACCATTATCAATAACTCATCTACCCCATTCGGTTCTATTTATACCCGCATTGGTCTAAGCCACAGGGAGATAACCAGGTCATGATGGAGTCACCGCAAACGCAATCTGAAATCTCTATTCACCAGTTGGTGGTCGGGAAACCTGCAAACGATGGCAATATTCCTGCTCAGTGTGAACTGCTGCGCTGTTCGTTGCAGGAAGGTATGGATATTTTGCTCTGGAGGGGCCATTTTGCGCGGCCTGAGACGTTGCAGCTACACGACGATCTGGGCAGGATTAACTTCTCGTGCATCCTGGAAGGCACATCGCGCTTTGCGATTCAGGGACTCCGGCGCCACACCGACTGGGAGCTTGCGCACAATCGCCATTACATTACCCATACGCCAGACTGTCGCGGCAGCGCCTCCTATTGTGGCCGATTCGAGAGCATTACCCTCTCCTTCAGCCCTGAAACCCTCGCGCTGTGGGTGCCGGATATTAGCGCGGTCATTAAGAATAAGATCGACTCCCACTGCTGTTGCCAGCAGCAGCGTTGTAATGCTGAAACCCACTTAACGGCTCAGGCCTTGCGTCACGCACTGATGCGCATGCACGGCGGCTTCAGTCATGAACAAAAGCCGTCGACGCTATGGTTGCAGGGGCAAAGTCTGGTCATGCTCAGTCTGGTGCTGGATGAACATCGCGAAGACGCCAGTTGCCTCTCCTGCCACTTCAACCCGATGGAACGCCAGAAACTGCTGCGGGCGAAGGATCTGCTGCTGGCTGATCTGACGCAAGCGCCGGGCGTCGCGGAGCTGGCCAGAGAGTCCGGTCTGAGCGTTCTCAAAATTAAGCGAGGCTTCCGCGTTCTGTTCAACAACAGCGTCTATGGCCTGTTTCAGGCTGAACGAATGCAGGAAGCCAGAAGACGCCTGGCCAACGGCAATACCTCCGTCATGACGGTGGCGGCCGATCTGGGCTATGCCAACGCCAGCCATTTCTCTGCCGCCTTCCAGAAACAGTTTGGCGTAACTCCTTCGACCTTTAAACGCGGGATGTAACCGGGGGCGCGCCCCCCTAAACTCCTCCCTGACAGAGGCCCGGATACCCCATCCGGGCCTCTGTTCTTTCCGCCTGTTACCAACCCGAAACGGGCATAAATAAACCCGTTTCGGGTAGCATCCAATTGTTAATAATTATTATTCTCATATGAGTAATGCTTTTCGGTAAGACGTGTCATCAGGAGGAAGAATGATTTCTGGCGCACCATCTCAGGATTCGCTGTTACCGGACAACCGCCACGCGGCTGATTACCAACAATTACGCGAGCGGCTCATACAGGAACTGAATTTAACGCCGCAGCAGTTACATGAAGAGAGCAACCTGATCCAGGCCGGCCTGGATTCCATAAGATTGATGAGATGGTTACACTGGTTTCGTAAAAATGGCTACCGCCTTACCCTTCGCGAGCTGTATGCCGCCCCCACGCTGGCGGCATGGAACCAGTTAATGCTCAGCCGGTCGCCGGAGAACGCAGAAGAAGAAACGCCGCCCGACGAATCATCCTGGCCGAACATGACCGAAAGTACCCCCTTCCCATTGACGCCAGTACAGCACGCCTACCTGACGGGCCGCATGCCGGGGCAGACGCTTGGCGGCGTGGGTTGCCACCTGTATCAGGAGTTTGAAGGCCATTGTCTGACGGCGTCGCAGCTGGAGCAGGCCATCACGACCTTGCTGCAACGCCACCCAATGCTGCATATCGCCTTTCGCCCCGACGGACAGCAGGTCTGGCTACCGCAACCTTACTGGAACGGCGTCACCGTTCATGATTTACGCCATAACGACGCTGAAAGCCGCCAGGCCTATCTGGACGCACTGCGCCAGCGCCTGAGCCACCGTCTTTTACGCGTGGAAATCGGCGAAACGTTTGATTTTCAGCTGACGCTCTTGCCGGACAATCGCCACCGCCTCCATGTCAATATTGACCTGCTGATTATGGATGCCTCCAGCTTTACGCTTTTCTTCGATGAGCTTAACGCCCTGCTGGCCGGAGAATCGTTGCCGGCTATCGACACCCGCTATGATTTCCGCTCGTATTTGCTGCACCAGCAGAAGATCAATCAACCACTGAGAGACGACGCGCGCGCTTACTGGCTGGCGAAAGCATCGACGCTTCCCCCCGCGCCCGTCTTGCCGCTGGCCTGCGAACCCGCCACACTACGTGAAGTCCGTAATACCCGACGCCGCATGATTGTCCCGGCAACACGCTGGCACGCCTTTAGCAACCGGGCCGGCGAGTATGGCGTGACGCCGACAATGGCGCTGGCGACCTGTTTTTCTGCCGTGCTGGCTCGCTGGGGCGGCCTGACGCGTCTGCTGCTTAACATCACCTTATTCGACCGACAGCCGCTGCACCCGGCGGTTGGCGCGATGCTTGCCGACTTCACCAATATTCTTCTGCTGGATACCGCCTGCGATGGCGATACCGTCAGCAACCTGGCGCGTAAAAACCAGCTCACGTTTACGGAGGACTGGGAGCATCGCCACTGGTCCGGCGTCGAATTACTCCGTGAACTCAAACGCCAGCAGCGCTACCCCCACGGCGCCCCGGTGGTATTTACCAGCAATCTGGGGCGTTCCCTCTACAGCAGCCGCGCAGAATCGCCGTTGGGCGAGCCGGAATGGGGCATCTCGCAAACGCCGCAGGTCTGGATAGATCATCTGGCGTTTGAGCATCACGGCGAGGTCTGGCTACAATGGGACAGCAACGACGCGCTGTTCCCTCCGGCGTTAGTCGAAACATTGTTCGACGCCTACTGCCAGTTGATTAACCAACTCTGCGATGACGAAAGCGCCTGGCAAAAGCCGTTCGCAGATATGATGCCCGCCAGCCAGCGCGCGATACGCGAACGGGTCAACGCCACCGGCGCCCCCATTCCCGAAGGCTTGCTGCATGAAGGCATTTTCCGTATCGCTCTGCAACAGCCGCAGGCGCTGGCGGTAACGGACATGCGTTATCAGTGGAATTATCATGAGCTGACAGACTTTGCCCGCCGTTGCGCGGGCAGGTTAATCGAGTGCGGGGTTCAGCCCGGCGATAATGTGGCTATCACGATGTCGAAAGGCGCAGGACAACTTGTTGCGGTTCTGGCCGTCCTGCTGGCCGGGGCGGTTTACGTTCCGGTTTCGCTGGATCAGCCTGCCGCACGGCGCGAGAAAATCTACGCTGACGCCAGCGTCCGGCTAGTGCTCATTTGTCAGCACGACGCCAGCGCCGGGTCAGACGATATTCCCGCCCTTGCCTGGCAGCAGGCCATTGAGGCGGAGCCGATCGCCAACCCGGTAGTACGCGCCCCCACGCAACCGGCCTACATTATCTACACCTCCGGCTCTACCGGTACGCCGAAAGGGGTAGTCATTTCTCACCGGGGAGCGCTTAACACCTGTTGCGATATCAATACCCGCTATCAGGTTGGCCCGCATGACAGGGTGCTGGCCCTCTCCGCCCTACATTTTGATTTATCGGTTTACGACATTTTTGGCGTACTGCGCGCGGGCGGCGCGCTGGTGATGGTGATGGAAAATCAACGGCGCGATCCTCACGCATGGTGTGAGCTGATCCAGCGCCATCAGGTCACGCTCTGGAACAGCGTCCCGGCGCTGTTCGATATGCTGCTGACCTGGTGTGAAGGTTTCGCCGACGCCACGCCGGAAAACCTGCGCGCAGTGATGCTTTCCGGCGACTGGATCGGGCTTGACCTCCCCGCCCGTTATCGGGCCTTCCGGCCACAAGGACAATTTATCGCGATGGGCGGCGCCACCGAGGCGTCTATCTGGTCTAACGCCTGCGAAATTCACGACGTCCCTGCCCACTGGCGCTCCATCCCTTACGGTTTTCCGCTAACCAACCAACGCTACCGGGTGGTGGATGAACAGGGCCGGGACTGCCCTGACTGGGTGCCGGGTGAATTATGGATTGGCGGCATTGGGGTCGCGGAAGGCTATTTCAACGATCCCCTGCGTAGCGAGCAGCAATTTTTGACGCTCCCGGACGAGCGCTGGTATCGCACCGGCGATCTCGGCTGCTACTGGTCAGATGGCACAATCGAGTTCCTCGGTCGTCGCGACAAGCAGGTCAAAGTCGGAGGATATCGCATCGAGCTGGGCGAAATCGAAAGCGCGCTCAGCCAGCTGGCGGGGGTGAAACAAGCAACCGTTTTGGCGATCGGCGAAAAAGAAAAAACGCTGGCGGCATACGTTGTTCCTCAGGGCGAGGCTTTTTGCGTTACCGATCATCGGAACCCGGCACTGCCGCAGGCGTGGCACACGCTTGCGGGAACGTTGCCCTGTTGCGCCATCTCGCCAGAGATCTCCGCAGAACAGGTAGCCGATTTCCTTCAGCATCGCCTGCTAAAACTGAAGCCGGGTCACACCGCTGGCGCCGATCCTCTCCCCCTGATGAACTCACTCGCTATCCAGCCGCGCTGGCAGGCCGTGGTGGAACGCTGGTTAGCATTTCTGGTGACACAACGGCGACTGAAGCCCGCTGCTGAAGGTTATCAGGTCTGCGCTGGTGAAGAACGCGAGGATGAGCACCCGCACTTCAGCGGACATGATTTAACGTTATCGCAAATTCTTCGCGGTGCCCGTAACGAACTGTCGTTACTGAACGACGCGCAGTGGTCGCCGGAAAGCCTGGCCTTTAACCATCCGGCCAGCGCCCCGTATATTCAGGAACTGGCGACAATTTGCCAACAGCTTGCACAGCGCTTACAGCGCCCTGTACGCCTGCTTGAGGTGGGAACCCGCACTGGCCGCGCCGCAGAATCGCTGTTAGCACAGCTCCACGCCGGACAGATTGAGTATGTCGGGCTTGAGCAGAGCCAGGAGATGCTGCTGAGCGCCCGGCAGAGGCTCGCCCCCTGGCCTGGCGCCCGTCTGTCCCTCTGGAATGCAGACACGCTGGCGGCGCACGCTCACTCGGCGGACATTATCTGGCTTAATAACGCCCTACATCGTCTGCTGCCGGAAGATCCCGGGCTCCTTGCGACATTACAACAGCTTGCCGTTCCCGGCGCGCTGCTCTACGTGATGGAGTTTCGCCAGTTAACGCCGTCCGCCCTACTCAGCACGCTCCTGTTAACCAATGGGCAGCCGGAGGCCTTGCTGCATAACAGCGCCGACTGGGCGGCATTATTTAGCGCGGCCGGCTTCAACTGTCAGCATGGCGATGAGGTCGCGGGGTTACAACGCTTCCTCGTACAATGTCCTGACAGGCAGGTGCGCCGCGATCCCCGTCAACTTCAGGCCGCCCTCGCCGGGCGTCTGCCGGGGTGGATGGTGCCGCAACGGATCGTCTTCCTCGACGCCTTACCGCTGACGGCTAACGGGAAAATTGACTACCAGGCGCTGAAGCGTCGTCATACCCCTGAAGCGGAAAACCCGGCCGAAGCGGATTTACCCCAGGGCGACATTGAAAAACAGGTTGCCACCCTCTGGCAGCAACTCTTATCAACTGGCAATGTCACCAGAGAAACCGACTTCTTCCAGCAAGGCGGCGATAGCCTGCTGGCGACCCGTCTGACCGGGCAACTTCATCAAGCAGGTTATGAAGCGCAATTAAGCGACCTGTTTAATCATCCCCGGCTGGCGGATTTTGCCGCCACGCTGCGGAAAACCGACGTCCCGGTCGAACAACCATTCGTCCACTCCCCTGAAGATCGCTACCAGCCCTTTGCGCTTACCGACGTGCAGCAGGCTTACTTGGTGGGGCGTCAGCCGGGCTTTGCCCTGGGCGGCGTCGGCTCACATTTCTTTGTTGAATTTGAAATTGCCGATCTGGACCTCACCCGGCTGGAGACGGTCTGGAACCGATTAATCGCCCGCCACGATATGCTGCGCGCCATCGTGCGTGATGGACAGCAACAGGTGCTCGAACAGACGCCCCCCTGGGTGATACCCGCACACACCCTCCATACGCCTGAAGAGGCGTTGCGGGTGCGCGAAAAACTGGCGCATCAGGTACTCAACCCCGAAGTGTGGCCGGTATTCGATCTCCAGGTCGGATACGTGGACGGGATGCCTGCCCGCCTGTGGCTGTGTCTAGATAACCTGTTGCTTGACGGTCTGAGCATGCAGATCCTGCTGGCGGAGCTGGAGCACGGCTACCGCTACCCGCAACAGCTGCTTCCGCCGCTGCCCGTCACCTTCAGGGATTATCTGCAACAACCCTCGCTACAGTCGCCCAATCCAGATTCTCTGGCATGGTGGCAGGCGCAGCTTGATGATATTCCTCCGGCGCCTGCGTTGCCGCTGCGCTGCTTGCCTCAGGAGGTTGAAACACCGCGCTTCGCCCGCCTGAACGGCGCACTGGACAGCACGCGCTGGCATCGGCTGAAAAAACGGGCGGCTGACGCCCATCTCACCCCGTCGGCCGTACTGTTGTCGGTGTGGTCAACGGTTCTCTCTGCATGGAGTGCACAGCCTGAGTTCACGCTTAACCTTACGCTTTTCGACAGGCGACCGCTGCACCCGCAAATCAACCAGATTCTGGGCGATTTCACCTCGCTGATGCTGCTGAGCTGGCATCCCGGCGAAAGCTGGCTGCACAGCGCGCAGTCACTACAGCAGCGGCTGAGCCAGAACCTCAACCACCGCGATGTGTCAGCCATCCGCGTGATGCGTCAACTGGCGCAACGGCAAAACGTGCCTGCCGTTCCGATGCCCGTCGTCTTTACCAGCGCACTGGGCTTTGAGCAGGATAACTTCCTCGCCCGGCGTAATCTGCTCAAACCGGTCTGGGGCATCTCCCAGACGCCGCAGGTCTGGCTCGATCACCAGATTTATGAATCCGAAGGCGAACTGCGCTTTAACTGGGATTTTGTCGCCGCGCTGTTTCCTGCCGGGCAGGTGGAGCGCCAGTTTGAACAGTATTGCGCATTGCTAAACCGAATGGCCGAGGATGAAAGCGGCTGGCAACTGCCGCTCGCCGCGCTGGTGCCTCCCGTTAAACACGCAGGGCAATGCGCAGAGCGCTCACCGCGCGTATGCCCTGAGCACTCTCAGCCACACATTGCGGCGGACGAGAGCACCGTCAGCCTGATTTGCGACGCCTTCCGCGAGGTGGTTGGCGAGTCTGTCACGCCCGCAGAAAACTTCTTTGAGGCGGGCGCAACGTCGCTGAATCTGGTGCAACTGCACGTTTTGTTACAACGTCACGAATTTTCCACCCTGACGTTGCTTGACCTCTTCACCCACCCTTCTCCTGCTGCCCTGGCCGATTATCTGGCCGGCGTCGCCACGGTGGAGAAAACAAAACGACCTCGCCCTGTTCGCCGTCGTCAGCGGCGGATATAGCGCGAAGCAAACTGATTTTCCCCGGAACGCCATCGAGAACGCATGGTGTTCCATTGACTTTGTGAATCTTAGGAAACGGGACCGATTATGGATAACTTGCGCTTCTCTTCTGCGCCGACAGCAGATTCCATTGATGCATCGATCGCTCAACACTACCCGGACTGCGAACCTGTCGCGGTTATCGGCTACGCCTGCCATTTTCCTGAATCGCCGGATGGCGAAACGTTCTGGCAAAATCTGCTGGAAGGTCGTGAATGCAGCCGACGCTTTACGCGCGAAGAGCTTCTAGCCGTCGGTCTGGATGCCGCCATCATTGACGATCCTCATTATGTCAATATCGGTACGGTATTAGACAACGCCGACTGCTTCGACGCCACCCTGTTTGGCTATTCGCGACAGGAAGCGGAGTCGATGGACCCGCAGCAGCGTCTGTTTTTGCAGGCGGTCTGGCATGCGCTGGAACATGCCGGTTATGCCCCCGGCGCCGTCCCCCATAAGACCGGCGTTTTCGCCTCTTCCCGGATGAGTACCTACCCCGGTCGCGAAGCATTGAACGTGACAGAAGTCGCGCAGGTAAAAGGTCTGCAATCTCTGATGGGTAATGATAAAGACTATATTGCCACCCGCGCCGCGTACAAACTCAACCTGCACGGCCCGGCGTTATCGGTACAGACCGCCTGCTCCAGCTCGCTGGTTGCCGTGCATCTGGCCTGTGAAAGCCTGCGCGCTGGCGAATCCGATATGGCGGTTGCCGGCGGCGTGGCGCTCTCTTTCCCCCAGCAGGCAGGCTACCGCTACCAGCCCGGAATGATTTTCTCTCCTGATGGTCACTGTCGTCCCTTTGACGCCTCGGCTGAGGGCACCTGGGCCGGTAACGGTCTCGGCTGCGTGGTGCTGCGTCGCCTGAGAGACGCGCTGCTGTCAGGCGATCCGATTATCTCGGTGATCCTCTCCAGCGCGGTCAACAACGACGGCAACAGAAAGGTCGGCTATACCGCCCCTTCCGTCGCAGGGCAACAGGCAGTCATCGAAGAGGCGTTAATGCTGGCGGCCATCGACGACAGGCAGGTAGGTTACATTGAAACCCACGGCACCGGCACACCGCTGGGCGACGCGATTGAAATTGAAGCGTTACGCAACGTCTATGCGCCTCGCCCGCAGGATCAGCGCTGTGCGCTCGGTTCCGTGAAAAGTAACATGGGCCATCTGGATACCGCGGCGGGCATTGCCGGACTGCTGAAAACCGTTCTGGCAGTCAGTCGCGGGCAAATTCCTCCCTTACTGAATTTTCACACCCCCAACCCGGCGCTGAAACTTGAAGAGAGCCCCTTTACCATACCGGTGTCGGCACAGGCATGGCAGGACGAAATGCGCTATGCGGGCGTCTCCTCCTTTGGTATTGGCGGCACCAACTGCCATATGATCGTCGCCTCGCTGCCCGACGCGCTCAACGCGCGCCTCCCCAATACGGATAGCGGCAGAAAAAGTACCGCGCTGCTGCTCAGCGCCGCCAGCGACAGCGCGTTGCGGCGGCTGGCGACGGATTATGCCGGGGCGCTGAGAGAGAATGCGGATGCCAGCTCTCTGGCCTTCACAGCCCTGCACGCGCGCCGTCTCGATCTCCCCTTCCGCCTGGCGGCGCCATTAAACCGTGAAACCGCCGAGGCGCTCAGAGCCTGGGCCGGTGAGAAATCGGGGGCGCTGGTTTACAGCGGCCACGGCGCCAGCGGCAAGCAGGTGTGGCTGTTTACCGGCCAGGGCTCGCACTGGCGCACGATGGGTCAAACGATGTACCAGCACTCAACGGCGTTTGCCGACACGCTGGATCGCTGTTTTTCCGCCTGTAGCGAAATGCTCACGCCGTCACTGCGCGAAGCGATGTTTAACCCCGATTCGGCGCAGCTGGACAATATGGCCTGGGCGCAGCCGGCGATTGTCGCGTTTGAAATCGCGATGGCGGCGCACTGGCGTGCTGAAGGACTGAAGCCAGACTTCGCCATTGGGCATTCCGTCGGTGAATTTGCCGCTGCCGTTGTCTGCGGACACTATACGATTGAACAGGTCATGCCACTGGTTTGTCGGCGCGGCGCGCTAATGCAGCAGTGCGCAAGCGGCGCGATGGTGGCGGTATTTGCAGACGAAGACACGCTGATGCCGCTGGCTCGCCAGTTTGAGCTGGATCTCGCCGCCAACAACGGTACGCAACATACGGTATTTTCCGGGCCGGAAGCCCGTCTCGCGGTATTTTGCGCCACGCTCTCGCAGCATGACATTAACTATCGTCGCCTGAGCGTAACCGGTGCGGCGCACTCCGCTTTACTGGAGCCGATACTCGATCGGTTCCAGGACGCCTGCGCGGGACTGCACGCGGAGCCGGGGCAAATACCGATTATTTCCACGCTCACCGCCGACGTCATTGATGAGTCAACGCTCAACCAGGCGGATTACTGGCGCCGACACATGCGCCAGCCGGTGCGTTTTATCCAGAGTATTCAGGTGGCGCATCAGCTCGGCGCCCGCGTTTTTCTGGAGATGGGGCCCGATGCCCAGTTGGTTGCTTGCGGGCAGCGCGAATACCGCGATAACGCATACTGGATAGCCAGCGCCCGGCGTAACAAAGAGGCGAGCGATGTCCTCAATCAGGCCCTGCTCCAGCTTTACGCTGCCGGCGTCGCCCTACCGTGGGCCGACCTGCTGGCGGGCGATGGACAACGTATCGCTGCGCCATGTTATCCGTTTGATACTGAGCGTTACTGGAAAGAGCGCGTCTCCCCGGCCTGCGAGCCTGCCGACGCAGCGCTGTCTGCCGGGCTGGAGGTGGCGAGTCGCGCCGCGACAGCGCTCGATCTCCCTCGCCTGGAAGCGCTTAAACAGTGCGCCACGCGACTGCACGCCATCTACGTCGATCAACTGGTACAACGCTGTACCGGCGATGCTATTGAGAACGGCGTGGACGCCATGACCATCATGCGCCGTGGACGTTTGCTGCCCCGCTACCAGCAGCTACTCCAGCGCCTGCTGAATAACTGCGTGGTCGACGGCGATTACCGCTGCACCGACGGGCGATACGTCCGCGCCCGCCCCATTGAACATCAACAGCGGGAATCACTGCTGACGGAACTTGCCGGTTATTGTGAAGGTTTTCAGGCTATTCCCGACACCATCGCCCGTGCCGGCGATCGGTTATATGAAATGATGAGCGGCGCGGAAGAACCGGTGGCGATTATCTTCCCGCAAAGCGCCTCCGACGGCGTGGAAGTGCTGTATCAGGAATTCAGCTTTGGTCGCTATTTCAACCAAATCGCCGCCGGGGTATTACGCGGCATTGTCCAGACGCGTCAGCCCCGCCAGCCGTTGCGTATTCTTGAAGTTGGCGGCGGAACCGGTGGCACCACCGCGTGGCTGCTGCCGGAACTCAACGGCGTTCCGGCACTGGAGTACCATTTCACCGATATCTCGGCGCTGTTCACCCGTCGCGCCCAGCAGAAATTCGCCGACTATGATTTTGTGAAGTATAGCGAGCTGGATCTCGAAAAAGAGGCGCAGTCTCAGGGTTTCCAAGCACAGTCTTACGATCTTATCGTGGCAGCGAACGTGATTCACGCCACCCGCCATATTGGCCGCACGCTCGATAATCTGCGCCCCCTGCTCAAGCCGGGCGGGCGCCTGCTGATGCGCGAAATCACCCAGCCAATGCGTCTGTTTGACTTCGTTTTCGGCCCGCTGGTTCTTCCGCTACAGGATCTCGACGCCCGCGAAGGTGAGTTATTCCTCACCACCGCTCAGTGGCAACAACAGTGCCGCCACGCCGGATTCAGCAAAGTGGCGTGGCTACCGCAGGATGGCAGCCCGACCGCCGGGATGAGCGAACATATCATTCTCGCCACGCTGCCCGGTCAGGCGGTTAGCGCCGTAACATTCACCGCGCCATCAGAACCCGTGTTGGGGCAGGCGCTGACGGATAACGGTGATTATCTCGCCGACTGGTCTGATTGCGCAGGTCAGCCCGAACGGTTTAACGCCCGCTGGCAGGAGGCCTGGCGTCTGCTTTCACAGCGTCATGGCGACGCTCTGCCTGTGGAACCGCCCCCCGTCGCCGCCCCGGAGTGGCTGGGGAAGGTTCGCTTAAGCTGGCAAAACGAAGCCTTTTCCCGCGGTCAGATGCGCGTTGAAGCCCGTCATCCTGCTGGCGAGTGGCTGCCGCTATCGCCCGCCGAGCCTCTTCCTGCGCCGCAAACGCATTATCAATGGCGCTGGACGCCCCTCAACGTCGCCAGCATTGACCATCCGCTTACCTTTAGCTTCAGCGCCGGTACGCTTGCGCGCAGCGACGAGCTGGCGCAATACGGCATCATTCACGATCCGCACGCCTCTTCACGACTGATGATTGTTGAGGAGAGCGAGAATACGCTGGCCTTAGCGGAGAAAGTGATAGCAGCGCTCACCGCCAGCGCAGCCGGATTGATTGTGGTTACTCGCCGCGCGTGGCGAGTCGAGGAAAATGAAGCACTCTCTGCATCCCATCACGCGCTATGGGCCTTGCTTCGCGTCGCGGCCAACGAACAGCCGGAACGGTTGCTTGCCGCCATCGATCTCGCCGAAAACACCCCGTGGGAAACGCTGCATCAAGGGTTGAGCGCAGTCTCACTATCACAGCGCTGGCTCGCCGCACGGGGTGACACCCTTTGGCTCCCTTCACTGGCGCCCAATACGGGATGCGCCGCTGAATTACCGGCAAACGTGTTTACCGGCGATAGCCGCTGGCATCTGGTGACCGGAGCGTTTGGCGGATTAGGCCGCCTTGCCGTGAACTGGCTCAGAGAAAAAGGGGCGCGACGCATCGCCCTGCTGGCGCCGCGCGTGGATGAGTCATGGCTACGCGACGTGGAGGGCGGGCAGACGCGCGTCTGCCGTTGTGATGTGGGCGATGCCGGGCAACTGGCCACGGTTCTTGACGATCTGGCGGCCAACGGCGGCATTGCCGGAGCGATTCATGCCGCTGGCGTATTGGCTGACGCGCCCTTGCAGGAGCTTGATGACCACCAGCTGGCTGCCGTTTTCGCGGTAAAAGCGCAGGCGGCAAGCCAGCTGTTGCAAACCCTGCGCAACCACGACGGACGCTATCTTATTCTCTACTCTTCCGCTGCCGCCACCCTCGGCGCGCCGGGTCAGAGCGCCCATGCGCTGGCCTGCGGCTACCTGGACGGGCTGGCCCAGCAGTTTTCCACCCTTGATGCGCCGAAAACGCTCTCTGTCGCCTGGGGCGCATGGGGAGAAAGCGGTCGGGCGGCCACGCCGGAAATGCTGGCGACGCTCGCCAGCCGAGGTATGGGCGCGTTAAGCGATGCCGAAGGCTGCTGGCACCTGGAACAGGCGGTGATGCGCGGCGCCCCGTGGCGACTGGCGATGCGCGTTTTTACCGACAAAATGCCCCCGTTACAACAGGCTCTGTTTAACATCAGCGCCACAGAAAAAGCCGCAACGCCGGTCATTCCTCCTGCTGATGACAACGCCTTTAACGGCAGCCTGAGCGATGAAACAGCGGTGATGGCATGGCTGAAAAAGCGGATTGCGGTTCAGCTAAGGCTGAGCGATCCGGCGTCAATGCATCCAAACCAGGATCTGTTGCAACTCGGCATGGACTCGCTGCTCTTCCTTGAACTCAGTAGCGATATTCAGCACTACCTGGGTGTACGCATCAATGCGGAACGGGCGTGGCAGGATCTGTCTCCTCATGGACTCACGCAGCTTATCTGTTCTAAGCCAGAGGCGACGCCTGCCGCTTCGCAGCCGGAATTGTTGCGGCACGACGCCGACGAGCGTTATGCGCCCTTCCCTTTGACGCCCATTCAGCACGCCTACTGGCTGGGGCGAACCCACCTCATTGGCTATGGCGGCGTCGCCTGTCACGTCCTGTTTGAGTGGGATAAACGCCACGATGAGTTCGATCTCGCCATACTGGAGAAAGCATGGAACCAGCTCATCGCACGCCACGATATGTTGCGTATGGTGGTTGATGCCGACGGGCAGCAGCGAATCCTGGCGACAACGCCGGAGTATCACATCCCGCGTGACGATCTGCGCGCGCTTTCCCCGGAAGAACAGCGCATCGCGCTGGAAAAACGGCGGCATGAACTGAGCTATCGCGTTTTGCCTGCCGACCAGTGGCCTCTTTTTGAGCTGGTGGTCAGCGAAATCGACGATTGCCATTACCGTCTGCATATGAACCTCGACCTTTTGCAGTTTGATGTGCAGAGTTTTAAAGTCATGATGGACGACCTGGCGCAGGTCTGGCGCGGTGAAACGCTGGCGCCGCTCGCTATTACCTTCCGTGATTATGTGATGGCTGAACAGGCGCGCCGACAGACATCGGCATGGCACGATGCCTGGGATTACTGGCAGGAAAAACTGCCGCAACTGCCCTTAGCGCCAGAGCTGCCGGTGGTTGAGACGCCCCCGGAAACGCCACACTTCACCACCTTCAAATCGACGATCGGCAAGACAGAATGGCAGGCCGTGAAACAGCGCTGGCAGCAGCAAGGCGTCACACCGTCTGCCGCGCTGCTCACGCTGTTTGCCGCCACCCTTGAGCGCTGGAGCCGTACCACAACATTTACGCTGAACCTGACGTTCTTCAATCGCCAGCCGATCCATCCGCAAATCAACCAGTTAATTGGTGATTTTACCTCCGTCACGCTGGTTGATTTTAACTTCTCAGCGCCGGTGACGTTGCAAGAGCAGATGCAACAGACCCAACAGCGCCTCTGGCAAAACATGGCGCACAGTGAAATGAACGGTGTTGAGGTGATCCGTGAGCTGGGCCGCCTGCGCGGATCACAACGTCAACCGCTGATGCCGGTAGTGTTTACCAGTATGCTGGGGATGACGCTGGAAGGCATGACTATCGATCAGGCGATGAGCCATCTGTTCGGCGAACCCTGCTATGTATTCACGCAAACGCCGCAGGTCTGGCTGGATCATCAGGTCATGGAGAGCGACGGCGAGTTGATGTTTAGCTGGTACTGCATGGACAACGTGCTGGAACCCGGCGCTGCCGAGGCGATGTTTAATAACTATTGCGCCATCCTGCAAGCCGTCATCGCCGCCCCTGAAAGCCTGAAGACTCTCGCCAGCGGCATCGCCGGGCACATTCCCCGCCGACGCTGGCCGCTGAACGCGCAGGCGGACTACGACCTGCGGGATATTGAGCAGGCGACGCTCGAATACCCCGGCATCCGGCAGGCCAGAGCGGAAATAACCGAACAGGGCGCGTTGACGCTGGATATCGTGATGGCCGACGATCCTTCGCCATCAGCGGCGATGCCTGATGAGCACGAACTTACCCAACTGGCGCTGCCGTTGCCTGAGCAGGCGCAGCTTGATGAGCTGGAGGCGACCTGGCGCTGGCTGGAGGCGCGTGCGCTACAGGGGATCGCGGCTACGCTAAATCGTCACGGCCTGTTTACCACGCCGGAGATCGCCCATCGCTTTAGCGCAATAGTACAGGCGCTGTCCGCGCAAGCGTCTCACCAGCGTCTGCTGCGCCAGTGGCTACAGTGTCTGACGGAAAGAGAGTGGTTAATCCGCGAAGGTGAAAGCTGGCGCTGCCGCATTCCGCTCAGCGAGATTCCTGAGCCTCAGGAAGCGTGCCCGCAAAGCCAATGGAGCCAGGCGCTGGCGCAGTATCTGGAAACCTGCATCGCCCGGCACGACGCCCTCTTCTCCGGGCAGTGTTCTCCGCTGGAATTGCTGTTCAACGAGCAGCATCGCGTTACCGACGCGCTGTATCGCGACAACCCCGCCAGCGCCTGTCTGAATCGCTATACCGCGCAGATTGCCGCCTTGTGCAGCGCAGAACGGATTCTGGAGGTTGGCGCCGGAACCGCAGCCACTACCGCGCCGGTGCTGAAGGCCACGCGGAACACGCGGCAGTCGTACCACTTCACGGACGTCTCCGCGCAGTTCCTCAATGACGCCAGAGCCCGTTTCCATGATGAATCGCAGGTGTCTTATGCCTTGTTCGACATCAACCAGCCGCTGGATTTCACCGCCCACCCGGAGGCGGGTTACGACCTGATCGTTGCCGTCAATGTGCTCCACGACGCCAGCCATGTCGTCCAGACGTTGCGCAGATTAAAACTGTTGCTGAAAGCCGGCGGACGTTTGCTGATCGTTGAAGCGACGGAGCGAAACAGCGTATTCCAGCTGGCGAGCGTGGGCTTTATTGAGGGATTAAGCGGATACCGCGATTTCCGCCGCCGGGATGAGAAACCGATGATCACCCGCTCCGCATGGCAGGAGGTTCTCGTTCAGGCCGGGTTTGCAAACGAGCTGGCGTGGCCCGCGCAGGAATCGTCGCCGCTGCGCCAGCATCTGCTGGTAGCGCGTTCGCCTGGCGTAAATCGCCCGGATAAAAAAGCCGTGAGCCGCTATTTACAGCAGCGCTTTGGCACCGGTCTGCCCATTTTACAGATCCGGCAAAGAGAAGCGTTATTTACGCCGCTGCATGCCCCGTCTGATGCGCCGACTGAGCCAGCCAAACCCACGCCAGTTGCCGGGGGGAATCCGGCGCTGGAAAAACAGGTGGCTGAACTCTGGCAATCGCTGCTGTCTCGCCCCGTGGCAAGGCATCACGACTTTTTCGAACTGGGCGGCGACAGCCTGATGGCGACAAGGATGGTCGCGCAGCTAAACCGGAGAGGGATTGCCAGGGCTAACCTTCAGGATCTGTTCAGCCATTCGACGCTGAGCGACTTCTGCGCCCATCTACAGGCGGCTACGTCAGGAGAGGACAACCCGATACCCCTTTGCCAGGGCGACGGTGAGGAAACCCTGTTTGTCTTCCACGCTTCAGACGGCGATATCAGCGCCTGGCTGCCGCTCGCTAGCGCGTTGAACAGGCGCGTTTTCGGCCTGCAAGCAAAATCGCCGCAGCGCTTTGCCACGCTCGACCAGATGATCGATGAGTATGTCGGGTGCATCCGTCGTCAGCAGCCTCACGGCCCTTATGTGCTGGCGGGTTGGTCGTATGGCGCGTTTCTTGCGGCGGGCGCCGCACAACGCCTGTACGCCAAAGGCGAGCAGGTTCGGATGGTGTTAATCGATCCCGTGTGCCGACAGGATTTCTGTTGCGAAAACCGGGCGGCCCTGCTGCGCCTGTTAATCGAAGGACAAACGCCTCTGGCACTGCCCGAACATTTCGACCAGCAGACGCCCGACAGCCAGCTTGCCGACTTTATCAGCCTCGCTAAAACGGCCGGTATGGTGTCGCAAAACCTGACGCTGCAAGCGGCAGAAACGTGGCTCGACAACATCGCGCATCTGCTGCGTTTACTGACTGAGCATACGCCGGGCGAAAGCGTTCTGGTCCCCTGTCTCATGGTGTATGCCGCCGGGAGACCCGCGCGCTGGACGCCAGCAGAAACCGAGTGGCAGGGCTGGATAAACAACGCCGACGACGCTGTGATTGAAGCCAGCCACTGGCAAATCATGATGGAAGCCCCCCACGTTCAGGCTTGTGCGCAACACATTACGCGCTGGCTTTGCGCAACCTCAACGCAACCGGAGAACACGTTATGATGCCGTCCGCCTCCCCAAAACAACGCGTACTGATTGTGGGCGCCAAATTTGGCGAAATGTACCTGAATGCCTTTATGCAGCCCCCGGAGGGGCTGGAACTGGTCGGCCTGCTGGCGCAGGGAAGCGCCCGTTCAAGAGAGCTGGCTCATGCGTTTGGCATTCCGCTGTATACCTCGCCGGAACAGATAACCAGGATGCCGGATATCGCCTGTATTGTCGTGCGTTCGACCGTCGCCGGAGGAACCGGTACGCAGCTTGCCAGACACTTTCTGACGCGCGGCGTACACGTCATTCAGGAGCATCCCCTCCACCCGGATGACATCAGTTCCTTACAAACGCTGGCGCAGGAACAGGGCTGCTGCTATTGGGTAAACACGTTTTATCCGCATACGCGCGCGGGACGCACATGGCTTCGCGATGCGCAGCAGCTGCGTCGCTGCCTGGCTAAGACGCCGCCGGTAGTCCACGCCACCACCAGCCGACAGTTGCTCTACTCCACTCTGGATTTGTTGTTGCTGGCTCTGGGCGTTGATGCCGCCGCCGTGGAGTGCGACGTGGTTGGCAGCTTTAGCGATTTTCACTGTCTGAGACTCTTCTGGCCGGAGGGAGAAGCCTGCCTGCTGCTTCAGCGCTATCTCGATCCTGACGATCCAGATATGCATAGCCTTATCATGCACCGCCTGCTGCTGGGCTGGCCGGAAGGTCATCTTTCGCTGGAGGCGAGCTACGGCCCCGTCATCTGGTCATCCAGCCTGTTTGTCGCAGACCATCAGGAGAACGCCCACAGCCTCTACCGCAGACCGGAGATCCTGCGCGATCTGCCGGGTCTGACGCGCAGCGCGGCGCCCCTGAGCTGGCGCGACTGCTGCGAAACCGTCGGGCCGGAGGGCGTCAGCTGGTTGCTACACCAGTTGCGCAGCCATCTGGCGGGCGAACATCCACCAGCGGCCTGCCAAAGCGTACATCAGATCGCGTTATCACGTTTATGGCAGCAGATTTTACGTAAGACCGGCAATGCGGAGATCAGACGCCTGACGCCGCCGCACCACGACCGGTTAGCCGGTTTCTACAACGATGATGATAAGGAGGCGCTGTGACGCAATCTGCAATGTGCATCCCGCTGTGGCCCGCCCGGAACGGCAATACTGCGCATCTGGTCATGTGCCCTTTCGCTGGCGGCAGCAGTAGCGCGTTTCGCCACTGGCAAGCTGAGCAACTGGCTGATTGCGCGCTTTCTCTGGTGACCTGGCCGGGGCGCGATCGCCTTCGCCATCTGGAACCGCTCAGAAGCATTACACAACTGGCGGCACTGCTGGCGAACGAGCTGGAAGCATCCGTATCGCCTGACACGCCGCTTTTACTCGCCGGGCACAGCATGGGGGCGCAGGTGGCGTTTGAAACCTGCCGACTTCTGGAGCAACGGGGGCTTGCGCCACAAGGACTGATTATTTCCGGGTGCCATGCCCCGCATATGCATTCTGAACGCCAGCTCAGCCATCGCGATGATGCCGACTTTATCGCTGAGCTGATAGACATTGGCGGATGTTCTCCTGAACTGCGGGAAAACCAGGAATTAATGTCGCTGTTTCTTCCTCTTCTGCGCGCTGATTTTTACGCCACCGAGAGCTATCACTACGACTCGCCCGACGTCTGTCCGCCGCTGCGCACGCCTGCGCTGTTATTGTGCGGCAGCCACGATCGCGAAGCCTCCTGGCAGCAGGTCAATGCCTGGCGTCAGTGGCTGAGCCACGTTACAGGCCCGGTGGTGATTGACGGCGATCATTTCTATCCCATTCAACAAGCCCGGTCCTTTTTTACGCAGATTGTCCGCCATTTTCCCCACGCATTTTCTGCAATGACCGCGTTGCAAAAACAGCCCAGTACTTCAGAAAGGTGACGCATGAATTCTTCCTTTGAATCTCTGATTGAACAGTATCCCTTACCCATTGCCGAACAGTTGCGCCACTGGGCGGCCCGTTATGCCTCGCGAATTGCCGTCGTTGATGCAAAGGGGTCGTTAACCTACAGCGCGCTTGATGCACAAGTTGACGAACTTGCCGCAGGTCTGTCATCACTGGGTTTGCGTTCGGGGGAGCATGTAATTGTGCAGCTTCCCAACGACAACGCGTTTGTTACCCTGCTGTTCGCCTTGTTAAGACTGGGCGTTATCCCCGTGCTGGCGATGCCCTCGCAACGGGCGCTGGATATCGACGCGCTGATTGAGCTGGCGCAACCCGTCGCTTACGTTATTCACGGGGAAAACCACGCAGAGCTGGCCCGACAGATGGCGCACAAACACGCCTGCTTGCGTCATGTTCTGGTCGCTGGAGAGACCGTGAGCGACGATTTTACGCCGCTCTTCTCCCTTCACGGTGAGCGACAGGCATGGCCGCAGCCTGATGTTTCCGCCACCGCGTTGTTGTTGCTCTCAGGCGGCACAACCGGCACGCCCAAACTCATCCCGCGCCGACATGCCGACTATAGCTATAACTTCAGCGCTTCTGCTGAACTGTGCGGCATCAGCCAACAGAGCGTGTATCTCGCCGTCCTCCCGGTGGCGCATAACTTTCCGCTGGCCTGCCCCGGTATTCTGGGAACGCTTGCCTGCGGCGGAAAAGTGGTGCTGACCGACAGCGCCAGCTGTGATGAGGTGATGCCTTTAATCGCGCAGGAAAGAGTGACTCACGTCGCCCTGGTTCCGGCGCTGGCGCAATTATGGGTGCAGGCCAGGGAGTGGGAAGACAGCGACCTTTCGTCGCTGCGCGTCATTCAGGCAGGCGGCGCCCGGCTCGACCCGACGCTTGCTGAGCAGGTTATCGCCACCTTTGACTGTACCCTGCAACAGGTTTTCGGTATGGCGGAAGGCCTGCTCTGTTTTACCCGGCTGGACGATCCGCATGCCACCATTCTCCACAGCCAGGGGCGCCCGTTGTCCCCTCTGGATGAAATCCGCATCGTTGATCAAGACGAGAACGACGTCGCGCCGGGCGAAACCGGGCAATTGTTAACGCGCGGCCCTTATACCATTTCGGGCTATTACCGCGCCCCTGCCCACAACGCGCAGGCCTTTACCGCGCAAGGGTTTTACCGCACAGGCGACAATGTCAGGCTGGATGAGGTGGGGAACCTGCACGTTGAGGGACGCATAAAAGAGCAGATCAACCGCGCCGGAGAAAAAATAGCCGCGGCTGAAGTGGAATCGGCACTGCTGCGTTTAGCGGAAGTGCAAGATTGCGCGGTGGTCGCCGCGCCGGACACGCTGCTTGGCGAGCGGATTTGCGCGTTTATCATCGCGCAGCAGGTGCCAACTGACTATCAGCAGTTGCGTCAACAACTGACCCGTATGGGGCTCAGCGCGTGGAAAATTCCTGACCAAATCGAGTTTCTGGACCACTGGCCGCTCACCGCCGTCGGCAAGATAGACAAAAAACGCCTGACGGCTCTCGCCGTCGACCGTTATCGCCATTCTGCCCAATAAGCGCAAACCGACCCGAAACAGGTTGAAATAAACCCGTTTCGGGTAGCACCACTATTAGAAATAGTTATCATTTTCAATTCACCATTGTCGGTATTTTTGGCGTTTCGCCGTCTTACAGGGACTCACAACAATGAAAATGACACGGCTTTATCCTCTGGCCTTGGGGGGATTATTGCTCCCCGCCATTGCTAATGCCCAGACTTCACAGCAAGACGAAAGCACGCTGGTGGTTACCGCCAGTAAACAATCTTCCCGCTCGGCATCAGCCAACAACGTCTCGTCTACTGTTGTCAGCGCGCCGGAATTAAGCGACGCCGGCGTCACCGCCAGCGACAAACTCCCCAGAGTCTTGCCCGGGCTCAATATTGAAAATAGCGGCAACATGCTTTTTTCGACGATCTCGCTACGCGGCGTCTCTTCAGCGCAGGACTTCTATAACCCCGCCGTCACCCTGTATGTCGATGGCGTCCCTCAGCTTTCCACCAACACCATCCAGGCGCTTACCGATGTGCAAAGCGTGGAGTTGCTGCGAGGCCCACAGGGAACGTTATATGGCAAAAGCGCTCAGGGCGGGATCATCAACATCGTCACCCAGCAGCCGGACAGCACGCCGCGCGGCTATATTGAAGGCGGCGTCAGTAGCCGCGACAGTTATCGAAGTAAGTTCAACCTGAGCGGCCCCATTCAGGATGGCCTGCTGTACGGCAGCGTCACCCTGTTACGCCAGGTTGATGACGGCGACATGATTAACCCCGCGACGGGAAGCGATGACTTAGGCGGCACCCGCGCCAGCATAGGGAATGTGAAACTGCGTCTGGCGCCGGACGATCAGCCCTGGGAAATGGGCTTTGCCGCCTCACGCGAATGTACCCGCGCCACCCAGGATGCCTATGTGGGATGGAATGATATTAAGGGCCGTAAGCTGTCGATCAGCGATGGTTCACCAGACCCGTACATGCGGCGCTGCACTGACAGCCAAACCCTGAGTGGGAAATACACCACCGATGACTGGGTTTTCAACCTGATCAGCGCCTGGCAGCAGCAGCATTATTCGCGCACCTTCCCTTCCAGTTCGTTAATCGTCAATATGCCTCAGCGCTGGAATCAGGATGTGCAGGAGCTGCGCGCCGCAACCCCGGGCGATGCGCGTACCGTTGATATGGTGTTTGGGCTGTACCGGCAGAACACCCGCGAGAAGTTAAATTCAGCCTACGACATGCCGACAATGCCTTATTTAAGCAGTACCGGCTATACCACCGCTGAAACGCTGGCCGCATACAGTGACCTGACCTGGCATTTAACCGATCGTTTTGATATCGGCGGCGGCGTGCGCTTCTCGCATGATAAATCCAGTACACAATATCACGGCAGCATGCTCGGCAACCCGTTTGGCGACCAGGGTAAGAACAATGACGATCAGGTGCTCGGGCAGCTATCCGCAGGCTATATGCTGACCGATGACTGGAGAGTGTATACCCGTGTAGCCCAGGGATATAAACCTTCCGGGTACAACATCGTGCCTACTGCGGGTCTTGATGCCAAACCGTTCGTCGCCGAGAAATCCATCAACTATGAACTTGGCACCCGCTACGAAACCGCTGACGTCACGCTGCAAGCCGCGACGTTTTATACCCACACCAAAGACATGCAGCTTTACTCTGGCCCGGTCAGGATGCAGACATTAAGCAATGCGGGTAAAGCCGACGCCACCGGCGTTGAGCTTGAAGCGAAGTGGCGGTTTGCGCCAGGCTGGTCATGGGATATCAATGGCAACGTGATCCGTTCCGAATTCACCAATGACAGTGAGTTGTATCACGGTAACCGGGTGCCGTTCGTACCACGTTATGGCGCGGGAAGCAGCGTGAACGGCGTGATTGATACGCGCTATGGCGCACTGATGCCCCGACTGGCGGTTAATCTGGTCGGGCCGCATTATTTCGATGGCGACAACCAGTTGCGGCAAGGCACCTATGCCACCTTGGACAGCAGCCTGGGCTGGCAGGCGACTGAACGGATTAACATTTCCGTCTATGTCGATAACCTGTTCGACCGTCGTTACCGTACCTATGGCTACATGAACGGCAGCAGCGACGTCGCGCAGGTCAATATGGGTCGCACCGTCAGTATCAATACGCGAATTGATTTCTTCTGATTATTGTAAAAGGGATACCGAAAAGGTATCCCTTTTACACCACTAGTTAAAACCAGTAACTCAGCTGAGTCGCAAAAAATATTAATCCATAGTGATTATTTAAACAATGAAATTGCGATTAGGATAAATAGATTTAACTTTCTCGTTCCTTTCTCTCCTTATACTAAAGAAATAATCATATCAAAATAAAAATTCACAACAGTGCAACATTAAAAAATACAACCAACAAACAATCCTATATACAAGGCACACCTCCAGAATATAAAAGCACAGACAAACAACCTAAAAAAACAACCCCATACCTATAAATTATTTTATAGGTAAAATAGATTATATATTCTCATAGCTACCACAAACTATACTAGCCTGAACTATATTTATTCCGCTGCAATCAATGCATACATAACACAAATATCACTCAGGTACACTACTCAAACCACGCTGGGATTTTTCCTCAAGTTATAATCATCACCCCGAAAATCATTCGGCATTTACTCATTAAATAGTCACCCCATAGGTCTGTACATGTTTACTCAGAAATATACATCCTTTTCTCTGTCATAAACCCTCTAATTAATCATAGATAAATACTTGTGACACCAATTTTTTTCCTTAAAGGAACGAATTGTTGTGTAGAAGGAGATAATATTATGTCAAAAAAATATCAGCCATTGCTTATAACTCATTATATGTCAACATGGGTCACTATAACGGAAGCAGTTGAGATCACTACCAAAGCCATAAAACAAAAAATTACTCCTAGCGATATTTATCGTCATGCCTTGAGTGGCAACATCCTACTATCGGTCTATTTCCAGTCTCCTGTGATACTTAAGAAGATACAAACTTTTAATGGAAAAATAAAATTCAGGCAGTTTGAGGGAGGCCTACTTGATAAACTATGCATGCTTGACAGGGACGGTTTTATTTATGGTCAAAATTTAAGACTCTGTACAGAAGCCAGATATGTTTGTCCTGTGCAACAAATTATAGATACCCCCCTGTTACGTGCAACTCAACCAGTTTCGTACGTTTGCTCGAGGTTTTGATAATGTCCGCCCGGGTGATGAACTGGATGTCCCGGCACAAGTTAGTGAAAAAAATTTAACCCCGCCGCCGGGTAACAGCAGTGGCAACCTTGAGCAACAGATAGCCAGTACTTCACAGCTAATTGGATCTCTGCTCGCCGAAGATATGAACAGCGAGCAAGCGGCAAACATAGCACGTGGATGGGCCTCTTCTCAGGCTTCAGGGGTAATGACAGACTGGTTAAGCCGCTTCGGTTCCGCAAGAATCACGCTGGGCGTGGATGAAGATTTCAGCCTGAAGAACTCCCGTGACGGCAACCCTCGAAAATGGCGATTCGATGCAACAAACAGTGAACTATGTGCCGAACGTCACGAATGCTGAAATCACGCTGGCAGCCTCGAAGGATCCGGTGATTGCCGACAATAACAATGTGCAAGCTGTTTTCGTAAGAAAAGTTTTGGCAGTCAGATCAGAGACTC
>OGJZ01001017.1_pt1 | contig 28797 bp, 28 predicted proteins | sample 1572321 | NCBI WGS metagenome assembly OGJZ01 (sample SAMEA2582086, study PRJEB24529) | metagenome | biome: Human gut stool | place: China | collected 2011 | reverse complement strand
TTAGAACTATCCAAATTTCATTATAACACAAATATGCCCATAGTGGGCATATTTTCTTCATTTATTTCAGATAATTTATGAGGGCTTACTCAGCGGGAACTTCTTCGTGTTGCTCGGTTACGACTGCACTCTCATCAGAATCTGTCGAGTTGGCGTCCGCTTCCTCCGTTTTGTTCCCTTCTCCTTGCTCTTCTTCTTTCTTTTCCTGAGCTAAAGTGGCCATGGTTTCTGCATTATAACTGTATATACCCGCTTCCATGTCAATGACACTGTCATCTTCAATCAGTTTACGAATCTTATCGTAATAAGGCAATTTTCGCTTGATCTGAGATACAGGCACTAAAACCTTGGTGCCATCCTTCATGGTTAGCGTCACCAAATCCTTAGTCACCTTGCTCGGTGTCAAGTCCACTGACTCAATTTTATCTCGTACAGTAGATGGTATTTTCCCCAGTTGTTTGACAAATTGTCGGACCAATTCTCGATCAGAAAAACGAACGCTTAGGTAAGACTTGGGAAGCTGATCCGTAGCAACCGGTGTCTCCACGACTTCCCCATTCTCTAAAATGGGATAGTGGTCTTCCTCAGTCACATAGTAACCAAAAACCTGGTATTCCTCAACCTGAACCTTGAAAGTCGTAGGGAAGGCATAAGTCATTGAAATATCCTTGACCCAGGGGCTCGCTGCCTTCATATTAGCAAGATAACGATCCCGATTTAAGAAAGTTGTCAAGGTATAATCCCGATCTTGGATGCGACTTTTTTCGAACAACAGGGTCTGATCCGCATTTTTATTCCCTGAAAATTCGATCACTTTTTGCTTCGCTAGGGGTGTTAAAAGATAGGCAGAAAAGAGAGCAATAAGGGTACTGATAACCAAAACTGGAATAGCTCTGTAGATGTGACGTCTCGCAATTTGGCCTTCCTTTTTAGCCTTCTTCGCTAGTTCCTCTTCTTCGAACATAGCTTCTGAAGCTTCTGTTAGGTAGATGATTTTTTCTTCTTCAGCCTCTTCTTCTGTTTCTTCAGGAAGAGTTTCTTGCAATTCCTCCTCAGCTACATCGGCCACATTCTCATCTTCCTCTTCATCTATAGTCTCGGCGTCTTGCTCTACGGCATCTAGATCTTCAGAGGGAGTTTTTTGATTCAGAAGTTCCTGTCTTTCCTTCTCTTCTTGTGCTTTCTTTTCTTTTTCTTCTTGCTCTTCTAATTGTTTTTTCTTTTGATACTCCTGGTTTCGTCTCTGCCACTCAGAGAGCTTAGTGACTTCCTTAGGAGTTTTTTGGTTCTTCTTATCCGTCATTTTTTCCTTTTATTAATTTCTTGATGGACCAGACTGTAAAATTCATCCAAGGAAAGCAACTCATTCGAAGACTTCATCGCTTGATGATAGCTTTCTGCCCCTTGGAACATTTTATCCATCGTATTTTGCAAACGATCCATGCTCAATTCTGGTTCAGCGATGGTTTCTGCATAACCTTTCTCAACGAAATATTGAGCGTTTTCGATCTGATCTCCCCGACTAGCTTCTTTTCCTAGAGGAACGATGATATGTAGCTTATTCATGGCCAAGAGCTCAAAAATCGTATTGGCACCACCACGAGTCACCACTAGGTCTGCCTTTTGGAGCAATGGAAGATAGTGATCCGTCACGTAATCCACGCGATAAAGATGAGGAGCTTGCTCATTTAAGGAGGAGTCCCCTGTCAAATTAATGACATTGTAGCTTGCCAACAAGGCTTCTCGATTATTTGTAACAAACTCATTGAACACTCGTGCACCAGCAGAGCCACCCACAAAGAGAAGGGTTGGCAACTGCGGATCAAATTGAGCAAATACTGCTTCCAATACTACTGGGGTTGGAACTTGTTCTTGATGAACCTTGGTCACAGCTCCTACATGTTGGGCTTTCACTAGGCTTTTCGGTTGCTCAAAGGTCGTGAACATTTTCGTCGCAAACTTGTAGGCAATTTTATTGGCCAAGCCCATGGAACGATCTGATTCGTGTACCAATACAGGAACGAAACAAAGTCGTGCAGCCACTACAGGAGGAACCGAAACGAATCCCCCTTTAGAGAACAAAACCTGTGGTCGTACACGGAGCATAATCCAAATCGATTGGAGAATCCCCCAAAAGACCTTAAAAACATCCAACATATTCTGCCAGGAGAAATAGCGGCGTAACTTGCCTGTTGCAATCGAGTGGAAATGGACATCTAGCCCAGATTTCAGAATTTCCTGGTGTTCGATTCCTTTCTTGTCCCCAATATAATGAACTTCCCAACCATCCTCGATGAAGCGAGGGATGAGGAGGAGGTTCAAGGTCACATGCCCAACTGTACCTCCCCCTGTAAATACTATTTTTTTCATATCACTGTTTCAACTCTTCAACTGTTTTTAGGAACTCATCGCCCCGCACTTCAAAATTCGCGTACATATCCCAGCTAGCATTTGCTGGACTGAGCAGGACGATATCGCCTTGCTCTGCTAATTCAAAGGCTTTGCGCGTTGCGTCTGCCACATCCGTTGCATCTAGATAGGACACACCCGCTTGATCTGCTGCTCGTTTCACCCGTTCAGCAGACTCTCCAAGGATGACCATCCTTTTAATACCGATAATATCCGGCACCAATTCATCAAACTCATTGCCTCGGTCCAAGCCACCAGCGATTAAGATGACATGAGCGTTATCAAATCCAGACAAGGCTTTTTGGGTTGCTAAGATATTGGTAGACTTACTATCATTGTAGAATTTCACCCCTTCAATCTCAGCTACATACTGCAAGCGGTGCTTCACCCCGCCAAAGGCTGATAAGGTTTCTTGGATCGTTTGATTGTCAATGCCACGAAGTTTGGCCACTGCAATGGTAGCTAAAGCATTTTCTACATTGTGGCTACCTGGTACTCCGATTTGATCTGCTCGCATAACGGCTTCACCTCGGAAGTAAAGGACACCATCCTCTAAATAAGCTCCGTCCACCTTTTCTTGAGTTGAAAATGGCACCACAGTAGCCTGCGTTTGCTTAGCCAAATCTTTAGCGAGATCTTGGTTAAAGTTCAGTACCACAAAATCCTTGGCAGTCATATTCTTTTGAATAGCCCATTTTGCAGCTACATAACCTTCGAAGGATCCATGATAATCCAAGTGGGTCGGCATGAGATTGGTGATCACTGCAATTTCTGGATGGAAAGCTTCAATCCCCATTAATTGGAAAGAAGATAATTCCATCACCAATGTGTCTTTAGCTGTCGCTGTTTGAGCGACTTGACTAGCTGGAAAACCAATATTCCCAGACAAGAGACCATTTTGTCCAGCAGCTGTCAATACTTCTCCAATCATGGTAGTGGTAGTTGTTTTCCCATTTGAACCAGTGATTCCGATAATGGGCGCTTCTGAAATGAGGTAGGCCAATTCAACTTCGGTCAAAACAGGGATGCCTTTTTCAAGAGCCCGTTCAACCATAGGATTATTGTAAGGAATTCCAGGGTTCTTCACCATCACCGCAAAGTCTTCATCCAAGAGTTCCAGAGGATGTCCTCCTGTCACGACTTTGATTCCTTCTTCCAGCAAACTCTGGGCTGCAGGATTTTCTTCAAAGGCTTTTCCATCATTCACCGTTACGATAGCTCCTAGGCGATCTAGTAAACGTGCTGCAGATTCTCCGGATTTCGCCAATCCTAAAACAAGGACTTTTTTATTTTTAAATGTTTCAATGATGTTCATAGCTTTTTTACTCCAATTTGTTCACCTTCTATTTTACCCTTTTTTAGACAATTTAAAAAGCCCCAAGACAGTAAAAGAAACAACAACTGATCAAATCCCTACAACTGATGTTATTTCGAATTCGTATACCTCTACCTATTCTCCTAACCGTCTAGGAAGCCTTCCTAGCTTCATTCTTGGTTTGTTACTGGGTTCTTTTATTTATAGAACTCTACTCCTCTACCATCCCATCGACCTTGATTATTAAAGGAAACAATGCAATTCAAGGAGCGAATCATTTCATGCGCTTAGGTAGGTGAGCCTCAATCATCATAAGGCTCGATCAATAAAGAAAACGTCTACCATCACCATTGGCTTCGACTCCTACAGTCCGAATCAAAAAACACCCACCGAAAAGCAATAAGTGATCACTTACCGGTAGGTGTTGTCTGTATTGGAAAAGAAAGTTAAAGCTTCTTCTACTCTAACCGTCTTTCTTTTCTGTATTTCTTAGCAAAAAATTTTAGGGATGGTCAATGAGAAGCAAATCAGCGGAATCCGTCTCCCATTCTGTTTTTTCAGAGAGGGGAATGGTAATCCGTTTTTTCACCTCTAAAGTATCCGCATCAAATTCGACAATGGTCCCCATTTCTTTGGTGGAAGCTTTTGCTGGAGTTGCTAGGACTACGACCTTATCATTCGTATAACGTACTTCTTGGACTGTTAGACTTTTGTCACTAAAGAGCTTGACAAAATCAGTACCGGATAGATCTTTTTCCGAAACCAGTCTTAAGTCACTTGTATATTCTAGCAATCGATGATCTGATGTCACAAAGCGAAAGTGATTTTTTATAGGATAGGCAGTGTGGACTCTCTCGGCTTCAAAGATCTCTTCTTTTACTTCTAAGCTAGTTGGGTCAATACTTGTCAGGCTAATTTTATTTTTCTTTTCCTCTCGCTTCTCCTCATCATCAAAGCGACTAAAATGAGGATTCCCAATGGTTATCACTTTCCCGTCTACCAATAAGAGTTCCTGGAAGTCAGACTGAGACGGATCCTGCAACTCAATAAACTCAAATTCGTTCTTTTCCTCATCTAGGTAGAGAAAACTCATATCATCATCAACTAAATCAAATCCTGTAACAAAAATTTTTGAGTTGACTTCGATCCCTTTACCAAGGCTCAGATTAACCTCTGGTGACAGTACCTGCTTGTTTTTAGAGTTAGTGTAGCGAATGCGACTTCTCAACACACCTACCCTCCCATCCTCCACAGATAATCCTTCAATCGACCCTTTCTGTCCCTTTGAAACAAATCGAACAGGATAGTTAGTAAAATCCATAAAGGAAAATTGACTTGGATAAACGGAATAAGTAGAAGGGGACTTGAACACCAAATGAGGTCTAGCTCCAAAAGAGTAGGCATAAATTTCATTTCCTTCTTGGAAAAGCGTACCAACATTATACCCCTTTAGAGAATATTCTTTTTGTTCTCCTTTTTTGTCAATGAAAAAGAGCTTCGTTAGAATATCCCCTTTGCCCTTTGGGCGATAGGAATAAAAGCTAACAGCATATTCATACTGGGAAAAGTCGCCAGAAGATTTTTTAGGGATGGAGTTCCCACTACAAGACCCCAAGAGTAAGACACTGATTCCAGCAAAAATTAGAAACAAATTTCGAATCATTTTTGATTTCATCACTATTCCCTCCTTATTGCTTTCTTTTATTATACCCTTACTACAATCAATTAGCAAACCGACAAAGATGCTCCTCTTCTTTCATCATTTGATTATTTATTTGATTCTTGCTAAGCAAAAAAGAGCTACAAAAGAGAAGACTTCCCCTTTTACAGCTCTAAAACTTTAAATCTTTATTAATCTTCTATTGTCTCAGTTTTTTTGACTTGGTTGGTAATCTTGAAATATCTACCAAGGCTAGGTAGCCCACAAAGGACAAGAAAGCTCCAACAAAAAATTCTGATGGCAACTGGAAGATTTGGAAAATTGCTAAGCAGAGTAGAATCACCAAAGAGACCAACAATACGACCAGGGTTACTACATTCAGAGTTCCTCTAATACTCTTTGGAGCTGCAAAAAGATAAAAAAGGAGGATCAAAATCCCTATAATCAAATAAACCATTTTGTCACTCCTTTCTTATTTCTTATTCAGCCGCAGCTGATTTTTTCTTTTTGTTTGCTTTTTCGCGCTCTGCCTTGTTCAAGATTTGCTTACGCAAACGAATAGATTCAGGCGTTACTTCCATGTATTCATCGTCATTCAAGAACTCAAGTGATTCTTCAAGAGTCAGGATACGAGGAGTCTTGATAACCGCTGTTTGGTCCTTGGTAGCTGAACGAACGTTGGTCATTTGTTTTGCTTTCGTGATGTTAACGGTCAAGTCATTTTCACGAGAGTTTTCACCGATGATCATTCCTTCGTAAACCTCAGTACCTGGGTTGACAAAGATCGTACCACGTTCTTCGATAGACATGATTGAGTAAGTTGTAGCCTTACCAGCATCGATAGAAACAAGGGCACCACGGTGACGTCCACCGATTTCACCTGGAATCAATGGCAAGTATTGATCAAAAGTATGGTTCATGATTCCGTAACCACGAGTCATTGACAAGAACTCAGTTGAGTATCCAATCAAACCACGCGCAGGAACAAGGAAGACCAAACGAGTTTGCCCGTTTCCAGTAGCCACCATATCCAACATCTCACCTTTACGTTCAGAAAGGCTTTGGATAACAGATCCTTGGTATTCTTCAGGTGTATCGATTTGTACGCGTTCAAACGGCTCACACTTGACACCATCAATTTCTTTGATGATAACTTCTGGACGAGATACTTGAAGTTCATAACCTTCACGGCGCATGGTTTCAATCAAGATAGACAAGTGCAATTCCCCACGTCCTGAAACTGTCCATTTATCTGGTGAGTCTGTTGGATCTACACGAAGAGATACGTCTGTTTGCAACTCAGCTTGAAGACGTTCTTCAACCTTACGAGAAGTCACCCATTTCCCTTCCCGACCAGCAAATGGTGAGTTGTTGACCAAGAAGGTCATTTGAAGGGTTGGCTCATCGATGTGAAGGATTGGAAGAGGTTCAACGGCGTCTGTTGGAGTAATGGTTTCACCAACAAAGATATCTTCCATACCTGAAACGGCAATCAAGTCACCTGCTTTTGCTTCTTGGATTTCACGACGCTCCAAACCAAAGAAACCGAAAAGTTTTGTAACACGGAAGTTTTTTGTTGTGCCGTCTAGTTTAGAAAGGGTAACTTGGTCCCCAACTTTCACACTACCACGGAAGACACGTCCGATACCGATACGACCTACGAAGTCATTGTAGTCCAAAAGTGACACTTGGAACTGCAAAGGCTCATCTGAGTTATCCACTGGAGCAGGGATATGATCGATGATGGTATCAAAGATTGGTGCCATTGTTTTTTCTTGATCAGCTGGATCATCTGACAATGAAGATGTTCCGTTTATCGCTGAAGCATACACCACTGGGAAATCAAGCTGATCATCATCTGCACCAAGCTCGATGAAGAGTTCCAATACTTCATCCACTACTTCTGCTGGACGAGCTGATGGTTTGTCGATTTTGTTAACAACCACGATTGGGACAAGGTCTTGTTCCAAGGCTTTTTTCAATACGAAACGAGTCTGTGGCATAGTCCCTTCGTAAGCATCTACGACCAAAACAACACCGTCAACCATTTTCATGATCCGCTCAACTTCTCCACCGAAGTCCGCGTGTCCTGGCGTGTCCATGATATTAATACGAGTTCCGTTGTAGGCAACTGCTGTATTTTTCGCAAGGATGGTGATTCCACGCTCTTTTTCGATATCGTTTGAGTCCATAGCACGCTCTGCCAACTCTGTACGCGCGTCAAGAGTTTCAGATTGTTTCAATAATTCGTCAACAAGGGTTGTTTTTCCGTGGTCGACGTGGGCGATAATCGCGATATTACGGATATCTTCTCTTAATTTTGTCATGATTTCCTCTATAGTATTCAAAAATTTATTTTCTAACTGAGCAATTATACCACAATTTTAAGCAAATGGCATAACTCAGACAAGTGTAAATGTTTTCATGCTTTCTTTCGAAAATCTTCTTTCTCATTCCCACTCCTAACCACTCTATTCATGAAAATCTTTCAATTCTTCAATCCCTTTTCTTCTCCCTTTTTCCGAATACTTGTCATTCTCTATATTTCATGCTATTCTGTCTTCTATGAGATTAGATCAATTACTGGCCCACTACCAAATTCCTCGCAAAGAAATCAAACAGAGCCTGGCTAAAAGGCAGATTCTGGTCGACGGACTTGCTGCAACAAAGTTATCCCAAAATGTCGATACAGGTCTTCAAGAAGTTCGCTGGAAGGATCGGATCCTTACCGACTGTTCCCATCACTATTTTCTTCTTCATAAACCTCAAGGTCTAGTAACGGCTACCAAGGATGCCCAACATCCTACCGTGTTGGACCTCCTCCGAACAGAAGACCGGACCCCCAAGACCTATCCTATCGGTCGACTGGATCGGGATACAACTGGCCTCCTCCTACTCACAGACAATGGACCTCTAGGTTTCCAACTCCTTCATCCCCAATACCATATCGAAAAAGAATACGCAGTAACAGTTAACGGCCCTCTCGAACCCGCTCATATCGATCGTTTTCAAGAAGGGATCACTTTTTTAGATGGGACCAGGTGTAAGCCTGCCAAACTAAAAATCCTTACCTCCAGTCCCAAAGAAAGCCGAGCACTAGTCACCCTGTCTGAAGGGAAATTCCATCAGGTAAAAAAAATGTTCCTCTCAGTCGGTGTCAAGGTCACTGCTCTAAAACGAGTTCAGTTTGGGGATTTTACATTAGATTCAGAGCTAGAAGAGGGTCAATACCGCCCTTTGAACCAAGATGAATTACAGATTATTAAAAACTATTTAGAAAACAGTTGATAAAACAAAAAAGCTTTAGTTTTAAAGCTTTTTTTGTTTTAATTAATCCCCGAAAGTTGTGAGATAAACACGAGACAGAAAATTACAGAAAGCACAATCCCTACAATAGAGAGCATTATTTCTGTCGTATAGTCTAGTCCAGACTCTTTTTGATTTAAAATAGCCGAGCCCAAACCAAAAACACCAAAAATAATACTGATCAATGGAAATATAAAGGCAACTATGATAGATATGATACCCAAAACAAATGAGGCATTGTTCTTTTCTTGCAATTTCTAGAAACTCCTTAAAATTAATATCATTTTATTATGATACATCAAGCATCTTTAGCAACATTTTCCTTGATCTTAACTAGTCTTTACCTTTCCATCCCATGAATCCAAACCGTAGGACAAGATATAGATATCTTTATAGCCTTGTTTTTTCAAGAAGAGGGCCGCATTGGTCACACGGGAACCACGACTGTTCTCATAGAGCAAGACTGGTTTGTCTTTTCGAAGGGCAGCCAGGCTCACTTTCAATTGGTTGGATGGAATGTTCCGAGCCCCTAAAATATGCTTAGCGTGGAACTCATTCGGATCACGCAAGTCTACTAATTGGCCTTTGCGGATCAATTCTTCAAACTCTACATTGTCCACAATTTTTGCAGCACGACGAATGCGAAAGTAATTATAACCCATCCAGCCGAACATTGCTAAAACAATCAACCATACTAAAATATTTACTAAACTCACTTTTCTTTATCCTCTTCTAAATAACGTAATTCCTGTGCGTGTTCTCTGCGTAAGACAGCTTCTGCTTCTAGATAATCCAATTTTTCCATCAGCCCAGCGTCATAGATCCTTTTCAATTCAATCTTCATCAATTCGATGTCGTAAAGCCGTTTTCCGACATAAATGATGATTCCAAATTTTTTCAGAAATTGTTGAACATCGTACAGGGTTTTCATGTGCTTATTCTATCAAATCTTTCAAGTATTTTCAAGATGGTCCCTGTTTTATTTACAGGAAAAATCTCCTCCAAAAAAAGAGCCTCCCAAGCAAGGAAGGCTCGTTTGTTTATTTTCAGATTACAAACCTGGTGCTTGTCCTAATTCAGCGGCAATCATCCAGATATGTTTTTCCAATTCAGCTTTTGCACCAACAAAGATATCGTTGGTCACGTCATCTCCTTCAGCATCTGTGATATCCAAGGCTTTTTGATAAAGACTTACCAAGTAGCGGAAGATAGAAAGGACACGTCCCAAATTTTCTTCCATAGAGCGTTCGAATGAACCTTTTTCTTCTTGGATGTTGCTATGTTCCAAGAACTCAACCATGCTAGCATATGGGGCACCACCCAAGGTAATCAAGCGTTCACTCACTTCATCAAGAGTCGCATCCAAGCTTTCCATGTATTCATCCATTTTTGGATGCCATACGAGGAAGCCACGACCACGCATATACCAATGTACTTGGTGCAAGGCAATATGAGCGACATAAAGGTCTGCCACCACTTGATTCAAAACCGCTTTTGTATCGGTTAAGCTATTACTTACTTCGCTGATGGTTGCAAATGTAGCTACATCTTTTGCTGCTTCTTTTTTGATTGTTGTCATAAATAAATTCTCCTTTTTTAGAATTATTCTAATTTAGTTATATTATAATCCTTCTAATTAAGAAATGCAAGAGAAAATGCTTAAATAAGAAAAGTTAGAAAATTGTTTCATTTCTAATCGTTATTAGTCATCTTTTTTACGAATACTATAAGTATGATCAACTTTTATTTTTTTACAGTCGGTTCCTGTATTGCCTCCTTTTTAGGTCTCGTCATCGACCGCTTTCCAGAAAGCTCCATCATTCGTCCAAGAAGCCATTGCGACCATTGCCAACAGACCTTGAGACCTCTGGACCTGATTCCTATCCTCTCACAAGTCCTCTTTCGATTCCGTTGTCGCTACTGCCAGAGTCCTCTTCCTTATTGGTATGCCCTATTTGAAGCCTGGAGCGGCCTCCTTTTTTTACTGTGCTATCAGGGCCTTCTTCCTATTTCTCATCTTTTCGTTCTGCTTGGTAGTTGTGTTTTGGCCATCTATGATTTGCGCTCCATGGAGTATCCGCTCCTCCTCTGGCTAGTGCTCCACGCTCTTTGCCTGTTTTTCACCAGCCCTACCCTCTTGATGGGAGTCTTTCTCTTCTTAGGAGTCCTGTCAGCTGTTTACTCCATCGGTATTGGAGCAGGGGACTTTCTCTTACTGGCTACTTTTTCTTTGACCCTCTCAGCTGTCCAAGTCCTCCTCGTCATGCAAGGGGCTTCCCTCATTGGTCTCCTGGTCTTCCTCTTAAAAAAAGAAAAAGACCGGATTCCTTTTGTTCCCTGTCTTTTTCTGAGTTATCAGGCTTTACTGTTTTTTACAATTTTTAGCAGATAAGATTTCTTATTTTGTAGCTTTCGCTTCTAGATAATCGGCAATCGCAGCCACGTCCTTATCCCCACGACCTGAAACATTGATAATGATGATCTTATCTTTGTCCAATTGTGGAGCACGTTTAACAGCTTCTGCAATGGCATGTGAACTTTCAATAGCTGGGAGGATTCCTTCTGTCTTACTGAGAAGAAGAAGGGCTTGAACGGCTTCATCATCTGTCGCTGCCACATATTCGACACGACCAGAGTCTTTAAAGAAGGCATGCTCTGGACCAACTCCTGGATAGTCCAAACCGGCAGAGATCGAATACACTGGTGCTACTTTTCCATCTTCACCAAAGACCGCATAAGTCTTCATTCCATCGACAACACCAACAGTCCCCTTGGTCATGGTTGCTGCGTGCTGATCTGTATCCAAGCCATGTCCAGCAGCTTCAACACCGACCAATTTGACTTCCTCATCGCCCACATATTGGGAGAAGGCACCAATGGCATTGGATCCACCACCGACACAGGCAATGACATAGTCCGGTAAACGACCTTCTTTTTCCAAGATTTGACGTTTCGATTCTTCACTGATGACTTTTTGGAATTCATGCACAATGGTTGGATAAGGGTGAGGTCCAACAGCAGAACCCAAGACATAAAAAGCATCCAGATCCGCCATCCATGCTCCAAAAGCAGCATCAACAGCATCTTTCAAGGTCTTCGTACCTGTTTCAACGGCATGAACGGTTGCCCCCATCATTTCCATGCGGAAGACATTGAGACGTTGGCGTTCAACATCTTCTGCCCCCATGTAGACATCACAGGCCATACCGAACTTGGCTGCCGCAGCTGCTGTAGCTACACCATGTTGACCGGCTCCTGTTTCAGCAATCACGCGGGTTTTGCCCATGCGCTTAGCCAAGAGGATTTGCCCCAAGACGTTATTCAATTTATGCGAACCTAGGTGATTCAAGTCTTCGCGCTTCAAATAAATTTTCGCCCCACCTAAATGCTCTGTCAAACTTTCCGCAAAGTAGAGCGGTGTTTCCCGGCCAGAATAATCTTTCAAATAATGTTTGTATTCAGCGATAAATTCCGGGTCGTTCTTGTATTGTTCAAAGGTTACCTCTAATTGATCGAGCAAGTTTTGAATAGGTTCTGGTACGAAAGACCCACCAAATTGTCCGAAATAGCCTTTTGTTTCTGTCATGATTGTGTCCTCTTTTCTATATCTTCAATTCTGTTTATGATTTTTTTCTCTCTCTGGTCCTTTGAGCTGCAGTCTCACAAGGTCCTTTTGAGATACAAAAAACCTCACACAGAAAAATCTGTGTGAGGACGATTCGATACCGCGGTGCCACCTCATTTGTAGGAAGACATACTTTCCCCTACATCTCTGACCTGTCTAGCAACAGGCTGCACGATAAGGTGTGCTCACCGAATTTTTATTGTTTCAAATTCATCATCATAAACGCATCAGCCCATTTCAAGATTCACCACTGCTTGTTCACAATCACCACAAGCTCCCTGGAAGTGAGAAAAATCTCTACTTTTCTGATGTCTTGAAGCTATTATAGCTTCCTACCTATCGTTTGTCAACCCAAAATTTGAAATCGTCTTCAATCGTTCGGATTTTAGACCAAACTAAGATGGCTTGTCCTTACTCATAGAAGCTTGCAGCCATTTAAAACACAGATAGGCTAGGTAGCCTCCTAGGGTATTGGTCCACAGATCATCTATCTCAAATACCCGATTGAAATCAAACAAGAGGTCTAGGACAATCTGACTGAGCTCGATCCATAAACTCATCCCTAGACTAAAGCAAAGGACGCGTTTCCGAGTGCCTAGCCAAGGCCAGAGCCAAAGCAGCTGAAAGACCAAAGGGAATAAGAGAAAGATGTTGGCTATATTTTGTACAAACACCTTGATCAGCTGGACCAGACTGGTCACTTGAGCTAGGTTGATGAGGGAATTAAAGGGAACCAGCAATACGACTACTCGCCCAAAATGTTGGATACCAGGTGTTTCCATTCCTGGTTCAGGCCGTTGGGGGAGAAAACACATGAGACAGAGCAGGACAAAATAGAAGAAACTGCCACCTAGTAGCAGTTGTCTTCCTTTATTTGTTAATTGACCTTGTTCTATCAGCCCCTTGTTACGGTTGAACTTGTTCAACAATGGCTTTCTCCCGGTCTCTCTTCATCGTATTGGAACGCAATTGGCCACAAGCGGCATCGATATCCGTACCATGCTCTTGACGAACCACGCAGTTAACTCCATTTTTCTTCAAGGTGTCATAAAAGGCCATCACGCGCTCTCTTGGACTCCGACTATACTGATCATGCTCACTAACTGGGTTGTAAGGAATCAAGTTTACATAAGATAGCTTCTTGATCTTTTTAAGGAGTTCTGCCAATTCTAAGGCTTGTTCGACACCATCATTGACTTCATTAAGCATGATGTACTCGAAGGTTACCCGACGGTTGGTCGTTTCGATATAGTACTCAATAGCCGCAAATAATTTCTCGATTGGGAAAGCGCGGTTGATTTTCATGATGCTGGAACGCAAGTCATTATTTGGAGCATGAAGTGATACCGCCAAGTTGACCTGAACCCCTTCATTAGCAAAATCACGAATCTTATGAGCCAAGCCAGAAGTTGAGACGGTAATGTGGCGGGCACCAATAGCTAGTCCCTTGTCATCATTGACCGTACGGACAAAGCTCAAGACATTCTTGTAGTTATCAAACGGCTCACCAATTCCCATCACAACGATGTGGCTGACACGCTCGTCTTGACCACGCTCGTCAAAGTACTTTTGAACCAGCATAATTTGGGCAACGATTTCCCCACTGTTCAAGTCGCGTTGTTTCTTGATCAAACCAGATGCACAGAAGGTACAGCCGATGTTGCACCCTACCTGAGTGGTGACACAGACTGACAAGCCATAATGTTGGCGCATCAAAACTGTCTCGATCAACATGCCATCTGGCAATTCAAAGAGGTATTTGACAGTCCCATCTGCTGATTCTTGCACGATCCGTTGTTTCAAAGGATTGATCACGAACTGGTCGTTCAAGGTTTCGATCAAGTCCTTAGATAGGTTGGTCATTTCTTCAAATGACTGGACACGTTTCCGATAGAGCCATTCCCATATTTGGGTTGCTCGGAATTTCTTTTGACCATGTTCTTCTGCCCACTCGATCAGTTCTTGTCGAGTCAGGCCATAAATTGAAGGTTTCATCTTATCTCTTTTCTCTCTTTACTTTTGACGGATGACAAAGTGGCGTTCTTGCTCACCCTGTGCATCTTTTTTTCTAGACCGCTGACGGTTCTTTTTCTTTGGTTGAGAAGTCTTTTGTTTTTGCTCTTGTTCACGTTCCCGTGGCTGATTTTTGGAGCGATTTCGGCGATTTTGCCGACCGCCACGCTTAGCAGAACGGTTGCCCTCTTCCTGTTGTTTTGGAGAAGATTTCTTGTCAAAGGATGCTCGACGGGGTTCTGCATTTTCTAGGACAAAATAAGCACAGCCATAGCTACAGTATTCTAATAAATAATCTTCCAGGCGGCTGATTTTCTCTGCATCTGTGACCGGACGATCGTCCTTATAGAAACCACGTAGACGCAACTGTTCATTGCTCCAATCACCGACAATATAATCAAATTTGGTTAAAATCTCTGAAAAACGCTGACCAAAGACCGTCTCATCAAAGGCTTCATTTTGGTTCTCAACCAGCTCAAATGTCAATTGTTCTGCTAGCACTTGATTGCCGACCAGACGAAATTCCGGTCCAGGATATTTATTATAATTAAATAATTCAGGGGATATTTCTTTGCGCATAGCCTTCCTTTATTCATACCTTTAGTTGTAACACTTTATTTTATCATAAATCCCTAGCTTTAGATAGAATTTCAACGGAAAAGAGAGATTCTGTAAAAAGTCTGACGATTTAATTTACCTCTTCTTCCTGTCTCATCAGAAAAAGTAGGCTTTTTCAAAGCTTACTCAGACGGAAAATAAAAAGGAGGCTGGGACAAAAGTCCTAGCCTCTCAATTATCTTTGGATTGTCGAGCAAGACGCAGTGGTTGAGTGGGCTCTACTACGCTGATTTCATCAGCTTTTACAGCCCTACTCAACTGTGCGGAGGTGGGACGACGAAATCGAATTCTAACGAATGACCGATTTCTGTCCCACTCTCCTATGAATGTTCATCACGTGATGTGAGGGGTAAATAAAGAGTGATTTTCGTATAGCTATTAGCCTTAGAATCAATCTCCATATGATAGCTAGCCCCAAACTGTAACCGCAAGCGTTGATCCACATTTTTCAAACCAACGCCTCCTAGTCGAAGAAGAGTTTGGTCTGTCGACTCAGACAAGGCAAAGCCTCGTCCATTATCGTAAATCGTCAGGACCACTTGTTCTTCTCTGATTTCCGAAGTGACTCGTATCACGCCCGGCCGATCCATCTCCTTGATGCCGTGATAGATGGCATTTTCCACTAAGGGTTGTAGGACCAGTTTAGGAAGCTGATAATCTCCCAACGTCCCCTCTTCTAAAATTTCATAATTCAACTTATCCCCATAGCGTTGTTTCTGAATGAAGAGATACTGGCGCACATGGTCTATTTCATCCTGAAGCCTAATTTGTTCTTGTCCTTGATTGAGAGCAAGGCGGAAATATTTGGCTAGGGACTTGGTCAGGTCAACCACCCGCTGACCATCATTAAACTCAGCCATCCAGACAATGGTATCCAAGGTGTTATAGAGGAAATGAGGATTAATTTGGGCTGCAAGAGCTCGCAGTTCATAGCGTCGTGCATTTTGTTCCTCTTCTTTAACCAATTGCATAAGGTTTTCAATTTGATCCAACATACGGTTGAAGGCTTGAGCAAGATCTACCAATTCAGGTGATCCCTTGGTAGTCGCCCGCAAGTGGGAATCACCAGCTCCTATTTTCAGAATGACGGCCTGCAAATCTTGTAGGGGTTTGATCCACAAGCGCAGAATGAACCAGATTCCCAGCCAGCACATGATGAGGACGAGAGCTCCTAAACCTATAAAGGAATAGAGCATTTGCGACTGAAGCATCTGGAGACCTTCCAGAGAAGCCACTCCAATTAAGGTCCAATCACTCTCTGGTATAGCAATTTGGTAGACAAAGTTCTGCCCCTTTTGGGCATAGCCATCCTTGACAGCAATATAGGGTTGCATGGCCTGCATTTCCTGACTGGAAGAATAGACTGTCTTTTTAGGATGGTAGACAAATTCATGCTTCTGATTGATGATGAAACTAAAGCCTTTTTTGCCCAGTTGGAGATGATCCAGATAAGCTTCTAGGCTCTGATAGCCAATATCTAAGCGCAAAACTCCTAGATTTTGACCAGAAGCATCCACCACTTCCTGGGTGATAGAAATCACCCACTTGTCCTTCTCTGAAGACAAGGATTCCTTTCGGGCTGGCGTCAAGACAGGAATGGCCCTCTTCTTGATAGCCTCCTGATACCAGCTTTCGTTCATCATATCCGATGAGGTCTGCATGCTAATTTGAGAATCCGTAGCAACAAGGCGTCCATCCTTAGTTACTAAGACAGCCGAAACCAGATCTGGGTCTGTCTCAATAATGGTTCGCATCAGACTTTGAACGGCTTCTGGGCTCACCTCCTTGTCTTGAGCAAACTGACGAATACTCTCTTCTTTACTGAGGACCGAGGTGGTCTGCTTCAATTTTTTCAGATAGGAGGTGATAAACTGACTACTCTGGTCGATACTATTGCGGGTTGTTCGCTCCGTCAGTTGGCCAATGGTTGCTGAGCTAGTTTGATAGTATAGACTACCGACTAAACCCAAGAGCAAGAGAATGAAGACAAATACATAAACAATCAGCTGAATCAGCAAAGGGTATCGTTTCATTCATACTCTCCTTTTTTGTATTGTCTTGGGGTTACACCGACTACTTGTTTAAAGCGTTGAGAAAAATAGTTCATATCCTCAAAGCCAACCTGATCTGCAATCTCATAAATCTTGAGATCGGTCGTCAAGAGTAAAAGTTTGGCCTTTTTCATCCGTTCTTGGATCAAGTATTCTTGAAAAGGGAGGCCCAATTTTTTCTTGATTAGGACACTCAGATAAGAGGGACTAAAACCCAGTTGAAGAGCCAAGTCCTTGAGGGTTAATTGGGAATCCGCTAAGCGGGAATGAATAGCCTCTTCCAACTCTGTCGAATGCCCCTGATCCACCAAGGTTTCAACCTGGGCTTTCTTTCCTTCCTCGTCTAGCTTATTCTTGACTTTCCCCAGCATCTCTTCAATATCTGCTTTTGAAAAGGGCTTGAGGAGATAGTCATCTGCTCCGAGTCGAATGGCTTTCTGAGCAAACTCAAAATCATCATAGCCTGTTAGAAAGATGATATGGCAGGACGGCGCTTTCTCTCGGACTAGTTGGGCCAAATCTAAGCCATTCAACTGTGGCATATTGATATCAGTCAAGAGAAGATCAGCCGGTTGTGCTTGAAATTTTTCCCAAGCTATTCGCCCATTTTCTGCTTGGTCAATGACCTTCATCCCAAACTGTTCATAATTCACTAGAGAAGTAAGTCCCTGCCGAACCAGCTCTTCGTCTTCTACAATCATGATTGAATACATGTGTTTCACCTACTTATCCTTGTTATACTCATTATATCAAAGTAGGTCGCAAAAAGTCTCAGACATAGTCCAACAAATAGCCGTAGCCCTTCTCTGCCATCTCTGCTTTAGGAATGAATTTAATTGACAAACTATTGATACAGTAGCGAAGGCCACCTTTTTCCTTAGGTCCATCCGTAAAGACGTGGCCTAGATGGGAATTTCCTACTCGACTCCGAACCTCTGTCCGAGTCATATTGAAACTCTTATCTTCCTTGTAGGTTGCCACATCGGGACTGATCGGCCGGCTAAAACTTGGCCAACCACAACCGGAATCAAATTTATCTTTTGAGGAGAAGAGGGGCTCTCCTGTTACGACATCCACATAGATGCCCGCTTCAAACTTATCCCAATAGCGGTTAGAAAAAGCACGCTCTGTATCATTCTCTTGCGTCACTGCATATTCTTCGGGCGATAACTTCTTCTTGATCTCTTCATCATTTGGTTTTGGATAACGACTAGCGTCAATAACCGGATAAGAAGCTTGATTCACATCAATGTGACAATAGCCATTCGGATGTTTCTGTAGATAGTCCTGATGGTAGTCTTCCGCCTTGATATAATTAGCAAGTTCTTCTTTTTCTACAGCCAAAGGCTTATCATATTTCTTTGCCACTTCTTCAAATACTTGGTTTATGGTTGGCAAATCTGCTTGATCGGTGTAATAAACTCCTGTCCGATATTGACTGCCCTGATCATTTCCCTGACGGTTTTTTGATGTTGGATCAATAATCCGGAAATAGTGTAGAAGCAGTTCTTTCAAGGAAACCTTCTTGACATTATAGGTGATGTGTACCGTTTCGGCATGCCCTGTTTGGTTGACCAGTTCATACTTGGTAGTATCCCCTTTTCCATTGGCATAACCTGATTCGGCATCAATGACGCCTGGAACACGGGAAAAATACTCTTCCACACCCCAGAAGCAGCCACCAGCTAGATAGATTTCTCGTTGGTCTTCTGGATTGACTTTTTCTTCCTTCTTTTTGTTTGCTACTGGTGTCTGACTCATGGACGCTTTTTTGATCTGCTCAGTCGTCGCATCTGATGTATCCAAGGCCATGGATCCTTTGATAAGGAAAAAGAGTCCAAAACAAAGCAGGCCTACTAAAAGAACGGAAATGAGTTTCCATTTTGTTTCCATTTTATGTCCTCCTTACTTCATTTCTTTTAGAGTCTGGACGATGTCTTCCTTACTCATATAGCCGATATGGGTCTTGGCGAGTGTTCCATCGCTCGTAATAAAGAGAGCAGATGGATAAGAGCGAATCCCATACTCTTTGAGTAAATCGCCCTTACTGTCCATTAAGACTGGGAAATCTTTGTAGTCCAAAGCCTGGTACCAATTTTTAAAGTCATCGGCTGATTTTTCCCCATTAAATGTCGGAGCGACAACAGTTAGAACTACATAATCTTTACCCTCCTCTGCCTTTGCTAAATCATTTGTGTCGCCTAATGTTGAAAGACAGATTGAGCACCAGGAAGCCCAAAACTTGAGATAGACTTTCTTCCCTTTGTAATCTGATAAGCGGTAGGTCTTGCCGTCTACTCCTTGCAGGCTAAAATCCAGAACCTTCTTGCCAGCTTGCTCTGAACCTCCCGTTTTGGCTGTCTGCTTAGTCTCGCTTTTATTGGATGACTCCATCCCCTGGCCGGAGCAGGCCCCTAACAGTCCTACACACAAAAGTCCTGTCGCTACTATGGCCATTTTTTTCATGTCTTCCTCCTCTCTAAATTGGGAGAAAGTCGCCCAAGCAGACGACCTCCTCTTCCTATTGTCCTTTATTGGTCTGATTTCATGTCAGATGAGTCACTCATGTCGTCCTTCATCTCTGAATCGCTCGATTTCATCTTATCTTCTTTCATGTCGTCTTTCATTTCAGAACTGCTGTCAGACATCATAGATGAATCTTTCATATCGTCTTTTTTCATTTTATCATCGGACATGGACGAATCCTTCATATCGTCCTTCTTCATCATACTACTATCGTCCGTTTTTTTCATATCTGAATCAGATTTTTGTCCAGAACAAGCTGCTAAAGTGACGATGCTAAGTGTAGCAATAGTAAGTGCAAGAATTTTTTTCATGATTTTTCTCCTTTAATCATTCAAGATTAGTGAAACAGGGATGCTAGGCTGTTGAGATTGCCCAGCATGAGCAAGATGCCCATCAAGACGATGAGAGCACCACCGATTTTTTTCAAGGTCCCCATATGAGGCTTGAGTTTGGCAAAGCGTTGCAAGACCCAGCCTGAAGCCAGGGCCAAGAGTAGGAAGGGAAGAGCTAAGCCCAAGGTGTAAACCAGCATTAAGAGCGCTCCTTGTAGAGCACCATTTCCTCCAGAAGCCGCAATCGCTAAAACGGAGCTCAATACAGGTCCGACACAAGGAGTCCACCCAAAACTAAAGGTCACTCCAATTAGAAAGGCATTGAAGAATTCGTTGCGTTTTTCGTCCTTCTTCAGTTGGATACTCTTTTGTTTTTGGAGTTGCTGAAGATTGATGAGGCCCATCTGATGGATCCCAAGTACAATAACGATCCCTCCTAGTAGGTAACGGAACCAGGGAGCATAGAGTACCTGACCCAGGGCACCCGCACCATAACCTAGGATGAGAAATACGGTTGATAGACCAGCAATAAAACAGAGGGTCTTGACCAAACCATACCAAGAAACATCTCTTCCAAAAATACGCACCGTTTTTTCATGCTCAGAATCCAATAAAATCCCTACATAGACTGGCATCAACGGTAAAATACACGGAGAGAAAAAAGATAGAATCCCCGCTAAGAACACTGAAATGGAAAACAAACTATTTTCAATCATTCCAATTACCTCCCTTACTTTCTGACACTAGTATAAAGAAAAAATCTCTCTAAAAATAGAGAGATTGATATGCAAAAACTTGAATTTAATTGGGAGATGAATATCCCTATCTACCAATATCGAGGCTGGAACAAAAGTCCTAGCCTCGATATTGTCTTTGGATTGTCGAGCAAGACGCAGTGGTTGAGTGGGCTCTACTACGCTGATTTCATCAGCTTTTACAGCCCTACTCAACTGTGCGGAGGTGGGACGACGAAATCGAATTCTAACGAATTACCGATTTCTGTCCCACTCTCTTGTCGAGCAAGCTACTTTAGTTCTTTTTCAAATAATCGATGGCATCCTGCAAGGTTTTGACAGGGACAATTTTCATCTTGGTCTTAATTTTCTTAGCTGTTTCTACCGCTTCGTCGTAGTTGCTCTTGGCATTCGGATTGTTCTTTTTGACTTCCTCTGTCACTGGATTGTCAGGGGCAAAGAAGATTTCAGCACCAGCGCGATCTGCCGCCACGACTTTCTTATCCACTCCACCGATATCTCCGACAGTCCCATCATGGTTAATGGTCCCTGTCCCCGCGATGTGGCGTCCCTGACGAAGGTCTGGATCCGCTACTTGGGTATAGATGGACAAACTAAACATCATCCCGGCACTTGGACCACCGATGCCAGCTGTCGCAAACTCAATCGGCACGTCACTCTTCACTTCTGTCCGGTCAATCAAGCTAATCCCAATCCCATTCTTGCCATTGACCAACTTAATAATCTTTCCTTCAGCTGTCTTGGTCTGGCCATCTTCTGTATAGGTCACTGAGACCTTGTCCCCAATTTTTTGGGAACCAACATACTCGATGAGCTCTTTTGAGCTCTTGAAGGTTTTGTCATTCACAGCCGTAACCGTGTCCGCAATATTTAGAACGCCTTTAAAGGTAGAGTCTTCTGCCACTTGCATGACATAAACACCTAAGAATTCCATCTCTGTCTCTTTACCAGCAGTTTTTAATCCTTGGTATTTGGCAGTATTTTGAGAGGTTTCCATATAAAATTGATTAATCCGGAAAAATTCCTCACTGGAACTGCCACCAGTCATTTCTTGTTCAGAGTGGATATCTGTAAAAGGAGTCACCCAGGCATAGACTATATCCGAGAAGGTCGCTTGCTTGACGGCAACAGTGACAAAATCATACGAACCAGATGCTTCATCATTTTTCTGGTTGACGCGCATCACTTGGCGAATATCTTCTGAACTCCCTGGCATTTCCAAATAGTAGGGCAGGGGAACAAAGAAAGCTAGCAAGGCCAAAATCAAAAGCAAGGTCCCAATAATCGGCCAGCGATAGGTCCTCCACACACTATCTTTTTTTCGTACAGGTTCAAATGGGCTTTCTGGTAGCTGAGCCCTTTGTTTCTCAAATTCATTCATTCCTTTTATTTCATCTCCTTTATAACACTCTCTGGAACATAGGCACTGACATCTTGCTGGAAGGTCAGCAACTCGCGAATTCTCGTCGAGCTCAAGGCCTGGTACTGGGGCTGGGCACAGAGATAGATGGTCTCAAGCTCTGGAGCCAGCTGGTGATTGAAGTAGTCCATATTGCTTTCATAGAGGAAGTCCTGGCTATTGCGCAAACCGCGAACCAAGCTCGTCACCCCATACCGTCTAGCAACCTCTACTGCCAACTCTGCCTCCGAGGTGATGACTCTTACATTGGGTAAGTGAGCCACTGCCTCTGTCACCATGGCTTCCCTTTGCTCAATGGTAAAATAGCCCTTCTTCTCATGATTAAAGAAGATGCCTATATACAAGCAATCAAACAAGCGACTAGCTCGCTCTATCAAATCCAAGTGTCCCAAGGTCATTGGGTCAAATGAACCTGTAAATAATCCGATTTTATCTGACATAAACCGTTACCTTACTAATTCCGTAGATTTTTTCTTTCCAGATTCCTAGACAAGCAATCTCCTCAGGCAAGTCCACTGCCTTGTCTGTCTCACAGACGACCATGACCTCTTCTCCCAGCAAGTCTCGTTCAGCCAGAGCCTCAATATCGGCTACGATCTGCTCCTTGGCATAGGGAGGATCTAAGAAGACAAGGTCAAAGGTCCCCTGCAATTGGCCGAGAGCTTGGTGAGCCTCCATCTTCAGCAATTGAAACTTGTGGCTTTCCTTGGTCATTTGGATATTGCTGGCAATAATTGCTTGGGCTCTGCGGTCTTTCTCGACCAAGACAGCCTGCTCCATCCCCCGCGATACCGCTTCGATGGACAAGCCACCTGAGCCAGCATATAGATCCAAGACCCGCCCCCCATCAAAATAAGGACCGATCATATTAAACATAGCCCCTCTCACCTTATCTGAAGTGGGCCTCGTTGTCTTTCCTTCGAGCGTCTTAAGAGGACGCCCTCCATAGGTACCTGATACAATCTTCATAGAGATTATTATATCAAAATTTGGATAAAAGATACAAAAACACCCACCTTCTACACTCTGAGATCTGCTCAACCAAATCCCTTTCGTTGGCAAAGAAAAATCCTCTCACTTTTCTCTTGAAGTTCGAATTTATTTTTGCTATACTATACGTAACTTTTAAAACGTTACACAGGAGAATGCAGATGTTTGATGCAAAAAAATTAAAAGACCGGCGACTTGAGCTGGGCCTAACCCAAGCCCAGGTCTACGAATCCTTAGAGATTAGTCGCAAGACCTACTCTAGTTGGGAGAATGGCTTAGCAGAGCCACACGATAAAAATCTCAGGAGGTTGGCCAAGCGCCTCTCCGTTAAAGAGGACTACTTTGTCGACAAGAGCTCAGCGCTTTTCACCTACCCTTTATTAACCCCACCTCATCAGAAAAAGGTCGATCTCTTGGCTAGCCAACTCTTAGCAGAGCAAGAGAAAGTGGTCTCTTTGGTCCCTTACCGTGTCCTCTCTATCGACTTGGCAGCTGGACATGGTCATACCTTTTATGACAATGAGACCGACTACGAGACCGTTTATTTCGACCAAGAGATCCAACACGACTTCGCCTCTTGGGTCTCTGGAGATTCTATGGAACCAAGCTATCCAAACGGTTCCGTTGCCTTGATGAAACAGACAGGATTTGACTATGATGGAGCGGTCTACGCCCTTATGTGGAACGGGAAGACCTATATCAAAAAAGTCTATCGGGAAGAGGAGGGCCTCCGCCTAGAGTCTATCAACCCAGCCTATGATGACCTCTTTGCTCCCTACGAAGATGAACCAAAAATTGTCGGTATCGTGGTTGGCCACTTCCTCCCTCTGGAGGTCTAGACATGCTTTTTGATTATTCACGTGAGCCAAGATCTGATATTGCTTTTGTGGATATGAAAAGTTTCTATGCCAGTTGTGAATGCGTCCGCCTCGGCCTCAATCCCTTGACGACGTCTCTTTGTGTCATGAGTCGGAGCGACAATTATGCTGGCCTCATCTTGGCCAGTTCCCCTGTTTTTAAGCAGGTCTTTGGGAAGAAAAATGTCGGGCGGAGCTACGATCTGCCCTTTGATCTCAAGACTAGGAAATTCAATTACTACCTGGCCCGTAAGCAAGGTCTACCTACAGATCCAGCCTTTGTCCACTATATCGAAAGTTGGGCCAAGCGCACCTTTATCGTGCCCCCTCGCATGAACGCCTATATCCAGGTCAACATGGAAATCCAGCAAGTCTTTCAAGAATTTGCGGCTCCAGACGATATCTACCCCTATTCCATCGATGAGGGTTTTATCGATTTGACCAGCTCTCTCAACTACTTTATTCCTGATCCTCAGCTAGACCGACGCTCCAAGCTAGATCTCCTTTCTGCTCGGATCCAAAAGCGCATTTGGCAGCAAACTGGGATCTATGCTACTGTCGGGATGAGCAATGCCAATCCACTACTGGCCAAACTGGCTCTGGACAACGAAGCCAAGCACCAGAAAACCATGCGGGCTAACTGGTCTTACGAAGACGTCCCCAGTCGTGTCTGGCAGATAAAAAAACTAACTGATTTCTGGGGGATTGGCCATCGAACAGAAAAGCGCCTGAACAAACTAGGCATTCACTCCATCTATGAACTGGCCCAGGCCAATCCAGACCAGCTCAAAAAAGAATTCGGAGTCATGGGCGTCCAGCTCTGGTTTCATGCCCATGGGATCGATGAAAGCAATGTCCATCGTCCCTATCGACCAAAGTCTCACGGTCTAGGAAATTCGCAAATCCTTCCCCGTGACTACCACCGCCAAAGCGATATTGAACTGGTCTTTCGAGAGATGGCTGAGCAGGTCGCTATCCGCTTGCGTCGGGAAAAGAAAAAGACACAATTGGTCTCCATCCACGCCAGCTACTCCAAGCAAGAACAGCTCCCCTCCATCCACTGCCAGCGAAAGATTGAACCGACCAACTCTACCACTCAATTAGCCAAGGAAGTCATTCAGCTCTTTCGCTCCCACTACCAGGGAGGAGCCATCCGGCAGATCGGAGTCTTTTATGGGAAGCTCGTAGAGGAGAGCTTCCAGCTGATCTCCCTATTTGATGACCCTGAGCAAACCCAAAGAGAAGAAGCCCTCCAAGAAACCATTGACCATATCCGTGACCGATTTGGCTTTGCTTCCCTACAGAAGGGATCTGCCCTATTAGAAAATTCGCGCGCTCTGGCTCGAAGCAAACTGACCGGAGGCCACTCTGCAGGAGGTTTAGATGGCTTAGCATGATTGATCGTTCTTATCTCCCCTATCAGTCGGCACGCGACTTTCAAGACCGAGGCATGGCCAAGTGGGCTGGCTTCTTCCTCTCTGAGCATTCGACGGCCTTACAAACAAAGCACCTCTCCCTAGAAGAGCTTCGCCTCCTCTCAAACCAAGAAATCCGTCGCCTCCTCGAGCAGGCTTATCAACAAAAGACTCCCCTCTCCCTATCTACCCTCCAGGACAATCAAGTCGCCGTCTACTACGGTCAGGTCCATACCTTGAGCTCCTCTGAAGTCCTCATTAAAAATGGCCAGCACTACCACTCTCTCCTTCTATCGACTATTTTTTCTATTGAACCAGGAGATTCTAGCTATGAAACCAGCCCTGAATAAACACGAACTCCAATTCGATTATTTTTCAGACAATTACCAGCAGTTCGAGCATGATTTTTACCGCCTAGCAACGACTGCGACCCCCTTGGTCTTTTTAGAAGATGACCTACTCCGTTCCATGTCGACAGGTCAGCGAAACTATTTCAGACTCCACCACACCCAGAGTCGTGATCATCGTGACCACTACTTTCACTTTCGCGTCTCCACGCATCCCAAATCCCCACTGACACGGATTTATACCTACCTAGGCCACAGCCCAACCACAGAATACAAAGCAACCTCCTAGATAAACTAGGAGGTTCTTTTATCATGTAGATGAAGAGGAATTCGCAACCCAACCAATCGCGTCTGCAGGAGGATTGTCCACATCGATCCAGATGAAGTCAATGCCGATTTCACCGTTTTTGAATTTAGAAAGACGGATACCATTGATTTCTAGCTGAGCCAATTTCTTACCTGTTAGGATCTCTCTGTCTTTTAATTGAAAGACCCCTCGAAGGATCCAATTCCCAAGGATTTCTTGCTTATCAGTTGATTGAATGGCCTTCCCAGCTTCTTGGTTGATATAGGCAGTAATCACATCACCTGATGATAAAAATCGTAGCTTAAAGGTCCGTTCCTCTTTTGGGAGCGCAAGTTTACTAGTACCTGGCTCAAACCTACCTATCCCTTTACCAAAAAAGTCTGGACGCTCCTCATGGAAATGTTTGGAGTCTGGAAGAGGGATATACACTTCACTAACCGGACGATACACCAGCTGTTCAATTTCTTTAATGAGTTTTTCGTTCCCTGTCTCGTGTACAAAGCAAATCAAGTCCTCACGAATGGATTTCATCTGAGCTTTTTCTTCCTTGCTAGACCATTTTTTCAAGAGGACTTCTTCCAAAGAGAAGGTCACAAAGGCTAGTTCTTCTGGAGCCAGACTGTCTTTAAATTTATCCTGAATCTTTAAAATTCGTGGCAAGCGATCTTTTTTAGCTAGTTTTGATCCACCATTAAAGGCATTAAAACCAGAATTTTCTTCTACATTTCCATGTTTGTCTGTAATCATCCACGACACCGTCTCAAGAATTTCCGAATCACTTTTTTCCGAAGTCAACAAATGAAGGTGTTCAAAAAGATAAAAGGGGTCTTCGACATAATTCACATCCCAGGTGTCAACCACAATCTCCTTATTCCTAAAGGTCATATGGAGCTGACTATCTGCGGCCGTGTATTTGTAATCATGCTGGCCATCTGTAAAACGGAAATTTGTCGGATTGTTCTTGGTCGTAGATCCTAGAATCTTGAGATGGTCTAGGTCAACAGGCAGATAAGTTGTCTCTCCTACATGGATCTGAGGCTTGTGTCCTTTCGAAGTCGGCATCAAGACATGATAGACGGCTTCCACATGGCTAGAATCAGAATGAAATCCCTTTATCAGTGCTTTCGAGGATTCAATCCGTTGATTTCGCAAGGTCGCAATCTCACGGGCCAGTTTTTCATAGCGAGCACGATTTTCTTTATCAGCTGTCTCCTTGTCCGGTGAAATCTCAGCATGAAATCGAATTTCACTCAACAACTCATTCCAAGACTGTGAATCTTTCTTGAACTGAGCAATCTTTTGATCCCCTGAGTCCAAACCAAAGGATTTAATCCCAACCAAATACTTATGTTGCTCATCAACGACAAGCGAAGCATCATAGGAGGTATTGGCAATGTCCTCACCAACCGCATGAAAAGCCTTTTGAAAAACAGTCTCTTGAAATTTTGAATTGACAATCGGAGCGACATGGCTCTCTCGATCATCAGAATCTTCACCCTCTGCTTTTTGAGAGAAAGCCTCACTCAGACTAGCAAAGTTGGTAATGAGAGTTTTGTATTTCTCTTTTTGTTCTTGTTTTAGGTGTTCCCACATAAATCAATCCTCACTTCTTATTTAAGTATATCAAAAGAAGACTAGGTTTTCACTAGTCCCCTTACTTATATAATTCGTTAAATAATGCTGTAAAATTCAAAATTTCCACGTTTTTTTACCAATCTGAAATAATCTTCGTCAGATAAAATGGCAAGACCGTCCTCATAGGAGGCAATCTTCTTCTCTGCTTCCTCATAAGTGGAGACAAAATCTTTCACATAAGACTGTCCCTCAAACTGGCCATTCATCTTGGTATAGATAATGGCAAATTTTCCTGAGCGATCCAGTTGAGACGGCCCATTGCTCTCATTAAGGGCAAAAGCAATCCGCTCTGCAATGCGTTTAATCACGGGCACAACCACACTGTTTCCAGCTTGTTTGTAGAGTTGACCGTTAGAAACCCCTTCTGGAATTTTAAAGGATTTAGGATAGCCTTGGACATTAAAGGTTTCTTTTGGTGTCAACTTACGAATCTCACCACTGTCAGTCAGGATCAGAGGAACATTGTGCCCTCCTGTTCCCATATTGGCTGTCAAGGTAGGGACTACACCGTTTTTATTTTCACGGACATACTGACGACGCCATTGGTAAACCGTATCTTGACTAGTCACTTCAAATTTCAACTGGTCGTAGAAATTTTGCTTGCCTTCTCGATAATAGTAGACCTCATCTGGCTTGGCACCAAAATCAATGACATCAGCCAAGGTCGTTGTTAGTTTGATTTCCTCCGGGAATTCAAATAAGTCGTAGGCTTCTTTAGTATCAAAACCAACAATGTAGATCCGCTCACGGTTTTGTGGGATATTTCCGTAGTCTTTTCCGTTGAGAACCTTCCACTTGATAAAGTAGTTATTCTCGGTCAAGGCTTCACGAATAACCTTAAAGGTATTGCCATGATCATGGCCGACCATGTTCTTGACGTTTTCGATGAAAATAGCGCGAGGTTTACATCCCTCAATCATGCGAAGCAACTCAAAGAAAAGGTCGCCACGATCATCATCAAATCCCTTGCGATAACCCGCAATACTAAAGGCTTGGCAAGGGAAACCTCCCATAATCACATCCACGCGCTCAGCTGGAATGTCCTCTGGCTGAACCTCGTGAATATCACGACCATCCAAATAGATATCTGGGTGGTTTAACTGATAAGTCTGACGCGCATACTTATCAAATTCATTGGCATACACCACTCTGAACTCGTTGGTCTGTTCAAATCCCAACTCAATTCCCCCAACACCTGAGAAGAAAGCTGCAATGT
>OGJZ01001002.1_pt1 | contig 29063 bp, 26 predicted proteins | sample 1572321 | NCBI WGS metagenome assembly OGJZ01 (sample SAMEA2582086, study PRJEB24529) | metagenome | biome: Human gut stool | place: China | collected 2011 | reverse complement strand
GATATTATATTAATTTATAAAAATAAACAAATAGAAAAAAATATGAATTTTTTTAGACTTTAACAAAAAAGTAAAATGGTGTAATATGAGCTCGAAAGAAATTTTTTTGTAAAAATAATTATATGAAAATTAAATAAGGAGGGAAGTATGTCAAAGAAAAAATATCAGATTTTTATAAAAAGAATTTTAGATATATGCATTGCTTTAGGGTCGCTTATAGTTCTATTTCCAGTAATTGTTATAGTTGCAGTTTTAGTTAAAACCAAACTTGGGAGCCCTATTATATTTACTCAAGAAAGAGTAGGAAAAGATAATAGAATTTTTAAAATTTTAAAATTTAGGACAATGAAAGAATGCATAGATAAAGAGGGAAATATACTTCCAGATGAAGATAGATTAACGTCTTTTGGTAAGAAGCTGAGATCTTCAAGTTTGGACGAGCTTCCTGAACTAATAAATATATTGAAAGGAGATATGAGTTTAGTAGGGCCAAGACCACTACTTGCAGATTATATTCCTTTATACAGTAAAGAACAAATAAGAAGACATGAAGTTCTACCAGGATTAACAGGTTGGGCTCAGATAAATGGGAGAAATTCTATAACTTGGGAAGAAAAATTTAAATTAGATATTTTTTATATAGATAATTGGTCTTTAAAATTAGATTTTAAAATATTTATTTTAACTTTTTCTAAATTATTTAAGCGGGATGGAATAAATAAAGAGGGTATGGCTACTACAGTTAGATTTAATGGGAGTAATTAATAATGAGGGATTTAATAATAATAGGTGCCGGAGGAGTAGGACAAGAATTAATTTATATTATTAATCAAATAAATAAAAAAGAAAAGATTTGGAATGTTTTAGGTTTTGTTGATGATAATAAAAAAATACAAGGTATGAATGTATTAGGATATAAGGTTTTAGGTGGATTAAATTGGTTGATAGATTATGCGACTCAAAATAAAAATGTCAATGTTATAGTAGCAATTACTGATTATAAAGTAAAAAGAAATATTGTAGAAAAAATTAATAATAAGGTTAACTTTATAACATTAATACATCCAGATGTGTACATTCATGAAAGTAATAATATTGGGGAAGGAACAATTATCTATCCAGGAGTTATTATTACTGTTGATGTGAAAATAGGCAATCAAGTTATTATAAGCCCAAAGTGTGGAATAGGTCATAATTCGGTGATTAGCGATTATGTTTCACTTTTGTGGAATGTTAATATTTCAGGTCATGATTATATAGAGGAAGGTGCCTTAATTGGTTCTGGAGCAACCATTATTCAAAATAAAAAGGTTAGAAAAGGTTCTATAGTTGGAGCAGGTGCTGTTGTAGTAAAGGATGTAGCTGAATATACCACTTCAATAGGGGTTCCAGCTAGGAATATTAATTTATAAATTAGAGGAGGTGTGAATATGAAAAAAATCTTATATGTAACTACAGTTAGCAGAACTATAAATGCATTTTTAATTCCTCATATAGAAATGCTTATAGAAAATAAATATCAGGTTAACTGTGCTTGTTATATAGATAAGGAGATAGATCAAAGACTAATTAAAAAGGGTATAAAAATTTATAATATACCTTTTAGTAGAAATCCTTTAAGTTTGGATAATTTAAAAGCTTTTAATGAATTAATAAAAATACAAGAAGAAAATCAATATGATATGATTCATGTTCACACTCCTATAGCATCTATATATGGAAGGTTGTTAAAGCTTAAATTTAAAAATTTAAAAACAATTTATACAGCTCACGGATATCATTTTTTTAAAAATGGACCGAAGATGGGATGGATTCTTTATTATCCTATAGAAAAGATTATGGCTAAGCTTACAGATATAACCATAAATATAAATAAGGAAGATTTTGAGATAACTAAAAAGAAGCTAAAACCTAAAAAAGCCTATTTAATAAATGGAGTTGGATTAAATATTAATGAATATAGTTTATTAAGTGAGGGTGAAAGAAATAAAAAGAGGAGAGTTTTAGGACTGGAAGATGATGATTTTGTAGTAATAATGATTGCTGAACTTAATGAAAATAAAAATCAAATACAGCTTGTAAGGGCTATAGAATTATTAAAAAATAAATACCAAAACATAAAATGTTTAATTGTTGGAGAAGGAAAAAAACTTGAATTTTTAAAAGATGAAGTTAAAAAAAGAAATTTAGAAAAAAATATAGTTTTTTTAGGATTTAGAAAAGATGTAAATGAATTAATAAATGCAAGTGATATAGGAGTACTTTTTTCGTATAGAGAAGGATTACCTAGAAACTTAATGGAACTTATGGCTAATGGGAAAAGAATAGTTGCCACTGATATAAGAGGAAATAGAGATATAGTTTGTAATGATTTTATTGGAGCTTTGGTAGAAGTTAATGATTATGAAGCAACAGCTAAAGCTATAGAAAAATTTTATTTAACATCAGCTAATAAAAATAAGATATTAAAAGAAGTTGAAAGGTATTCTATTTCAAATATATTAACAGAACTTAGTTTTGTATACGATAGCCTTCAAGAAGGAGGGAATCAGAATGAAAAAATGTCTTCATATATTACCAATGAATAAGCTAAGTGGAGCAGAAAAAATGGCTCTATTAATATGTAAGAACATGAAGAAATTCACTCCAGTTGTTGTTTGTGGAGGAAAAAGCTTAAGTGAAATTTTTAAAAAAGAAGGGATAGAAAGCTATGATACCACTTTTTCAAATAAGAATATATTTAAGACATTAAGATTTTTAAAAAATATTATAGAAAAAAATAATATAAAAATAATACATGCTCATGATAATAATGCTTCTTTAAATGCTTATTTAGTAAAAAGAACTTTTAGGCTTGATATTAAAGTTATATCTCACATACATAATTGCTATCCATTTTTAAAAGGAAAAAATTTTAATAAACTTTTAGATAGTTATTTTAGACCTAGATATGACTACAACATAAGTTGTGGGAGTTTAGTTTATGAGTTTTATAAGAAAAATACTAAATACTTTAGAACTGATAAAACAGAAGTATTATCTAATGCCATGGATATAAAAGAAATAAATAAATTTGACTTTAATAAGAGTAAGGAAATTATAGAGAAGTTTAAGATTCCTAAGAATAAGAAAATACTTGGTTTTATAGGAAGGTTAGATGAACAAAAAGGTATTAATCCATTTATAAAAGAACTATCAAAATATAAGGAATATTTCAATGATTGTACTTTCCTTTTAGTGGGAAGTGGTTCTCAAGAACAGGAAATTAAAATACTTATAAAAGAATTAAATTTAGAAGAATATTTTATATTAACAGGATTTCAAGAAGATACGTACAAATTTTATCCAATAATAGATGTTTTTTTTCTTCCATCTTTATATGAAGGGTTACCAATGGTTTTACTTGAAGCTATGGCATTTAAAAAAACAATAGTATCTATGGATGTAGGAAGCATTGGAGAATTGATAAACGATAAAACAGGAATTTTAATAAAAAAGGGAGATTATAAAACTTTTATAAATTCTCTAAAATATATAAAAGATGATGAAAATAAAGTTGAAAGGTATGGAGAGGAAGCAAGTAGGTTTGTAAGAGAAAATTATAATATAGAATCTTATGTTGAGAAAATAGAAAAAAAATATAAAAGTTTAATAAGTTGATTTTATAAGGAGTATTAATGTGGAAAAATTATTAACAGTGTTTACCCCAACGTATAATAGGGTACATACATTACACAAATGTTATGAAAGTTTAAAAAATCAGAGTTGTAAAGATTTTAAATGGTTAATAATAGATGATGGATCAACTGATGGTACAAAGGATGTAGTAAAGAGGTGGATACATGAGAAAAATGATTTTGAAATAACGTATATTTATCAAAGTAATAAGGGGATGCATGGAGCTCATAATACAGCATATGAAAACATAGATACAGAGCTAAATATATGTATAGATTCTGATGACTATATGCCAAGAGATGCAGTAGAAAAGATAAATAAAAATTGGAATAGAGTAAAACACAACAAAAAAATATCTGGTTTAGTTGGATTAGATTCTTATGAAAATGGTGATGTGATTGGGAAAAAATTTCCGGAGGGGTTAAAAGAAGCAACTTTATTTGAGATAAATAATAAATATAAAATACCTGGTGATAAGAAGTTAGTATATAGAAGTGAATTAACTAAAAAGTTTCCATACCCTATATTTGAAGGGGAAAAATATGTTGGATTAGCTTATAAATACTATAAATTAGATGAGGAGTATAGATTAGCTTTGATTAATGATATTTTATGTGTAGTTGAGTACTTAGAAGATGGCTCATCAAAAAATATGATAAAACAATACAAAAATAATCCAAAAGGATTTGCTTTTTATCGAATTGAAAATATTAAGAACTCAAAAGCTACATTAAAATTTAAGTTTAAAGAGAGCATACATTATGTAGCAAGTTCTTTTCTTAGTAAGAATAAAAACTTTTTAATAGAATCTCCTGAAAAAATATTAACTTTATTATCAATTCCAATGGGAATGTTACTTTATTTGTATATAAAGATAAAAGGTTAATTAAGAAAAATGAAAGGAGAATTTAATGGCTGCTTTTTATTTTGCTTTAATAGGATCGTATGTATTTTCTTTAATAGCTAGAATAATAAAAAATAAAAAAAATTATCCTAATTTATATTTTTCTATATTTGTAATATTACTATTGGCATTGATTGCAGGATTAAGATGGGGAATAGGAGATACTCCAGCTTATGTCCATTTATATAGTTTAATAGAACCAGGATATGATCCAAAGGGAGGATATGAACTAGGATTTGTTCTATTTTTAGCCATTTTAAAAATTATATCTAAAGATCCACAGTTTATGATATTTGTTACTGGAATAATTACTACAATACTAAATTTATGGACAATAAGAAAGTATTGTAAGGACAGTTATTTTGAGCTAGCTATTTTTGTATATGTAGCATCTGGTTATTATCTAGTTACAATGAATGGAATAAGACAATCCCTAGCAGCATCAATAATTTTTGCAGGAACTTCTTTCATATTAAGAGGAGAATTTAAAAAGTATTTATTTTTATGTATTTTAATGACTACTTTTCATACATCAGCTTTAGTCATGATTCCAGTATATTATGTTGTTAGAAATGAAGCATGGTCTAAAAGAATCTACCAATTATTAATTTTATTTTTAATAGGAATGGTTTTATATGGACCTTTGATGGAAGTGGTATATAAAATTCTTGGAGATTCAAAGTATGCTGGATATCAAGATTCTAATGAGGGAGGAGCAAGTATAATAAGAGTTGCAGTTTTTTTTGTTCCGGTATTTTTATCATATATAAAAAGAGATATATTAAAAGAAAAGTGGCCAGAATCAAATATATTTGTAAATATGGCTTTAATAAGTTTTTTAGTTATGGGATTCTCTTTATATAATTGGATATTTGCAAGGTTTACAATATACTTTCAATTGTACAACTTCATATTATTAGCATATATTATAAAAAATTGCTTCTTTGGAAGTGAGCGACGTTTGATTTACTACTATTTTTTAGTATGTTATTTTTTATTTTTTATTTATGAATATAAGATAAGCTTAGGAATAGTATATGTAAGCAATTTTAGTATAAGTAAATATTTTTACTATTAAAATTATTTGGAGGACAAAGTGAGAAAAATACTTCATATAGTTGGTGGAATGAACATTGGAGGAACAGAAACAATGCTCATGAACCTGTATAGAAAAATAAACAAAGATATAAGTTTTGATTTTATATCCTACTATGAAAATGAGGCTTACTATGATAAAGAAATAGAATCTTTAGGTGGGAAAATAATAAAACTTGGTTCGCCTAATAGGAAAGGAATTTATAAATCTATAAAGGATTTATGTAAAGTTATAAGAGAATATGGTCCTTATGATGCAGTTCACGCTCATACATTATTTAATTGTGGAATTGCTATGATTGCAGCAAAAATATGTGGAGTTGAAGTAAGAATATCTCATGCACATACAAATTTAGATAATAATATAAGTTTTCTTAGAAAGATATACATGACATCCATGAGAGGAATTATAAAAATCTTTTCTACTAATTATTTAGCTTGTAGCAATGATGCAGGAAAATATTTATTTGGACAAGCAATAACAGAAAATAAAAATTATATTAAACTTCCTAATTATATAGATTATTTAAAATTCTTAGAGTGTAATGAAAGTAACATAAGAAAAGAACTTGGAATAAGTGAAGAGGAAATTGTAGTTGGACATATAGGAACTTTTAAGTCATCTAAGAATCATAGTTTTTTAATTGACATAGTAAATAACATGATTAAGAAGAATGGAAATGTAAGGTGTATCTTAGTTGGAGAGGGAGAACTAAAAAAAGAAATTCAGTATAAGTGCAGAGAATTAGGAATAGAGAAAAAAGTTTATTTATTAGGATTAAGAGAAGATACAGAAAAAATTTTAAATTCCTTAGATTTATTTGTATTTCCATCTACATATGAGGGATTAGGCTTAGTTATGTTAGAAGCACAAGCCTGTGGGTTGCCTTGTCTAGTATCAGAGGCAATACAGCCTGAAGCTGATTTAGGATTAGGATTGTTAAAAAAAATGAGGCTAAAAGATGGGACTAATATATGGTGTGAAGAAGCTTTAAAATTAGTTAAAAATAAAAATAAGAATAAACAATTGATAGAAGAAGCTTTTAAAAATAACGGTTATGACTTAGAAAATATAATAAATACTTTATTAAAGGTTTATAGGATTAATTAAGATAGGAGGTGAAGTTTTTGAAAAAAGTATTAATAGGATCCTTTGATATGGAGGTCGGAGGAGTTGAAAGAAGTCTAATAAGTATGCTTGATAATTTTGATTATGATAATCATGAAGTTGATTTAATGTTATATAGTCACACTGGAGATTTTATGCCATTACTCAACAACAAGGTTAATCTTTTAAAAGAAGATAGGAAGTACTCAACTTTTAGAAAATCTATAGTAGAAACTTTTAAACAAGGAAATATCTTATTAGGAAGTTCAAGGATTTTAGCAAGGATATTTGCTAATTTAAAAGGAAAAATCAATAAAACTAATGAGTATGGTGTTTATCAAATGCAGCTTATGTGGAAATATGCTCTTCCTTTCTTACCTAAAATAGAAAAGGAGTATGATGTTGCAATAAGTTATCTTTGGCCACATTATTTTATAGCTGAAAAGGTAAAGGCAATTAAAAAGATAGCTTGGATTCATACAGATTACTCAACTATAGAAACAGATGTTAATCTAGATCTTAAAATGTGGGATAAATTTGATCATATTATTGCTGTATCAGAGGAATGTAAAAATGCTTTTTTAAAAAAATATCCTACTTTAAATAAAAAAATTAGGGTTATAGAAAATATAACTTCACCGGAATTTATAAAAAAGATGGCAGAAGAAAATTTAGAAGAAGAGATATGGGAAGAGAATATTTTTAAAATACTTTCTGTAGCAAGACTTTCTCATGCAAAAGGAATTGATAGAGCTGTAAAAGCTTTAAAAGTCCTACATGAAAGAGGATTAACTAATATTAAGTGGTATGTGGTTGGATATGGTGGAGATGAAGAGATTATCAGAAAACTAATAGAAGAAAATAATCTTCAAGAAAGTTTTATATTATTAGGAAAGAAAATGAATCCTTATAAATATATGAAAATATGTGATTTATATGTCCAACCTTCTAGATATGAAGGAAAAGCTGTTACTGTAGGGGAAGCTCAAATATTAGGGAAGCCTGTAATGATAACAAATTATACAACAGCGAAAAGTCAAGTTAAAGAAGACTTTGATGGATATATATGTGATTCAACTATTGAAGGAATAGCAGATGGAATAGAAAAGTTATTTGGAGATAAAGCTTTAAGAGATAAGTTATCTTGTAATTGTAAAAAAAGTGATTATAGAAATTCTAATGAGTTAAATAAACTATATGATTTGATTAATTATAATTATTGTTAATAACTAAACTTTTTATTAGAAATAAAAAGGTAATATTATTGGAGGGATCTCATGTCATCTAAGGTAAGTGTAATTGTTCCTATATATAAAGTTCAAGATTATTTAAATAAGTGTATTGATAGCATAATAAATCAAAATTATAGAAATTTAGAAATAATATTAGTCGATGATGGTTCACCAGATAGGTGTGGAGAAATAATTGATTTATATGAAAAACAAGATAATAGAATAAAAGTATTTCATAAAAAAAATGGTGGATTATCAGATGCAAGAAACTATGGAATGAATTTTATAACTGGCGATTATGTTATTTTTGTAGATAGTGATGATTGGCTTAGTGAAGATATGATATCAAACCTTATGAAAACCTCATTAGAATTAAATGCAGATATTGTTCAAGCAGGATTTTATTATGCCTATGAGGATCATTTACTTTATGACAATAGATATTATTTAGAGGATATGAGTCCTGTAGTTTTAAATAGAGAAGAATTAATGTATGAGCTTGTTATAAATGAAAAAGTCAAGAATTTTGCTTGGGGAAAGCTTTATAAAAGTGCGTTAATAAAAGATATTTCATTTAAGATAGGGGTTTTATTTGAAGACGTATTTTGGGCTCATAAAGTTATGGATAGAGTAGATAAATATGTAATTATCCATAAACCAATGTATTATTATCGTCAACGTAAAGATAGTATAGTAGCTACTTATACAGAAAGAAACTTAGATATTTTAAAAGGCCTTCAAGAGAGACATGAGTTTATAGAAAAAAATTATACAAATTTAATTAATGAATCTTATAAAATGATTTTCAAAACTAGCTTGGTACATTATTACTTATTGAAAAAGAAAAAAAGTATAAAAAATAGAGATTACTATATGAATGACATTAAAGAATATATTAAAAGTAATTTTAGACATATAGAAAAGTCTTTAAAGAATGAAAGAGAGTTAATTTGGCAGTTGAACTTATTTCAAATTAATCCAAATTTAAATAGGATTTATATATTAAGTAGCAAAATATTAAAAAAATTAGGATTAAAAAAAGCAGAACTCGGATTAATGAGAATAGACCTTTAAATGTGGGGTAGTAAAGAATGAATTATAAAAAAACAAATTTTAATAAATCATTAGTAATAGCAATAACTAAAATTTTTAATCATTTACCAGTAAAGAAAAATAAAATTTTTTTTTATAGTTATTATGGGAGTCAATATGGTTGTAATCCTAAGTATATTTCAGAGTACATAGCAAAAAATTTACCTGGAAAATTTGATTTAGTATGGGCATTTAGTTCTTTAGAACTAAATGGAAATATAGATGGGGTAAGAAAGGTTAGAGTAATATCTTTAAGATATATCTATGAATTATGTACATCAAAAATAATTATAACAAACTTTAGAACAACCGATACTTTCATAAAAAGAAAAGATCAGTATTATATTCAGACTTGGCATAGCTCTTTAAGACTTAAACAAATAGAAAAAGATACAGAAAGTACTTTGCCAAAAGATTATGTAAAGATGGCAAAGGAGGATTCTAAAAAAATAGATTTATTATTATCTGGATGTAAATATAGCTCAGATATTTTTAAAAGAGCATTTTGGTATCATGGAGAAATTTTTGAACATGGAACACCAAGAAATGATATTTTCTTAAAAAATAATATTGTAGAAAATAAAAAAATAAGATGTAAGTTAAATATAAATGAAGATAAAAAGATAATATTATATGCACCTACTTTTAGGAAAAATAATAAATTAGATGTTTATAACATAGATTACTCTCTGATTTTAAATACTTTAAGAAATAAATTTGATAATGAGTGGATTTTTCTAGTTAAGTTACATCCACACTTAATTTCTAAATCAAAAGATTTAGCACTTGGGGAAGGTGTAATTGATGTAACTTCATATGATGATATACAAGAATTATTAATGGTATCTGATATATTAATTTCTGATTATTCATCATTAATGTTTGACTTTGCTTTAAGTGAAAAACCTTGTTTTTTATATGTACAAGACATAGATGAATATATAAAAGCAGATAGAAAATTATATTTCAATATAAATGAATTACCTTTCATATCAGTAAAAAATAATGATGAATTAAAAAGCGCTATAGAAGATTTAAATTTAAAAAGTTATAGAGAAAACTTAAGTAAGTTTTTTCGGAAAATTGGAAGCTTTGAAGATGGAAGATGTTGTGAAAATTTATTAAAACGTATAGAAAAAGTTTGTTTTAAATAAGGAAAGTTATATAGAATTTTTAATAGATATTTATAATCAAATTATAATAGGGGGATATAGGGATGAAAAAGTATAAAGTAGGTTATACAACAGGGGTTTTTGACATGTTTCATATTGGACATTTAAATATAATAAAAAGAGCAAAAGAACAGTGTGATTATCTTATTGTAGGAGTCAGTACTGATGAATTAGTTCAAGAATATAAAAATAAAAAACCTATAATACCTTTTTATGAGAGGTGTGAAATTGTAAAAGCTTTAGAATACGTAGATAAGGTTGTTGCACAAGAAAATAGAGATAAATTTTGGGCATGGAAAAAATTAAACTTTGACGTAATGTTTGTGGGAGATGATTGGAAGGGAAAATCATTATTCGTAGAGGTTGAAGAAGAGTTTAAAAAAGTTGGGGTAGACATAGTATACTTTCCATATACCAAGGATACATCATCAACTATATTAAGAGAAAAGTTAGTATCTAAAATTTAGCGGAGATTATATTATGAAAAATAAAAATGAAATAAGAGAAGTTCAGTTAGTTTTATTAGAAATTTTAAAGGATATTGATAAAATTTGTAGAGAACATGAGATAGAATATTTCTTAGATGCTGGAACTTTATTAGGTGCAATTAGACATAAGGGTTTTATACCTTGGGATGATGATATAGATATAATTATGATGAGAAATGATTATATAAAATTTTTAGATTTATCTAAATTTTTATTAAAAAAGTATGATGTTAGTACTAATGATATAAAAGAAGATTATTATAAAAGTTGGAGTAAAATAGGCAGTAAAGATATATTTATAAAAGAAAAGAATGGAAATGAGAGAGGAGTATATGTAGATATATTTCCTTTTGATTACTACTCAGAAAATAGATATAAGAGACTGTGTATTGATAGATTTTTTAAATTTAAAAAAAATAGTAGTAATGGTGTAATTAGTAGTATTTTAGAAAGTATTATTATTTTTTTTCAAAAGATAATATGCATGACTATTTTTAACTTTAGCATAAAAAGGTATGTTAATTTAAAAAACAATTTTTGCTTATTAAGCAATAAGAAGAGTAGTATTGTTGGATATGGAAAAGAAGTAGAAAAGTTTGAATATTATATAAATTATACTGATATCTTTCCATTGAAAGAGGTTGAGTTTGAAGAGAATAGTTTTTATGCACCAAAAAATCATGAAAAATTTTTGAGTATGCATTATGGAAAAAACTATATGCAATTGCCACCTATTGATAAAAGAGTTTCTCATAATAATGGATTTATATTTAAAAATAGTTAGGGGAGTTTTTATGAAAAAAAATATACTTTTTGTTATAGATTCGTTGCACTGTGCTGGAGCAGAAAAGAGTTTAATAACTTTATTGTCATTATTAGATTATTCAGTTTACAATGTAGATTTACAATTATTTGGTTATGGAGGGGCTTTAGAAGAATTAATACCAGAAGAAGTTAACTTGCTGAAACCACTTAAATACACAACTTTTACAGAGTTAAGTATAAAAAAATCAATATTATATTCTTTAAAAAATTTAAACTTTAAAATGTTAAGTTCCAGAATAAATTTTTCAATTAGGATACGTAAAGAAAAATATACTAATGCTCAAAGAGCTAGAATATTTTGGGAAAGTGTTTCTGATGTAATAGAAAATAATGAGAAAAAGTATGATATTGCAATAAGCTATGCGCAAGGAGTTCCAACATTTTATGTAGTAGATAAAATTAATTCAAGAAAAAAATTTGCTTGGGTAAATGTAAGCTATAGATTAGATAGATTGGAAAAATCATTTCAAAAAAATTATTATAACAAGTATAAAAAAATTATAGCAGTTTCTCATTCAGCTAAAGATGTATTTTTAGAAAATTTTTCTGAATATTCCAGGAAGGTTGAAATTTTATATGATTTAAACAATCCAAGTTTTATATTTAATATGGCTAATTTAGGAGAAAGTTATAATGATGGTTTTAGTGGACTGAAAATACTTACCATAGGAAGATTAGCTCATCAAAAAGGATATGATATTGCTTTAGATACATGTAAGAAATTAAAGGAATATGGAATTGATTTTAAATGGTATGTCTTAGGAAAGGGACCATTACAAGATGAAATAGAGATTTATATAAAAGAAAATAGACTAGAAGATTATTTTAAGATTTTAGGGGTTAAATCTAACCCATACCCGTATATAAAAGACTGTGATATATATGTGCAAACATCTAAATTTGAAGGATTTGGATTAGCAATTGCAGAAGCAAGAATGTTAAATAAACCAGTTGTCACCACTAGATTTGATGCTGTTTTTAATCAAATGATTCATGAGAAAAATGGTTTGGTTGTAGATATGAATTCAGAAGCTGTTTTCAATGGAATTATGAGATTAATTAATGATGAAAGCTTAAGAAAAAATATAATTAAATATCTAGAAAATGAGAAAAAAGGTAATGTAGAAGAAATTGATAAGTTCTATAAATTAATAGAATCTTAATTATAGGGAAGATGTTATATGAAAAGTATTTTGTTTATGCTAATAAATATGAACATAGGTGGAACAGAAAAAGCTTTAATAAATATGTTACATGAATTACAGAAAGAAAAGTATAAAGTAACAGTTTTATTATTAGAAAAGTATGGTGGATTTTTAAATCAAATACCAGATTGGGTAGAAGTTAAATATTTAGATGAATATAAAAATTTGAAAAAGTATATTAATGAGCCACCGATAAAAAGTGTTAAAGAATTATTAATCAAGAAAGAATATATTAATGCGTTTAATTTCTTTTTAAGCTATTGTATATCAAAACTAAAAGATGATATTTCTTATCATTATAAGTATTTATTAACCGATGTAAGTGATTTAGAAGAAGAATATGATGTTGCAATAGCTTATGCTGGACCAATGGATTTTATAACATATTTTATAGCTAATAAGATAAGGGCTAAGAAAAGAGTGCAATGGATTCATTTTGACATAAGTAAAATTGGATTTAATAAAAGATTTGCGGAAAAGATGTATAGTAAATTTGATAAAATTTTCGTGGTTTCAGAAGAAGGAAAAAATAAATTAAATAGATTAATACCAAGTTTAAGTGATAAAACTGAAGTCTTTTTTAACATTATATCTTCAACATTTATAAAAGATATGGCAGAGAATGAAGAAGGATTTAATGATAATTATAACGGAATACGAATCTTAACAGTTGGAAGGTTAAGTAGAGAAAAAGGACAAGATATAACAATTTCAGTTTTAGAAAAGTTTATAAAACAAGGATATGAAGTTAGATGGTACTGCATCGGAGAAGGAAATATGAGAAAAGAACTTGAAGATATGATAAAAAATAAAAATCTTCAAGATAATTATATTCTTCTAGGAAGTAAAAGAAATCCATATCCTTTTATGAAAGAGTGTGATATATATGTTCAAAGTTCAAGGCATGAAGGGTATTGCTTAACGCTTGCTGAAGCTAGATGTTTTAATAATCCAATAATAACAACAAATTTTACAGGAGCTAATGAACAGATTAGAAATGAGAAAACAGGATTAATAGTTAATTTTAATCAAGATGAAATGTATACGGCTATTAAAAGAATTATAAAAGATAGGGAACTGAGAGATTATATAGGTAATAATTTGGGAAAGGAATTAATTGATACTAGTGGAGAAATAGAAAAGTTTAGCTTCTAGAAAGGTGAGAAGAGAGTAATGAAAAAGTTATTATTTATGGTTAGTAGTATGAATATTGGTGGAGTTGAGAAATCATTACTTTCTTTATTATCCACAATTCCTAGAGAGAAGTATGAAATTACAGTTTTACTTTTAGAAAAAAAAGGAGGTTTTTTAAATCATATACCTAGTTGGATTAATGTTGAAGAGGCAAGTTGGTTTAAAGAGATAAAACCTATAATAATGGAAGCACCACAATTAACTTTTAAAAATTATATAAATAAGAATAAATATATTGATGCAAGTTTATTTATATGTTCGTATTTTATAGATAAATATTTTAAAAATAGGTATTTTTATTATAAAAATATTTTAAGAAGTATTCCCATAAAAGAAGAAGAATATGATGTGGCTATAGCTTATGCAGGTCCAACAGAAATAATAGATTCATATATAACTCATAAAGTTAAGGCTAAAAAGAAAATAGGATGGGTACATTTTGATATATCAAAACATAAAATTAATACTAATCTATATTTAAAGTTATACAGTAAAATGGATGGAATTTTTATCGTATCAAAAGAAGGAAAAGATAGATTTGATGAAAAGTTTCCTAAGTTATCAAATAAATCAACAGTTTTTAAAAATATAATTTCAAAAGAAGTAATAAAAAAAATGGCTTGTGAAAGAGTAGATTTTGACAATAGCTTTAAAGGAATAAAAATAGTAACTGTAGGACGGCTTTCAATAGAAAAAGGACAAGATTTAGGAATAAAAGCATTAGCTAAATTAAAGGAAGATGGATATAAAGTTAGATGGTACTGTATTGGTGAAGGAAACTCACGTTCTAAATATGAAGAAATTATAAAAGAATATAAATTAAAAGATGATTTTATTTTGTTGGGGGCTAAGACTAATCCATACCCCTATATGAAAATGGCAGATATATATGTTCAGACATCAAGACACGAAGGGTATTGCTTAACTCTTGCAGAGGCAAAAGTATTAAATAAAAGAATAATAACAACAAATTTTGTAGGAGCTAAAGAACAGATAAAACAGTATAAAACAGGGAAAATCGTAGAAAATAATTGGAAATCTATATACGAAAATATTAAATATCTTATTAAAAATAAATCGGAAATAGTGTGATTTTTTGGTGATTATAGTATGAATGGATAAATTGGTGTTGATATATGAGAGAGGGGAATATGAGAACAGAAAATGCAGTCAAAAATATTTTTATGGGTTTAATAGCTCAAGTTGTAATTATAATATTAGGTTTTATATCAAGAAAAGTATTTATAGATAACTTAGGAACAGAGTATTTGGGTATTAATGGACTACTAACCAATGTGTTATCAATGATGGTTTTAATTGAAAGCGGTATTGGTATAAGCATAGTTTATAATCTATATAAACCATTAGCTGAAGATAATAAAGAAAAAATAGCAGCATTAGTTAATCTATATAAAAATGCATACAAAGTATTAGCCTTTATAATGATTGGAATCAGTATTATGTTATATCCTTTACTAGGAAAATTAATGAAAACAGAGAACCAAATATCTGAATTAATATTGGTTTATAGCATATTTGTCATTAAAAATGTAATTTCATATTTAAATGCATATAAGTGGGCTTTAATAAATGCAGATCAAAAAGGGTATGTTTTAACTAGAAATAATTTGATTTTTCAGGTGGTTACAACTATCTCTAAAATAATAATTCTTATTACAACTAAAAATTATTTACTATTTTTATTAATTGAATTATTTATATTTATAATACAAAACTTTTTCAATACAAAGGTTGTAAAAAGAATTTATCCATACTTAAATGATAAAATTAATGTTTCATTAGATTCAGAAACTAAAAATAATATAAATAAAAATGTAAGAGCTATGTTTTTACATAATATTGGTGGATATCTTGTTTTTAGTACAGATAATATTCTAATATCTTCATTTATAAATGTTTCAACAGTAGGATTATACTCAAACTATACTATGATTATAGGTCAATTATCTGGATTATTATCACCAGTGATTAGTGGAATTGGAGCTAGTGTTGGAAATTTAATTGCAACTGAAAATGAAGAAAAGATATATGAAATATTTAAAACTACATTTTTTATAAGCTTTTGGATATATTCATTTGCAACTATATTTTTGTATAACTTACTAGAACCATTTATAAATTGGTGGATTGGAGAAGGATATTTGCTAAATAAGTTTGTATTCTTAGTAGTATTACTTAATTTTTATATCAATGGTATGAGAAGTGTTATAGGAACATACAAAAGTAAGGCAGGATTATTTGTGCAAGATAAATACATGCCTGCTTTGGAAGGCGTAGTGAATTTAGTAATGTCATTAATTTTAATAAAATACTTAGGGCTAGTAGGCGTTTTTCTGGGAACAACAATAAGTACACTTATTATTCCTTTTTGGAATCAGCCGAGAATAGTATATAAGGAATTATTGAAAAAATCGGTAAGTAAATACTTTATTACTTATTTAGTTTATTTAATGATAATGTTAGGAGTAGGTTGGATTACAGCAAATGGATGTAATTTAATTGTTAGTGGATATAGTTTTACATCATTAATAGTTAGAGGTGTAGTTTGTGTAATTATTCCTAATACAATTTATTTTATATTATTTTTTAATACAAGAGAGTTTCAATATTTGTGGATTTCTATTAAAAATCAAATTAATAATTTAAAATGGAGCAAAGTAAGGGTGTAAAAGCTATAGAATTAAGTAGGGAACAAATAAAAAGAGTAAAGTGAATGGCAATATTATTAATCTTATAGAAAAAACTATAATTAAAACTTTAGATAAATATTTTAATATAAATAAAAAAAATGCTCTGACAAAGTAATTTTGTCAGAGAATTTTTTTATTTTTCTTCAATTTGCAAATTAGGATTTTGTTTTGCTTTAGGATCACATAATTGTAAAGTTTGAGGTGAAAGGATATTACTTGTTGATATTATATTTATATTATTACTTGTTTTATCATTTAGTCCTGTTACTACATATGGAGAATTATAAATATTTATTGTATTTGATTCTAAAATTAAGTCTCCTTGATGAATTAAATCACCTGCGCTATCACCTGTTCTGTCATCATAAAAATTAATAATTCCTATATTACTAGTAGAATCAATTGTATTATTTTTTAGGACTATATCTTTTTTCATTGAGTAATGAGGAAGCTTCAATAAATAATCTGAGTTAGTGATTTTACAGTTTTCTAAATTAATGTTAGCACCTTTATACCAATAAGGGAATTTAATTTTAAAGTTATTTAAGGTTGAATTTTTTATTATATAGCTTTCTTCATATTGTCCTGCATTACAGTTAAAATTAGAGATAATACAATTATCAAAGATGAAAATATTATGAAGATTTCCAGAAATATTTTCTAATGTGCAGTTCTCATAAATTCCACCATGGTTTTCTCTTGACTTGTTATGAATATAACAATCTTTAAAATTACCAATAGTTAATGATGAATAAATACTGGGGTTAGGGGTTGAGTCTCCAATATCACATCTAAGATATAGTCCAGTATTAATTTCATTTTCAGCATTCTTTTTAATTATAGAATCCTTAACAACAAGTTTCCAATCATCATGGTCTGTAGATCCAATTTTAATATTTCCATTAATAGTATTATTAAAGAATCTACTATAGCCAGTTCTTACTTTGTTTCCATGGCCAAGAGTAGTATCTTTTAACCCTTTTGAATTTCTTACGACATAAGAATTTGTTCTTTCCCAGAAATATAATTTTCCACCTTTCATTTCTTCAATTATAAAGTTATGACCAGCAGCTGTTAAAAATTCATTATTAGGATTATCATAAAAGTTTAGTCCTTTAAAAGTAACATCTTGCATTAAATCCCATCCATCTTCTGCATCAAAAGCACATTTAGCTAGTGTTTGTCCACATTTAGTGAATTCACAGTTTTCAACTAGCATATCTTTCATAGCAGCAGGGGCTAAGCCTACAGCTCTACAATTTTCAAATTTTATATTTTTAAAAGTACAATGAGTTGGAACTCTGAAAAGTTGAATTGAAAGATCTGTAGGTTTATCTGTGCTTAATAAAGTAACTTTCATAAATTTAGCATCCTTAGGAACGTAGATTCTCCTATATTGGTATCCGTCTACTGATTTTATAAAGTTTTTGTTTTCATCATAGAAGTGAGCTATTAAATTCCAAGTAGATGCTGGATTTCCTTGATATCCTAAATATCTACTAATACTTAAATAACCAATTTCACCATAGCCACTTATATCGATTAAGCTAGAAGTACTTCTGCTATCTGAAGAAATAGATTCACCAGTGTTTCTATCTATATCACCAAGAGTAAATGAATTACCAATTCCTTTAGGATAAATATAAGTGTAACCAAGTGAGTTATCTCTTGAATTTGCAATTCCATTTGTTCCTCCATAACCAGTTATATCTTTTACAATTAGATTTTCAAATGAACTATATTTACTTTCACCACTTATGCTTATTCCATTTACCCATTCAGAATTATTAGGTGAGTTAGCATAGTCATGGCTATAATAATCTCCTTCTATGGTTCCATTAATAACATGAGAATCAAAGGTGTTATTTAAGTTAATCATTAAAGCTTTATCTCCAGTGAACTGATTTTGCTTAAAGGTAGACCCATTCATATCAAGTGTAAATTCTGTTGGAATATAAATTGGTTCTGTATGATCTATTCTATAAACTCCTTTTATAAGAGTAACTTTATTAAAGCCTTCAGCTTTTTTATCATCTAAAAATTTTTGTAATCCTATTCTGGTGTTTTTAGATTCTTCCATAACAGCATTTTTATCATAATCAGAGGAGTATTTAACGATTGTCTCTCTCCACCATTGGCCAGGCTCTCCATTACCTTTTGTATCTGCAATAATACAAGTATAGGTATTGGATGAAGGTGTTATATTTTTAGAAGCTTCTTCAAGAGCTACTTTTACTGTTGTAGATGTTGGGTTATTTAGATTTAGAGTTTGTATATTTTTTACTTCATAATTATCTGTGTTTTTAATATTATATTTTAACAAATCTGCTTCAGTCATTATATATTCCTTAATTAAAGAGTGATTTTCCAAATTACTTTCACTATTTTTTACTAAGAAGAAATTAAAAAGTTCATGAGAGTTTCTGCCATGTTGATCAGTTGCCATTATTGAGAATTTTTGTTCACCTAAGTTAGAAAATTTACCAAGATTTACAGAGTGGTCTCCTCCTTTTAAATCTTTTAATATTATGTCATCTTTTCCTTCAACTTTAATTGTAATGGTAAAAGTATAATCAAAGGTTTCTTCTACATATTCAGTATGATTATAATCTGTAACATAGAAATCTATTATTACATCTTCATAGGGACTTACTATAGGTTTTATATAGTAGGTAGAAAGATAAGGAACTTCATTTTCATTAATATTACTTGAGAGTGTGTTTGAAGAATAAGAATATAATCCATATGTTCCAGTAAGTAGTAAAGTAGCAAATAGAAACTTCAATATATTAAAATGATACTTTTTATTTTTTATTTTCATAAATATACTCTCCTTGATAGAAATTTTTTTATAGCATATTAGTTTTTTACTAATACTATTCTATTGACTTTAAGGTCTAGTTGTTCTATAGATTAATAATATTTCAATTTGTAATTTATTATGTTATTTAATAACTTAAATATAATATAGAGTTTTATCAAAAGTAAAGTTAACAAAAAATTCATAAATGTAGTATTTTGTAGAACTGTATGGCTTAATAAATTAGTTGTTTTACCAATTAGATGTAATTTTAATAAGAGGTAAAGCTTTAAATAATATTATAAATACAGTTTTTCTTTTAAACTATTAAAGTTAAGAGAAAAAATTCCATATAATTCAAATAAAGAAAAAACAATCAATAAATAAATGGTAAAATTTTTGTTAAAAAATTTATTTAAACTAAATAAATTAAATTTAAAATTTAAAAAAAATGGTTTGTTAATCCAGGTGGGAATTTTATAATACTTTATCAATTTAAAAAAATGGTATATTATATTTTAGTGAGATATTTGTGAATATATAAAATAAAAAGTAAAAAAAGAAAGATAAGGGAGGATTCATGGAAGAAAATACTATAAGCTTACAAGAGATTGCTTACGCTTTAAAGAAGAGATGGAAATTAATAGCATTAATTACTATAGCAGCTACTTTGGTTTCAGCAATATTAAGTTTTTTTGTAATAAAACCACAATATGAAGCAAAAACCAAGCTTTTCATTGGTAAGCAAGAGACTACTCAAGAAAATGCATCTTATAATAATAATGATGTTATGATGTATCAAAAACTTATGAAGACTTATGCAGAACTTGTAAAGACTTCAGATTTAGTTACCAAGGCAGTTAAAAGTGCTAATTTAGATTATAATCAAAAGGAGATAAAGGAAATTTTAAACAACCTTAATGTTACTCCAAGTGCTGATACTCAAATATTAGATTTAAGCTATAAGGGAGGAAATCCTAAGGAAGTTTTAAAAGTAACAGAGGCTGTAACAAATGAATTTATTTTAGAATCTAAGGATCTTATTCCAAATGGAAATGTTCAAGTTATACAAAAAGCGCAGCTTCCAGAGCATCCAGTAAGTCCAAATAAGAAGCTTAATATACTTATAGCATTCGTTTTAGGACTTATGGTAGGGGTAGGTGTAGTACTTTTACTTGAATACCTAGATAACACATTTAAATCAAGAGAAGAACTGGAAAAAACTTTAGAATTACCTATAATAGGGACAATCCCAGATTATGATAATGTGGGCAAGTAAAGGAGGAAAGTAGATGTTAATATTAGAAAGTAATTCACAGTCAGTGGCAGCTGAAAGTTATAGAACCTTAAGAACAAATATACAATACTCTTCCTTTGATAATCCTGTTAAGTCAATTGTTATTACCAGTTCAGAGCCAGGAGAAGGAAAGTCAACAACAAGTGCTAACTTAGCTCTTTCTTTTGCACAAGATGGAAAAAAGGTTATTATTATAGATTGTGATTTAAGAAAACCAGTTGTACATAAAAACTTTGGAATAAGTAATTCCATAGGACTATCAGAATTTTTAATTGGAAAGGTTGAATTTTCTAAGGTAGTTTATAAACATGAATCAGGACTTCATGTATTACCATCAGGAACAATTCCTCCAAATCCAGCTGAGATGTTAGCTTCAAGAGCTATGGAGCATCTTTTAACTCAATTAGAGGAAAAGTATGATTACATAATATTAGATACTCCTCCAGTAAATGCAGTAACAGATTCAAAAATACTTTCAACAAAGGTTGATGGAACAATACTAGTTGTAAAGTATGGTTACACAAAGAAGGATGCTGTAATGGAAGCTGTAAAGGGACTAAGAGCAGTTAAAGCTAATATAATAGGAACAGTATTCAATGGAGAAGAAAGTCAAAGGGGAAAATACTATCATTATTATAAGAAAGATTAATACTAAATAAAGCAACTTAACACTCCAAATAAGGAGTGTAAGTTGTCAATTGTTATGTAAAAAACTGAAAAAAAGTAATAATATTTAAGGTGTTAATTATTATTTTACTAAAATTAGTGAATAAGTTATGTTAGAGATTAAGATTAAAATTATTGGTTAGGAGGAAAGCTTGATGTATGAATCTGTGGAGAAGGTTCAAAAAGGAGAAGAATATATAAAGGCAGATCAAGGAAATAGAATATACTTATTTTTTAAGAGAGCAATAGACATCTTTGGATCAGGCTTTGGATTAATCATATTAAGTCCAGTATTTTTAATTGTAGCAATAGCTATAAAAATTGAAGATCATAAAGGAAGTATTTTATTTTCACAAAAAAGAGTTGGACAGTATGGTAAAGAATTTAATATGTACAAGTTTAGATCCATGGTTAGTAATGCAGAAGAGCTTAAAGCTAAGCTTATGGCACAAAATGAGATGTCAGGACCGATGTTTAAAATGAAACATGATCCTAGAATAACTAAGGTTGGAAAATTTATAAGAAAAACTAGTATAGACGAGCTTCCTCAGCTTATAAATATTCTAAAGGGTGAAATGAGTCTAGTTGGTCCTAGACCAAGCCTTCCAAAGGAAGTAGCCAATTTTGAACCATGGATGTTAGAAAGGTTGGAAGTAAAGCCAGGATTAACATGTTATTGGCAAGTTATGGGGAGAAATGATATAGATTTTGAAGATTGGATGAAGCTTGATATAAAGTATGTTCATGATAGAAATTTTTGGTTAGATATAAAGTTAATTTTTAAAACATTTTTTGTGCTTTTTGGAGATGAAAGTGCAAGTTAATTTAAAGGGGATGAAAGTATATGAAAATAGTAGTAGCAGGAACTGGATATGTTGGATTAGTAACAGGAGCTTGTCTTTCAGAAGTTGGACATAATGTTACATGTGTTGATGTAGATGAAAAAAAAGTTGAAATAATGAAAAAAGGAATATCACCTATATATGAGCCAGGATTAGATGAACTTTTAGAAAGAAATTATAAAGAAGGTAGATTAGATTTTACAACAGACTATAAAAATGCTTACAAAAATGCAGATATAGTTTTTATAGGTGTTGGAACTCCAGAGAGAGCTGATGGTTCAGCAAATTTAGACTATGTTTTTACTGTATGTAGCCAAATAGCTGAAAATTTAGAAAATGATTGTTTAGTTGTAGTTAAATCAACAGTTCCAATAGGAACAAATGATAAGGTAGAAGCTTTCTTAAAAGAAAATGTTAAAGAAGGAATTAATATAGAAGTTGCTTCAAATCCAGAATTTTTAGCTCAGGGAACAGCAGTAGTTGATACTTTAAGAGCTAGTAGAATAGTAATTGGAGTTGAATCGGAAAGAGCGGAAAATACTTTAAGAGAAGTATATGAAAGATTTAATCAACCAATAGTTGCTACAAATAGAAGAAGTGCAGAGATGATAAAATATGCATCAAATGATTTTCTAGCATTAAAAATTTCATTTATGAATGAAATAGCAAATTTCTGTGAAATAGTTGGAGCAGATATAGAGGATGTAGCTAAGGGGATGAGCTATGACCCAAGAATAGGAGATAAGTTCTTAAGAGCAGGAATAGGATATGGAGGATCATGTTTTCCTAAAGATACAAAAGCATTACATTGGTTAGCTAATGACAATGGATATGAGATAAAAACAATAAAAGCAACAATAGAAGTAAATCAAAATCAAAAGCTTAAAATGTTTAGGGAAGCTAAAAAAAGATTTGGTGATTTAAAAGGAAAAAAAGTTGCAGTACTTGGCTTAACATTTAAACCAGGAACAGATGACTTAAGAGAAGCTCCATCAATAGTTAATGTAAGAAGACTTTTAGATGAAGGTGCTGAAATTGTGGCATATGATCCAGTAGGAATAGAAAACTTTAAAAAACTTTACCCAACTGAAATTTATTATGTAAATAATCCAGGAGAAGCATTAAAGAATGCTGATATGGCATTTTTATTTACAGAATGGAAAGAAATAAAGGGAATAGAGCTTAGTATTTATGAAACATTAATGAAAACTCCTATAATTTTTGATGGAAGAAATTGTTATGAAATTAAAGATGTAAAGAAATCAAATGTTGAATATCATTCTGTAGGAAGAAAAATTGTTGATAACTTAGATCAAGTTAAAGTAGAAGCTGCTGCTACTTTAATTTAAAGGGGGATTTAGTTAGATGTTATGTGCATTAATAATGGCAGGAGGTAAGGGGACAAGATTCTGGCCTTTATCAACTGAAGAAAAACCAAAACAATTTCTAAATCTTATAGGTGATAAAACTATGATACAAATGACTATAGACAGAGTTAAACCTATAATTCCTATAGAGAGAATATTTGTATGTACTGGTGAAAAATATATTGATTTGGTAAAAGAACAATTACCAGAATTACCAGAAAAGAATATAATAGTTGAACCAGAAGGAAGAAATACAGCACCATGTATAGCTTTATCAGCATTAGTTATAAAAAGATATTACAAAGATGCAACTATGGTAGTTTTACCTTCAGACCATTTAATAAGCAATGAGGACAGGTTTAGAAATATACTTTTAGATGGGGAAGAATATCTAAAAGAAAATGGAAAGTCAATTCTTACATTAGGAATGACTCCTAATAGAGCTGAAACTGGTTATGGATATATCAAATTTACTGAGGATAAAAGTTTAGTAAATAATAGTGAAGTTATTAAGGTAGAAAAGTTTGTTGAAAAGCCTAATAAGGAAAGAGCAGAAGAATATTTAAAAGATGGTTCATATCTTTGGAATGGGGGAATGTTCCTGTGGACTATTGATAATATAATCAATAGGGTAAAAGAACATATACCTAATACATACGAATCATTAAAGGAAATAGAAGAAGTTAAAGAAGAAAAACTTCAAGAGCTTATAAATAATAATTATAAAAAAACTGATTCTATTTCTGTAGACTATGCAATTTTAGAGAATGCAGATGAAATAAGAGTTATTCCAAGTGATATAGGATGGGATGATATTGGAACTTGGAGATCTGTGGAAAGATATAGAGAAAAAGATATAAATAATAATATAATAGATGAAAATGTAAGGGTAATAGAATCAAAATCAAATATGGCTATCAATAAGGAAAAAAGGGTAGTTATGATTGGAATTGAGGATATTATGACTGTTGAAACTGAAGATACTATCTTTATAGTTAAGAAAGATTATATGGATAATCTTAGAGATTATAAAGAAGTATTATAAAAATAACAATGAAAGTGTTGATAATATGAGTAGAATGAATTTTCTTAATATAGAAGTTGATAACCTAACTATGAATGAAGCTATAGATAGAGCAGAAGAATTAATCATAAAAAAGAAGCCTAGTTATGTTGTTACGCCAAATGTTGATCATATAGTTAAATTAGAAATTGATAAGGAATTTCAAGATGTATATAAAAATGCAGATTTAATTTTAACAGATGGAATGCCTTTAATATGGATATCTAAAATGAGAGGGAATCCAATAAAGGAAAAAATATCAGGATCAGATTTTTTTCCAAAGCTTTGTGAAAGAGCAGCAGAAAAAGGATATAGTCTGTTTTTATTAGGAGCAGCAGAAGGGGTTGCTGCTAAGGCTGCTAAAAATTTAAAAGAAAAATATGAAGGACTTAATATAGTTGGTACTTATTCACCAAGTTATGGATTCGAAAAAAAAGATGATGAAATAAAAATGATAATAGAAATGATTAATGAAACTAAGCCTGATATATTAGCAGTAGGGCTTGGAGCCCCAAAACAAGAAAAATTTTTATATAAATATAAAAATGAACTTAATGTTCCAATTTCACTTGCTATAGGAGCTAGTATAGACTTTGAAGCAGGAAATATAAATAGAGCACCAAGATGGATGCAAAACTGTGGATTAGAATGGTTTTATAGATTATGTAAAGAGCCAAAGAGAATGTTTAAAAGATATGTAATTGATGATTTTAAAATTATATCTATATATAGAAAATATAAATAGAGGATACTAAAAAGATGAAAAAAAATATATTATATTTAACAAGAACCATGGGCTTAGGTGGAACAGAAAAAGTTATATTACAATTATGTGAAAATTTAAATGATGAGTTTAATAAAATAGTTGTATGTTCTTCTGGAGGAATTCATGAGTCAAAATTGAGTAAACTTGGAATAAAGCATTATAAAATACCAGATTTTGAAGATAAAAGTTTTGGTAATATTATTAAAACAATTAAAATAATCAAGAAAATTATAAAAGATGAAAATATTGATATAGTTCATACTCACCATAGAATGGCAGCTTTTTATGCTAGTTTAATAAATAGAAATAAAAAAGTAATACAAGTTCACACTGCTCATAATACGTTTTTTGACAAAAAAAGATTAACTAATTTTGCGTTAAATAGTGTTAATATTATTGCTGTTGGAAATAAAGTCAAAGATAATTTGGTTGACTATTATGGGTTATGTAAAAATAATGTTAGTGTTATTTATAATGGTATAGAAGAAGATGAAAATAATTATCCAAAAATACCTGAATTGAAAGAAATCTCTGAAAATGGTTATTTTTTAGTTGGAAATATAGGTAGATTATCCGAACAAAAAGGAATGAAATATTTTATAGAAGCATTCTTAGAAATAAAACAAAAATATAAAGATATCAAGTTTTGTATAGCCGGTGATGGAGAGCTTAAAGATGAGCTTATAAATTATTCGAAAAAATTAAATGTTTATGATGATATATTATTTTTAGGATATAGAAATGATATTTCAAATGTAATAAGCCATTGTGATTTAATTGTTTTATCATCTCTATGGGAAGGACTTCCTTTAACACCCATAGAAGTTTTTATGAGAAAAAAAACAATAGTTGCAACTAATGTTGATGGAACACCAGAAATTGTTAAGGATAATTTTAATGGATTATTAGTTGATTCAAAAAACTCATCAGAAATTAGTAAAGCAATAATAAAAATTTATGAAAATATTAATTTAAAAGAAAAGTTTGAAAAAAATGCTTATAAAACTTATATTGATAATTTTACAATAGAAGAATTTGCCGATAAATATTTAAAATATTACATGAATTTAATTAGGTTATATAATATTTAAAAATAAAAAAGTTAGAAAATGAATGTCTTAGGAAATATTTTTATAAAGCAGATTCCTAGTAGATATATTATATTATTATTGGTTGACGTTGTACAAGTGATTTTAGAGGTGAATATAAATTAGAAATAATGTTGTAATTGATAGTGACAGTATTATTTTAACTAACGATTATGATATTAATGATAAAAAAATTAAGATTAGATATAAATCTATAAGAATAAAAGGTAAAAAGTGGATTTAGACAAGATCTACTATTTTAGGTGGTGTAATTATTGGAGAAGAATCTGTTGTAGCTACTAGAAGCGTTGTGACAAAGGATATTCCATCATATACTATACTTGAAGGAGTTATAACTAAAGGTATAGGAAAGATAAGTAAAGGACCATTTTTATTTTAAATTTAATAGGAGGAGTTAATAATGAAGTTTTCTCTAATTATAGCTACACTAGGTAGAGAAAAAGAATTATATGATCTTTTTGAATCTTTAGATAAACAAACATATAAGAACTTTGAAGTTATAGTTATTGATCAAAATAAAGATGATAGAGTTTTTAAGTGCGTACAAAAATATATGAAAATTTTGGACATTAAATATAAAAAAAGTTTAATTAGAGGAGGATCATATAATAGAAATATAGGTATTAAGTTAGTTGAAGGTGATGTGGTTACTTTTACGGATGATGATTGTACTTATAATAGAGAATTGCTAGAAAATTTAGTCAGTGATTTTAATAGATTTCATGATTTTAATATTATGTGTTATGAAATAGTAGATAAAAATAATAATAAAAAGTTGGCTGATTTTCCTGACAAAATTACAGATATAAATACTAAAAATATATTTAAATGTGCAATGAATACATCTACCTTTATAAAATATAAGAATATAAATGATTTAAATTTTGATGAAAAACTTGGTGTAGGAGCTGAATTTGGCAGTTGTGAAGATTCAGATTTAATATATAGACTTTTAAATAATACGTATAAGCTAAAGTTTATACCTAAAGAATTGATATATCATCCTTGTAAGGAATATCCTCCATATGTAGGATATACATATGGATTAGGTTTAGGTGCATTCGTTAAAAAAACAATAAAAAAATATCATAAAGGAGATATGATATTTTTTTATATAAAAGAAGTGATTAAGGCATTTTTAGGAATATTTATAAGACCTAAGAGAAGAGCATATTATTGGAATACTTTAAAAGGACGAATAGTTGGATTTATAAAATATAAATAATTTAAAAATTTAGGAGAAGAAAAATGGCTAGAGTTACTGTTTTTATACCAGTTTATAATGCTGAAAAGTATTTAAAAGATACGATTGATAGTATTTTAAATCAAACATTTAAAGACTTCGAATTGTTATTAATAAATGATGGTTCTACCGATAAATCAGTTGAAATTATAGAATCATTTAATGATAAAAGAATAAGATTAGTTCATAATGAAAAAAATATGGGATTACCCTTTACAAGGAATAGAGCATTAGAAATTATTAATAGTGAGTATATAGCTTTAATGGATTCAGATGATATTGCGCATAAAGATAGATTAAAAGAACAAGTGAAATTTTTAGATGAAAATAATAATATAGATGTTGTTGGTAGTGATTTTATTATGTTTTTTCCAGATGGGAAAAAAAAGTATGTTAATACGCCAAATAATCCTGACTATATAAAAGGATACTTAATGTTTGGAATTTGTATAGCTAATCCTAGCACTATGCTAAGAAATGAGTTTATAAAAAATAATAATTTAAAATATAGAGACAATTTTTTTGTTTGTCAAGATTATTCTTTTTGGGTTGATGTTTGTAAGTTTGGAAGAATATCGAATATAAAAAAACCACTATTAAAATATAGAACTGGTCATGAAAATATATCTAAAATATCAAGTGAAAAAAAAGCGAAGCAAAGAGCAGAATTATTAAATCAAATACATATAAGAGCATTAAAAAATAACGGTTTTAACTTAAACAAATATCAATTAAAGTTAATAAATAAAATCTTTGGTGAAAATAATAATGAAAATATCTATTTGGAAGATTTATTAGAATTAAGAGATATTTTACAGTTTATGTATAAAAACAATAGAAGTATAAAAAAAGATGAATTTAAAAAAGTTATACTTAATGTTTGGTATATTGCTTGTAGAAAATCAGATTTAGATTTTAAGAAAAAGTTGAAAATATATTTGTCTATAAAAATTAAGAATATTCATATTAATTTTTATAATATTAATAGACTTATTTATTATAGAATAAGTAGACGCTAAGGAGTAGTTTGGATTTAATGGAAATTAATATTTTAACATTAAAAAGTAAAAAACTCAAATATATATTATTGATGATATTTTTTAGTATTTTTATATTATCAACACAAATAAGGATATATTTTTGGGGTCAAAGCTTAGGAACTATAAATTATTTAGCAGCTTTATTATTAGTTTTGTTAATACTTAA
>OGJZ01000991.1_pt1 | contig 29210 bp, 31 predicted proteins | sample 1572321 | NCBI WGS metagenome assembly OGJZ01 (sample SAMEA2582086, study PRJEB24529) | metagenome | biome: Human gut stool | place: China | collected 2011 | reverse complement strand
TACTAACAATCACTGTCCCACAAGCGGTTCAACCTGGCGACATGATTCGTGCTTGTAAAGAAGGGCTCGTTAACCTTTACAAAAACGATGGTTCCAGCAAAACTGTTCGCGCATAATTAATGCAGTAATAATAAAAAAATGAACGACTGATAAACATTTGTGTTTAGGTCGTTCATTTTTTGTTGAGATTTTGCAACTGAGATTTTCTAACTGTCGGTGGCACTAAGCTTAGACGCTTGATGTCATCAATAGGAATAATGGTTGAAATGTTCTTTTGGAAGTTCTTCAAAATGAGCTTGCCGTTTTTAGCATCGTATTTTACCAAATCTCCTGTAAAACTATCGTCCTCATAAATAGCATGAAGGGCAAGATGCTTGTTTTGGGCTTCCTTGATGATGGTAATGATTTTATTAGCTTTTAAATTAATCTCACTTGTTTGTGGCGCTCGAAAGTCAATGTAAGCTTGCGCTTGTTTTTTAAATTGCTTAATAATATTTTTCATAGTCATTTATCCTAAAAATTGATAAAATGATTATACACCTTTTAAGAAAAAAAATAAATAATCAAAAGTTTAGAAATTTTTTACGAATATATTAAGTAGGAGGAGATAAATATGTCAGAATTTAAATTTGAAATCGTTGAACACTTGCTTACACTATCAGAAAGCGATAAAGGATGGACAAAAGAATTGAACCGTGTCAGCTTTAATGGTGCGGAACCAAAATTTGATATTCGTTCTTGGAGCCCAGACCACAGCAAGATGGGCAAAGGTGTGACACTTACAAACGATGAATTCAAAATCATTTTGGATGCTTTTCGCGGATAAAAAAGAGTCGACAAATCATCTTTTATGATCTGTCGGCTTTTTTTTTGCGGCTGGGACTGGTCAAATATTTTATTTTTCACTATAATAACCTTTGTAAACGTAATCATAAGGTGAGGTCAAATGACAAATTTACAGTATAAGAATTATATTTTTGATTTTTACGGCACTTTGGTGGATATTGAGACAGATGAGGCTGACTTAGCGCTTTGGCAAAAAATGGCAGAGCTGTATTGTGCATATGGTGCCGTTTACTCAGCCAATGAGCTGAAAGCTAATTATGATGAGCTAATCAAATGCCAAGAAGAAAAACTGCGCAAACACTATTCATGGCAGCACGTTGAAGTTGATTTGGTAGTGGTTTTTATCGAGCTTATGCTTGAAGCACCGCGCAAGCATGCGACAGATAGTATCATTCTTGATTTAGAAACTTGGGGAAATCTCATTGCCCAGATCTTTAGAATGCTGTCACGCAAAAAATTGCAAGTTTACGAAAATACGCTAGCCACTTTGAAAACATTAAAAGAAGCAGGAGCTACGGTCATTTTACTTTCAAATGCTCAGCGTGCATTTACCCAAGCAGAGATTGAAATGACAGGATGCAGAGAATTTTTGGATAAGATTTACATCTCGTCTGACCACAAAATGAAAAAACCGCAAGTTGACTTTATGAACCTTGTCCTAAAAGAAAATCAGCTTGATCCAAAAGAAAGTGTCATGGTCGGCAACGACTTCACCAGCGACATGGCAATCGCACAAGCAGCAGGCATGGATGGCATTTTGCTAAACACCTTCCCATACAGCAAAGAAGACATCCAAAACCTTAACACCATGAATGCTAAATTGATTAATGATATCAGTGAGTTGGTGGGGTGAGAGAATGAAAAAACTGCACTTCTAACATCGAAGTGCAGTTTTTATGTGGCTTTCTCTCACAAAAACAATTCTTCCAATTTGACGATAATATTGCTGATTTCTTCTGTTTTTTTTTAAAAAGTCACTTTCAATCCATGCGGAAATGATTCGCTCAAAAGAGGCACAGAAGGCTTCAATAATCAAATCATCAGTTATTTTACTTTTTTGCTTGATTCTTTTTTTGAGATTAACATTTGTTGTGACCAATCGTTCTAGTAGTACACGAACAGTTTTTGAAAATTGCACATGAGGCGCTTGTGAGATGACTTTGAAGTGTTTGGCATCATCTTTAATACACTTTAGACTTTCGAGGATTTTATCTGGCTTATCAAGATTTCCTTTGGATAAAATATTCCTGAATCTTTCGGAAGTTTCGTCACTGATGGTTGTTGCTAGGTCATCTTTATCAAGAGAATGCTGGTAAAAAGTTCCGCGGCTAACACCAGCTTTTTTGGCAATGTCAGCGACTGTGATTTCTGAATAAGTTTTGTCAAAAAGCAATTCAATAAGGGCGTTTTTTAGGCTTTCAACGCTGCTTGTTTTTCGATTAATCGTCATAATTTTCCCTTAATTAAACACATTATTAAAATCTGTCATGGTTTTTGATTTGTTAATATTGTATTATTTTTTCGTAAAATGTTAAAGCGTTGACTTATCGTATTAAGCTTTTTGAAGCATAATGGGGTATGAGTTTTTATGAAGAAAGGATAGGAATATGTCAAAGACAAGAAAAGTATTTGGGTTCGTCGGATTAGTTCTTGCCATGTTTATGGGAGCTTTGGATGCTACTATCGTTAATATTGCCTTACCAGACATTATGAAGCATCTCAATTCTAGTTTGACAGATACGAGCTGGGTTTCAACGATTTATGTTTTGGCAATGGCTGCTTTTATTATTACAGTTTCTAAGCTCGCTGATTTGTATGGTCGTAGATTAGTTATGCTGATTGGTGTTGCTATATTTGGAGTCTTTTCATTTGCTTGCATGATGGCAAATTCGCTAAGTTTTTAATTGCTTTCCGATTTTTCCAAGGAATCGGTGGGGCAATTTTGACACCGATTGTTTTACCAATGGGGATTGCACTTTTTGGAAAAGCAAACACAAGTAAGGTAACAGCAGTTATAGGTGCATTCAGCGCTTTGGCTGCAGCAAGCGGTCCAGTCATAGGTGGCTTTATCATTAATTGGGCAAGCTACAATTGGATTTTTGGAATTAATATTCCAATTGCTTTGATTTCTTTTGTGCTTATTCTAGTTGGCAATGAGGAATCTTATGATTTTAGTATTGCTAAAGAAATTGACTGGCTTGGTATGGTATTTTTGACTTGTGCCTTAGGAGGTTTGACATTTGGTCTTCTAGAAGGAAGAGAATATGGTTGGACGTCAACTATCATTTTATAAGCTTTGCCATTAGTTTAGTTGGCTTAATCTTGTTAATTTTTGTAGAAGAAAAAGTAAAATCACCGATTATTGAACTGTCACTGTTCAAAGAAAAGATCTTTACAGCCTCAAGCATCATTTACATGATTTTTGGTTTTGCAATTATTGTACCGTCATTGATTTTGAATTACTTCCTTCAAAATGTTCGTGGCTATAGCGCTCTTCATTCAGCTTATCTCATCGTGCCAACCTCTTTAGCGATTGCTGTGGGAATGCCTCTAGCAACCAAAATGTACCAAAAACTTTCTGCGAAACTTCTTATTGGTATTGGGATGTTTATCACAGCAGCTGGACTTTTTATGCTAAGCTTAGTTCAATTTGAAACTTCAGAAGCTATTATTATTTGTTGTAATGTGATTATTGGTCTTGGTTTAGGATTTATGGCGATGTCTATGACTGCTTCTGTAAGATACCTTCCTGTTATTAAAGCAGGAATTGGTTCTGGGATTGTCAACGCTTCAAGATATATTGGGCAAGAGATTGGTATGGCATTACTTGTGACTATTTTGAATGCTAATATTAACACGGCTAGGGATAATATCAGACATTATGCTTATGTTCAAATTGATAAGCATGTCTTATCTGACTCGGTGAAATCTGTCGTTAAAATGGAAATCAAAGAAATCTTTGAATCTACAAGCAAGACCACTGATTCTTCTAAAAAACAAAATCAAATGCTGACGAAGGTCAAAGCTGCGGCTAAAAAGACTGATAATCTTCCTCTCCCTAAGAAAGGCAGTGATTATCGAAAACTCTATGATGCCAATAGTCAATTAGTCGTAGGCTCAGAAAAAGTCGTAGCCAATCTTCCAAAACAAATCAGCTCAGCCTTAACACCTTTAAGCCAAGGGCAAGCGCAACTAGGACAAGGAATCCAACTCCTAGCCCAAAAAGAAGAACTAACCGATACCTTCCAAAAGATTAAAGACTCTAAAAATAAAAATCTTAGCCGAGCCTTTAACCAAGTCTTCATCATCGCATCCCTAATCGTCCTCATCACAAGCCCACTCGCTTACCTGACAGATAAAAAAGTGAAAGAGTGATGGAGGAAATTTGAGTATAGGAAAACCACTAGCTTAGCTAGTGGTTTTTATTCTATAATCTTTTCGCTAAATTATTTCATTGTTGGGAACAACAAAGCGTCACGGATTGTTGTTGTATCTGTAAGGAGCATGACAAGACGGTCGATACCGATACCAAGTCCACCTGTTGGTGGCATACCGTATTCAAGGGCTTCGACGTAGTCGTAGTCAACACCTGTTGCTTCGTCATCACCAAGTTCTTTAGCTTTAGCTTGAGCTTCGAAACGTGACAATTGGTCGATTGGATCGTTAAGCTCTGAATAAGCGTTACCGTATTCTTTAGTCATGATGAATAGTTCGAAACGGTCAGTGAAGCGAGTATCTTCTGCATTTTTCTTAGCAAGTGGAGATACTTCAACTGGGTGTCCGTATACGAATGTTGGTTGGATTAATGTTTCTTCAACAAATTCTTCGAAGAAGGCGTTGATGATGTGACCAACTGAAGTGAAGTGTTTTTCAACTGGAACGTTTTTCTCTTTAGCAAGTTCTTGAGCTTCTTCAAGAGTCATTTCTTTCCAGAAGTCTACACCAGTAACTTCTTTGATAGCGTCAACCATGTGGATACGTTTGAATGGTTGGTCGATAGCAATTTCAGTACCTTGGTAAGTGATAGGTCCGTTACCGTTAACAGCAGCAGAAGCATTTTGGATGATACCTTCTGTGATGTCCATGATATCTTTGAAGTCAGCGTATGCTTCGTAAAGTTCGATCATAGTGAACTCAGGGTTGTGAGTTGCATCCATACCTTCGTTACGGAAGACACGTCCGATTTCGTAAACTTTTTCCATACCACCAACGATAAGACGTTTCAAGTGAAGTTCCAAAGCGATACGAAGAACCATATCCATGTCTTGCGCATTGTGGTGAGTAACGAATGGACGAGCAGCAGCACCGCCAGCTTCGTTGTGAAGAACTGGAGTTTCAACTTCTAGGAAGCCAAGTCCATCAAGGTAACGACGGATTTCTGAGATGATTTTTGAACGTGTGACAAAGCGTTCAAAGCTTTCACGGTTTGAAATCAAATCAAGGTAACGTTTACGGTAGATTGTTTCAACGTCTGTAAGTCCGTGGAATTTTTCTGGGAGTGGACGAAGCGCTTTAGACAAGTGAGTAAGGTGAGTGGCTTTGATTGTCAATTCACCCATGTCTGTACGCATGATTTCACCTTCGATACCGAGGAAGTCACCGAGGTCTGCTTTTTTGAAAATTTGATAGTTTTCATCACCGACAGCATCTTTGCGGACATAGATTTGGATTTGACCGTCGCGGTCTTGAATGTGCGCAAAACCAACTTTACCTTTACCACGCTTAGTCATCAAGCGACCAGCGATAGTAGCTGTCTTGTTAATTTCATGCAATTCTTCCTTAGTTTTGTCAGCGTATTTTTCTTTTAATTGACCAGAAGTAGCTGTGCGTTCAAATCGAGTTCCGAAAGGATCGATGCCTTGTTCAGCCAAAGCTGCCATTTTTTCACGACGCACGATTTGTTGGTCGTTTAATTCTTCAATGTGTTCGTTTGACATGTTTTCCTCCAATAAGTATTCTTTCCTATTGTATCATAAAAGAGGCTAGAATACACCTTATTTTTGCGTGCTTTGCTTGGGAGTGAGACAAAAATTGGTAGTTTCGAAAAAAAGTTCGATTTTTTAGCAAGTTTTTTTGTTGCCGACTTAAAACGGGGCTATTTTCAGATTGTCAAAGTCCAAAACACCATGTCTTGTAAATATAACGACACAAACAAAGAGATTAATCACTTTTGTATCAGCTTTGTTTTCTTGTCTTTGATTGAAAAGAAGGCTAAAAAATAGTATAATATGTGACGGTAAAAATTAATAGAGAGAAAAGAGATTCATGATTACTTCAATTGTTTTTGATGTTGATGATACGATTTATGACCAACAGGCACCTTATCGCATTGCCGTTGAGAAATGTTTCCCTGATTTTGATATGAGTAAAATCAATCAGGCTTATATTCGTTTCCGTCATTATTCAGATGTTGGATTTCCGCGTGTAATGGCAGGTGAGTGGACAACTGAGTATTTCCGTTTTTGGCGTTGCAAGGAAACCTTGTTAGAATTTGGTTACCGTGAAATCGATGAAGCAACTGGCGTGCATTTTCAAGAAATCTATGAAGAAGAATTGGAAAATATCACAATGCTTGATGAGATGCGCATGACGCTTGATTTTCTTAAAGAAAAAGGCATTCCAATGGGAATTATCACGAACGGACCAACGGAACACCAATTGAAAAAAGTTAAAAAACTTGGTCTTTATGATTATGTTGATCCAAAACGTGTCCTTGTCAGTCAAGCGACTGGATTCCAAAAACCAGAAAAAGAGATTTTCAACCTTGCTGCTGAGCAATTTGACATGAACCCTGCAACAACACTTTACGTCGGTGATTCATATGACAATGACGTTGTTGGTGCTTTCAATGGTGGCTGGCACTCAATGTGGTTTAACCACCGTGGTCGTAGCTTGAAACCTGGTATCAAACCAGTTTATGATGTTGCTATTGATAACTTTGAACAATTGTTCGGAGCTGTGAAAGTTCTCTTTGACCTTCCTGATAATAAATTCATCTTTGATGTCAATGACAAGAAAAATCCAATTCTTGAAATGGGTATCAATAACGGATTGATGATGGCAGCAGAACGTCTGCTTGAAAGTAACATGAGTATTGATAAAGTTGTTATCCTGCTTCGTTTGGACAAACAACAAGAAAAAGTTTTGCGCCTAAAATACGCAAGAAATAACTAATAAATGAACCCTCCTAAACGCTATTTAGGAGAGTTTTTTGTCTTTAAGATTTCTTTTGTTTATAAGATGTGTCATTCCATTTTAGGCAAGTGAAGGTTTTAAAATCCTTGGTCTCTAAAATCGTCACACTACCGTTATCAAGTCCGCCTTGGGCACGGAGAACGGGTGGTTCATATCCTAATAAAGTACGGATAGAGGCGGTAAAATTAGCACCATGCCCAACTAACAAGACATTCTGATAAGGTTGATTTTTCATTGATTTAATGAATGACTCAACGCGTTTAGTGGTTTGATAAACAGATTCAGCGTCAAATACATCATTATCGAATTTAGCTAAATTATGTCGAAAAGCTTGCATTTGTTGAGGATAAATAGATGTTATCGTTGCAATTTTGCTGCCTTCCAATTTTCCAAGATGCCATTCACGCAGCGAGGGTTGAAAGCTGATTGGCTTTGGATAGCGGCTGCGTGACATGATAATCTTGCAAGTATCGCTGGCACGTTTTAAATCGCTTGAAAAAACGGCATCAAATTTAACATCTTGGAGATAATCACCTAATTTTTCCAAATCATGGACGGATTCCTCCAAGAGTGGGGAGTCACCATTTGCTCCTTGGAAACGTCCTTCTAAGTTCCATTGTGTTTTACCATGACGTACAAAATAAAATTTCATCAGTTACTTTCCAATCTAAAAATTAATGTGAATCGTCAATCAAGTCAGCAAAGCTGGCACCAACAAAATCTGCCAAGGTTTGACTGTCAATGCGGATAGAACGTCCAATTTCACCAGCAGAAACAATCATCGTACCCATTTCTAAAGCACGGTTGTCAATGAAAATCGGAAAATTGTGTTTTTGATGAATACCGACAGGATTATTTGCTCCGTGAATGTAGCCAGTCGTTTTTTGAAGATTTTTTTGTGGAATCATGCTGACTTTTTTGTTGCCAGAAACTTTGGCTAATTTTTTCTCAGAAAGATGTTCGGTGATTTGAACAATTCCGATTAGAGGACCTGTTTTGTCACCTGTTAAAGCAAGGGTTTTGAAAATATCAGATTTTTCAATGTCATCTGGTAAGTCTCCCTCAAGTGCATTGATTACTAAACTGTCGTGTTCGATTTTTGCCTTGTCCAGAATTTGGTCAACAAGTGTCTTTTTTAAATTTGCTTTTTTTGCCATTTTCCCTCTCAATCTTTCTATTCATTAGTCAATTACTATTTTACTAAAAAATAAAAAAGGTACAAGTTTGCACCTTTTAGAGAGCATTATAATAAGCTTGAACGAGTTCGACAAAATCTTCGACGTCATAGTCCGTACCGAAATAATCATTAGCGGTTTCTGTCCAGTAATCAGTTGGATCAACGTGGTCAGTACCACCAAGGTAAAGGCTGACCATTTCATGTGTCCAAATGGTTCCTTCGCCATCTTCTTGACCAAGTGTTACAGGAAGGTCATATTTTTTGAACATGTAGGCAGTATAATAAGCTGCGTTTGCTAGTTGCTCGGCGAAGCCTTTTTGAGAATCCTCATGTGTTAATTCAAATTGAATGTAGTAAGGATTGGCTTTGGCACCAGCGCCTTGAGCTTCGTAATTTTCATCAGCAATACGAAGAATGGTTGCATCGTCGATGAAAGAATGGACAAAAATGCCTTTTTCATCATAATTTTGAACCATATAGTTCACTTCACTTTGGATAGTTGAATCATCAACGCCAGTATCGTGAATAATGATTCCACGAGGTTTACCATCAGAGGTTTTATAAGCGCTTTGTTCAAAGCTCTTTTCAATACTATCTGTAATCTCGTTGTGTGAATAGGTAAGTGTCCCAACAATATATTGGTTGATGGCGTTTGTTTGCTGTAGTGAAATATCTTTGGTGTCGATATAGTAAGTTTCACCATTCATATCAAATTCTGCAAGGGTAACTTCTTTTTCATTGATTTTAGCTTTGTAATAATAAGCATCGATAGATAACTCGGTGTCTTTTGGAAGACTGGTGCTTGAGCCATTCTTTGTGTAAATATTAGCTTTAGTGCCTGAGACAGTGGCTGTTTGAGACGTAGTGTAGTTGCTAGCTGATGACAAATCCAAGCCTTGATCAAGCGCGTGTGTAATAATTCCAGAAAAGAATAGTTTAGAAAAAAAGATTATAAGTGCAGCAAAGGAAATGACTAAGACAGAAATGTTTAGGTAAACTGAGTTTTGATGTCGTTTCCTCCGAGAGAGATGTTTCTTTATTGTCATGCCTAAATTATAATTTGATTGGCTTAAAGAAAAATAAAAAGACTAGCAAAATCAAAATGCTAGTCCTTTATTTGTTATCAGCTTTTCCGAAAAGTTTTTCGTACGTTTCTTTTCGATCTTTGGTAACGGCGATTTGGTTCAAATCAAGAGCAGAATCAAATCCGCCGAGATGACCTTGTGATGTATATTGATGAAGATCGTAATCCAAGTCTGTTTGTGGAGCGGCATCATAGTAACCAGAGTCAGAACCATAAGTAGGAATCCATACGGCATCAAAACCGTCAACAGAGATTTCTTGCTCAGTCATGAAGTAAGTACCAATGTAGATACCAACTTTTTCAGCTCCAAGTCGTTTTAATTCGCTTAAGAATGCCTGTACACCTTTATTCATGTCTGACATAGTCGCTTCCTCAACGTCAATCCAGTAGAAAGTAGGTTTGTAAGGTGAAGCATTTTCGTAGAAGGTCCTTGCTTCATTTTTCATTTCCTTGACGCTTTTTCCGAGGGCGTAACTGTAGACGGCTACAGGAACATTTCGTTTTTGAAATTCTTTAATATGTGTCTTAAACGATTTATCGATACCAGTTGTATAGGCAGCGTTGCTATCTTTACTGATTTGTGACCCTCCATAGACACGTACAATAGCACCAGAAATATTTTGAGATAAAGTGTCATAATCAATTTCATTTGGTAGTTGCCAACCTGAAACATCGATAATCGGATTAAGAACGAATTCTTCATCAGTTTCTGAAGTTGATGTAGTAGGGGTCGTGCTTGAGCTACTCATAGTTGGGATAGAAGCCTTAGCCGAAGCCAGTTGTTGCTTTCGTAAGCCGTCAGAGTGAGCTTTACCAATCACGAGAAGCAGCCCAAACAGGGCAAAGAAAACTACAACAACAATTGGTTTTAATCGTCTTCTCATTAGTCATATTTTAGCGTAAAAAGAATCAAAAATCAAAACAATGATCATTTTGTAACCAATTTGTCATATTTTTTAACAAACTATCTATGGACATCACGAAAGTCAGTAACGCCAGTAAAGCCTTTGCAATAAGCTTTTCTGGGGTATGTTATTTGAAAAGGCTTTCTAGTTCTGTAACAATTGTTTCAGGTTCTGTTTTTGCAGAAAAGCGTTTGACGACATTTCCATTTTGGTCAATGAGGAATTTGGCAAAATTCCATTCAATACGCTTGCCAAGAGGTCCTTTTGCTTGACTTTTTAGCCAGTCATAAAGTGGATTGGCTTCTTTACCATTGACTTTGATTTTAGCAAAACGTGGGAACGTAGTCTGATAATTTAGCGTGCAGAAAGTGTTGATTTCATCAGCAGTTCCAGGCGCTTGATTCATAAACTGGTTACAAGGAAAATCTAAAATTTCAAAGCCTTTGTTATGATAAGTATCGTAGAGTTTTTGCAAGCCCTCGTATTGTGGAGTTAAGCCACATCCAGTTGCTGTATTAACAACTAAAAGAACCTTGCCTTGGTATTTTGAAAGAGAAATATCAGTGCCGTCCTGAGCTTTGACGGTGAAGTCGTAGAGATTAGTCATGGTTGAGCTCCTCTGTGTAAGTGATGATTTGGTCGACAGTATCACTTAAGAATTGGATAGTGTCGCGCAGTGGTCGAGCTGTTGAGATATCAGCACCGATTAATTTTGCAGTATCAAGCGGTGTGCGTGAACCGCCAGATTTTAAGAAATTAAGCCAATCTTTGTCACCATTTGGATTGTTTTTCAGGTTAAGGTAACCAGTAGTTGAAATCACCATACCAGCTGAGTAAGTGTAGCTGTAAAGTCCCATGTAGTAATGACTTTGACGCATCCAAGTGAGAGCAGCGTCGTCATCGATCTCAACCGCATCACCCCAGAATTGACTTAGGACATCTTTCATAATGTTGTTAAGCTGTTCAGCACCAAATGTTTTCCCTTCTTCAATCAAGTTATAAACACGACGTTGGAAAGCAGCTTCCAATAAGTGTGTGATGAAGTTGTGGAAGTAAGTATCTGTTAAACGGTGCGCTAGCGCAAAGCGTTTTTGACGAGGATTATCAAATTGTTTTTCAAGATAATCACTTAAAAGCAGTTCATTGAAAGTTGATGGGGCTTCAACATAATAAGTTGACATATGTGTGTTGAAGTAGCTTTGGTTATTATCTGAGAAGATAAATTGACCAGAGTGCCCAATTTCATGAATAAGTGTGTAAACGTCAGACATACGACCTGTCCAACTCATGAGGATATAGGGGTGAACTTTGTAAGGGTCAGCAGCATAGCCACCAGAATCTTTGTTGGCATTAGCAGCAAAGTCAACCCAGCGTTCTTTTCTAAAACGAGAGACTTCGTTTGCGTATTCTTGACCAAGAGGTGCCACAGATTTCATGACTAAATCATAAGCATCATCAATAGTAACTTCAGGATTAAGTTCAGCGTCCAAGTCAAGTTTCCAGTCAGCAAACGTCATTTTATCAAGACCATTGACTTTGGCAACGTGTTTGAGATATTTTTGAGCTACTGGAGCAAATTCAGTCATGATAAGGTCGATTTGTCGATCAAACATGGCACGGTCAACTTCTTGTTCAGCTAAAAGATAATCAAAGACTGAGTCATAGCCACGCATATCGGCGATAAGTTTTTCAGATTTGACTTGGGCAAGATAGGCGCTAGCAGCTGCATTTTGGTGTTTGCGAAGTCCTGCTGAGAAAGAACGAAAAGCTTTTTCACGAACGTCAGCATTTTCATGGTTTTGATAGAAGTTTTCGTAAGTGACGAAAGAGTTTTTATAGATTTTACCATCAACTTCAAAATCGTCCATTTCAAAGTCACCTGCACGCATCTTAGTGTAAATATCTTGCGGAGCGCTAAAAACTTCACCAAGGTTAGTCAGTGTTTTTTCAACTTCTGGAGAGATAAAGTGACTTTTCTTGATTTTGGCTTGACGAATGGCTGTGCTAAAATGTGGGTTTGCTTCAAGAGCATCAAGAATATCAGAATCAGCAGTAGCAAGAGCAGTGTCAAAGAAGCTGAGTTCTACATTAGCTTTGGTAAAGAAATCAGCTCCAGCTTTGGCAATTTGAGCAAATTCTTCGTTGCTAAAATCTGTCGTTTGTGGCATAAAAGCGTAATTGTCAATGTGACTCATCTCGATGTAGATTTGCTCGATTTCATAAAGTGCACGAGTAAAGTCATCGACAGTTGAAAGTTTATCTTGGTAGTTTTTCGTGAAAAGATTAATATCTTCTAGTGTCTTTTCGATATGACGTAGAAAATCTTCGCGGTTCTGGTAAAGAGCGCTTAAATCCCACAGTTCATTTTCAGGAAATTCAGAACGGTGTTTTAATTCCATGGTTGTACCTCTTCTTATAACATTATTATGGAACAGTATATCAGAAAAAAGTGGTTAACTGAAAAGAGAGCCACCACTTTTCTAAAAAAATTTTTTAATCCAAGCTTGTTTTTTAGTAAAGCGGTGACATTGCTTATCTAACAAGCTTTGTCAGAAATTCTGGCCAACAAGTTTATTTAAAAAAGTCAGAAAATTATATAAAATAATGTGCAATTTATAGAAATTGGGTTACATTTTCCGTAAAAAGTGGTATGATTAAGTAGTACGCTTGTAATAAAGGATTAAAATCCGAACAAAAAAGGAGTGAAGAGTGTGACAATCCAAAAACTGGAGAACAATGATACCCAGTCGATCATTACCGAGGAAGTCAAAGTACTAAAAAGCTTACTCGATGAAACAACCCATCAAATGGTTGGTGATGAGGTATTCGCTAAAATTCAAAACATTGTTAAATTGTCAGCAAGTGATGAATATGGCAAACTTGAAGAACTAGTAGCTCAGTTGACCAACGAAGAGATGGTTGTTGTGTCTCGTTATTTTTCAATTTTGCCACTGTTAATCAACATTTCTGAAGACGTTGACTTTGCTTATGAAATCAACTACCAAAATAATACAAATCAGGATTATCTTGGCAAACTCTCTATGACTGTTGACATGGTTTCAGAAAGTGAAAACTCTAAAGAAATCCTTGAAAACGTAAATGTTGTACCTGTATTGACTGCTCACCCAACACAAGTTCAACGTAAAACGGTCCTTGAATTAACAAACCATATTCACGACCTTTTGCGTAAATACCGTGATGTGAAAGCAGGAGTAGTTAATCGTGATAAATGGTACACTGACTTACGCCGTTATATTGAAATCATCATGCGAACGGACATCATTCGTGAGAAAAAACTTAAGGTAAAAAATGAAATTACCAATGTAATGGAATATTACAATGGATCCTTAATCCAAGCGATTACTAAGTTGACGTCAGAGTACAAACGTTTGGCTGCTGAAAAAGGTATCGACCTTACAAATCCAAAACCTATCACAATGGGTATGTGGATTGGTGGTGACCGTGATGGTAACCCATACGTAACTGCTGAAACTCTTCGTTTGTCAGCTACTGTTCAAAGTGAAGTCATCATCAATTACTACATTGAAAAATTGACAGGTCTTTACCGCACATTCTCACTTTCAACAACGTTGACTAAAATCAGCCCTGAAGTTGAACGTTTGGCAGAATTATCAAGCGATAAATCAATTTATCGTGAAAATGAACCATACCGTAAAGCTTTCAACTATATCCAATCAAAATTGATTCAAACATTGATTGAATTGAAAGCTGGTCCAACTATTTCACGTCGTGCATTTGAAAATAGTAAACTTGGTTCAGACGTTTACGCAAACACTAACAACGCAAGTGTTATTGCTAAATATTTGCAAAACAAAGTTAATAAAGTTTCATCAGAACTTCAAGATGAAATTCCAAGTTATAAAACTGCTAAAGAATTTAAAGACGACTTGCTCATCATCAAACAATCATTGCTTGATAATGGAGACGATGCTCTCTTGACAGGTGACTTTAGCGAGTTGCTTCAAGCTGTTGATGTCTTTGGCTTCTACCTTGCAACAATCGATATGCGTCAAGATTCAAGCGTCAATGAAGCTTGTGTCGCAGAATTGTTGAAATCAGCAAATATTGTTGATGACTACAGCGCTCTTTCTGAAGAAGAAAAAGTTAAAGTCCTTCTTAAAGAATTGCAAGAAGACCCACGTACATTGTCATCAACAAATGCCGAAAAATCAGAACAACTTCAAAAAGAATTGGCTATCTTCCAAACAGCTCGTTACCTTAAAGATAAATTAGGTGATGAAGTTATCAAACAACACATTATTTCACACACTGAAAGTGTTTCTGATATGTTTGAATTGGCTATCATGCTTAAAGAAGTTGGACTTCTTGATAACCAAAAAGCGCGTGTTCAAATCGTACCACTTTTTGAAACTATCAAAGACCTTGAAAACTCACGTGGTATCATGGAAGAATTCCTTGATTATGATATCGTTCGTCGTTGGGTTACAGCTAACAAAGGTTACCAAGAAATCATGCTTGGTTACTCAGATAGTAACAAAGACGGTGGTTACCTATCATCTGTATGGACACTTTACAAAGCTCAAAATGAATTGACTCGCATCGGTTCAGAACGTGGTATTAAAGTGACATTCATCCATGGTCGTGGTGGTACTGTCGGTCGTGGTGGTGGTCCATCATATGAAGCAATCACATCACAACCATTTGGTTCTATTAAAGAACGCATTCGTTTGACAGAACAAGGTGAAATCATCGAAAACAAATACGGAAATAAAGACGTTGCTTACTACAACCTTGAAATGTTGCTTTCAGCGACAGTTGGCCGTATCGTTACTCGTATGATTACAAATCCAGATGAAATTGATACTTTCCGTGAAACAATGGATGGCATTGTGACATACTCAAATGGCGTTTACCGTGATTTGGTATTTGGTAATCCACATTTCTACGATTACTTCTTCGAAGCTACTCCAATTAAAGAAGTATCAAGCTTGAATATTGGTTCACGTCCAGCTGCTCGTAAGACAATCACAGAAATCTCTGGTCTTCGTGCAATTCCTTGGGTATTCTCATGGTCACAAAGTCGTATCATGTTTCCAGGATGGTATGGTGTTGGTTCAGCCTTCAAACATTTCATCGATGCTGAAGAAGGAAACCTTGAAAAACTTCAACACATGTATGAAAAATGGCCATTCTTCCATTCACTTCTTTCAAATGTAGACATGGTATTGTCTAAAACAAATATGAATATTGCTTTCCAATATTCTAAATTGGCTGAAAGTGAAGAAGTTCGTAATGTCTTCAATGTTATTCTTGACGAATGGCAATTGACAAAAGATGTTATCTTGGCAATTGAAAAACATGATAACTTGTTGGAAGAAAATCCATCACTTCGCGCAAGTTTGGATTATCGTATTCCATACTTTAACGTTTTGAACTACATTCAAATTGAATTAATTAAACGTTTGCGCCATGATGAGTTGGACGAAGATTACGAAAAACTCATTCACACTACAATTAACGGTATTGCCACAGGATTACGTAATTCTGGCTGATATGTTTAATCAAGGTCAAGGTCTGGGATTAAGTTCTCAGACTTTGACTTTTTTTTAGTCCAGAAAGATGATATAATGTCATATGATAAATTCGAAGATATTATAGGTGACTCTATGAAAATTGATAAAAGGCATCTCCTAAATTATTCCATCCTAGTGCCTTATTTAATCCTTTCAGTAATTGGACTGATTGTTGTTTATTCAACAACTAGTGCGACACTGATTCAGTATGGTGTGAATCCCTTTATGTCAGTACTGAACCAGGGTGTTTTTTGGTTAATCAGTCTATTTGCAATTAGTTTTATATATAAGTTAAAATTAAACTTTTTGAAAAACTCTCGTGTTTTGACAATGACCTTGATGATAGAAGTAGTGCTCTTGTTGATTGCACGTTTCTTTACCAAGACCGTCAATGGTGCCCATGGTTGGATTGTCATTGGTCCTATTAGTTTCCAACCTGCTGAGTATTTGAAAATCATCATTGTTTGGTTCTTAGCATTTACTTTTGCAAGGCGTCAAGAATTGATTTCAACATATGACTATCAAGCTTTGACTAAGCGCAAATGGTGGCCAACTAAGCTTAGCGATTTGAAAGATTGGCGCGTGTATTCGTTAGTTATGGTTCTTTTGGTTGCGGCGCAGCCTGACCTTGGAAATGCAGCTATCGTCGTTTTGACTGGTTTGATTATGTATTCTATCAGTGGTGTAGGTTATCGTTGGTTTTCAGCTATTCTGGCAACCATCATAGCCTTCTCAACAGTCTTTCTTGGCATAATTGCTATTGTCGGGGTTGATAAGATGGGGAAAGTTCCTGTCTTTGGTTATGTTGCTAAACGTTTCAGCGCCTTTTATAACCCATTTAAAGACTTGTCCGATTCAGGACACCAATTGGCGCATTCATACTATGCGATGAGTAACGGAGGCTGGTTTGGTCGTGGTCTTGGAAATTCTATCGAAAAAGGTGGCTATCTCCCAGAAGCAACCACAGACTTTGTTTTCCCAGTCGTGATGGAAGAACTTGGCATGATTGGTGCAAGCCTTATCCTAGCTTTGCTATTTTTCCTAATCTTGCGCATTATGCATGTTGGTATTAAGGCTAAAAATCCGTTTAACTCAATGATTGCTCTTGGAATCGGAGGAATGATTCTAATGCAAACTTTCGTTAATATCGGTGGAATTTCAGGCTTGATTCCATCTACAGGGGTTACCTTCCCATTCCTATCGCAGGGAGGAAATAGTGTCCTGGTCTTGTCGGTAGCGGTTGGTTTTGTTTTGAATATCGATGCTAATGAAAAACGCGAAGAAATTTATCGCGAAGCAGAAGAACAATTAAAAACCAAGGAAATAACACAAGAATATGATGACAACGTTATCGACCTAGATAGTTTTTATTAGAAATCTCCCCTTTGCGGGAGTTTTTTTGTAACCAAAAGAAATGTGATTCGTTATAAAAGTGAAAAGGGAGGTGAGTAGGATTAAGCTGGATGGTTATGAGGTGGAATTGTTAGGATTCGCTGAGGAGATTAGTTATTATTTGCAAAAATCGGGGGCTAGTGCTGAAAATGCACGTGACATTAGCCAAGATGTTCTCGTTAAAATGCTAGAAAGCGAGATTGTCCTTCCTTTCGAGAAAATGCGGGCATGGATGTACCGTGTGGCAGTTAGGCTCTACATTGACCGCTATCGGCGTGATAAAAAGTATTGGGAAATCTTACAACGTGAATTCTTTAAGGATGAAAATGTCATTGCTTTTGATAGCCCAGATTATGAACCACTTTATCAAGCCGTGGCTTTGTTAAAGGAAAAATATCGCTTGGTGATTGATTTGTATTACTTCCAGAATCTTTCTATAAAGGAGATTTGTCAAGTTCTTGGTATTTCAGCAAGTAAAGCCAAGATTGATTTGATGCGAGGGCGACGCGATTTGCAAAAAATATTAGAGAAAGAAGGGGATTATTATGACGATTTCAAATGATTTTGAAAAAATTGCTACGAAAAATAAGCGAAAAAATCGCTTGAAAACAGTTGGGATTAGTGTTGGTATGATGTTGATTAGTGCTTTGATTATCTTTTTAGGCTTACGTTCGTTGACAGAACGTCATGCAGAGATGGTCAAAGAAAACTATCTGTTGAGGTCAGAGATTGCCTATCCCAATATCGACTACACCACTTGGGGCTTTGAAGCAAATTCGGAATTTACAGGGACCTTTTATTCACACCGTTCTAAAAATATTGACGGTATTAGTGTCCCTTTTGAAGAGTATCAAGGAAATTATTCAATAATTGGTCCTATGTCAGCTAGTCAAAATGAAGGCTTGGAAGAAGGAGATAGCAATAGCTCCAACTATACACATGGCAATCTCTATAAAGTACCAATCTTCTATAATGTTAATGCTTCCGCTAAGACAGTAAGTATGGAAGTCACACAAGATATTAGTAAGGTTGCAGAAATGACTGGACAGGCTGTGGAAGTAGCAATTACATTTGATAAACCTTACACCTATCAAGAAATTACAGACATGGTCCCTGATAACCTTTTGGTCAATTGGTACTGGATTGGCACATCGAGTACTGTGGATACAGCGAATTTAGCTCTAGATGCCCAACTAGGTTTCGCTCCGTCTTCAATAAATGATTATGCGGCTGATTTTAAGAACTTCAAGTCAAATTTAAAAAAGGCGATTGAGTCAGGTGTCGTTGATTCTCGATATAGCATTGAAGATGAAACATTGTCATTAGAAGATGATGCTAAAACTTACTTGAAAAATAATTCAAATTACAAAACAGCAACCTTTTCTGGGGTTATCTTGACTGGGCGTGCTGAAAATTTTGCTCAGCTTGAAGACAAGGATTGGATTTACGCTTCGAATATCGGACAGAGCGTCACAATTCAGCCATATCACACACTTACGAAATAAAGAATGAAAGTTCTAAAATGAAGCTAGCCACTTGATGGTATCAAAAAACATCTCAGAGAGATATAATGTAATCACCACAACAACATTAGAAAGCCTCCGGGATGCAGGAACTATTATACACCAAAATGGAAACATTTAACACTAGCTGACCGTAGAAATATAGAACGTTGGCTCAAAGAAGGTCATTCCAATCGCGAAATCGCTAGAAGATTAGCCAAAGCTCCTCAAACCATTCACAATGAAGTCAAGAGCGGACAAGTCAGACAACAAGTGCGTAAAGGAAAATACGAGTTAGTTTACTCAGCTGACTTTGCACAGGATGCTTATGATAATAATCGTAAACGTTCTGTGAAGCGGCTTTCTTTAACTAAAGAGCTCAGAGAAAATATTGTCCACTACATCAAACAGAAATACTCTCCTGAAATGATAGTCAAAACAAAGGGTATTAATGTCTCTATCTCAACCATTTATTATTGGATTCATCATGGACAACTAGGCCTAACCAGAGCAGATATGCTTTATCCTCGTAAGGCGACCCCTAAGAAAAAACAAGTCAGCCCCAATTTTAAACTTGCTGGAAAGTCTATTGAGGAGCGACCAGAGAGCATTAATAATCGTGAGAAGCTAGGGGATTTTGAGATTGATACTGTTATTCAAACACGGGCTAAAAACGAGTGCTTATTTGCTCTGACTGACAGGAAGAGTCGCTATCAAATTATTCGGCTTATTCCTGACAAGTCGTCTACTTCAGTTAATCAGGCCTTGAAAGCCATTCTAAAAAACTATCAAATTAACTCTATCACAGCAGATAACGGGACAGAATTCAGTCGCTTAGAGGATGTCTTTGACCCTAAACATATTTATTATGCTCATCCCTATTCTTCTTGGGAAAGAGGAAGCAATGAGAACCATAATAGGCTGATTCGTCGTTGGTTACCGAAAGGAAGCAAAAATGCGACTCCACAACAAGTCGCATTCATTGAAAATTGGATTAATAACTATCCAAAGAAAATTCTAGATTATAAATCTCCTAAAGAGTTTTTACAAACTGGCTAACTTGGACTTGAAGTTTAGCTTTAGTTGAAACCACTAACCATTTTAAATGTTTTGATTATATTCTTGATGCAGTTGATGAGCAGCTAACAGAAGATTATGTCGAAAAATTACACAGTGTTTTAAAGGCTGGAACAAGTTCAGAATATAATGAGTATGCACCTGTTGGGCGTTATAAGGTGTTTGAAAATGAAGTAGGGCAGATTGCCACAGCGGCTGTTGACTAGGTCATGGGTTAGTTAAGTTGCGAGGAAAATTTATGAAGAAAAAAATTTTTATTTCTTATGCTTGGGAAGAAAATAGTGAAAAAGATAAAAAAGTAAAAATGTTTACCCAATGGTTAGCGGTTTATTTAAAAAAATGGGATTTTGAAGTACTTCTTGATGTATATGAGAATCATCCCGGAACAAAATTAGATTCATTCTTGGGATTTGGAAATTCTAGAATTTAAGGTAGCTGAAGACTATGACTTGGCTGCCTTGCATGAGAAACTTGACAAGGAACAGTTTTCAAGTTATCTAGATCCTAAAGGAAGTCTACTCGCACTGACTGATATGAGTAATATTGAGGTTTGGTTAACAAAATAATGACTAATTTCAAACAAACATTGTTAACAATTACAGACTACATCAAGGCTGATATCTTCCCGGGTGCCAGCCTTGCACTCTATGACGGAAAGAATTGGCAAGAGTACTACTGTGGTACTCAGGATGGAAAGAATCCAGTAATTCCAGATTTAACCTATGATCTAGCTAGTGTCTCTAAGGTGGTGGGAGTTGGGACTCTTTGTATCTTCTACTTACAGTCAGGAAAACTGGATTTGGATGAGAAGTTCTCCACCTATTATCCTGAAGTAGCAGACAATACGCTAACTCTTCGTCAGCTTCTTTCTCATAGTAGCGGAATTGATCCTTTTATTCCAAATCGTGATGAATTAGACCAAAAAGGATTGATTGCTGCAATAAATGCCATCAAAGTTAAGTCTGATAAACCATTCTTGTATACAGATATTAACTTTATTCTCCTGGGCTTGATGCTTGAGAAATTATCTGGACAAAGACTGGACAGGCTCTTTGACAGCGAAATTTTCCAACCTTTTGGTATGATTGACACACAGTTTGGTCCAGTTGACCTTGCTGTTCCAACTGTAGAGGGAATTCCGGGAGGAACTGTTCACGATCCCAAGGCTCGAGTGCTCAAAGAGCATACAGGTTCAGCAGGTCTCTTTTCAACCCTAAAGGACTTGGAAATCTTTGTTAACCATTATTTGAAGGATGATTTTGCTAAAAATCTGACGCAAAATATCAGTCAATCCAAGAAGGAGCGTAGTGTCGCGTGGGACCTTCAAGGTGATTGGATTATTCATACTGGTTATACAGGTACCTTTGTGCTTATCAATATCCCTCGTCAACGTGCGGGGATTTTCCTCAGTAATCGTACCTATTACAAGGATGAGAGGGCTCAATGGATTAAGGACAGAGATGCTTTGATTGAGATAATGAAGAAGGAGTTGGTTTGTGAAACGGTCGATCAAGGAAAATAATGATAAATTAAAAGTTCAATTAGAACTCCTCCGTAGTTATACGGAACACTTTGACTCAGGTATGATTCATAGGGCTTTGCCAATGGCTACACAGGTTCATGTATTAATACATCAAACAGATAAGTCCAATTTATTGACTTCTGAGCACTTTTTCATCCGGCTGTTGTCGGCGCCGATCATTGTGCGATCGGGGGTGGGCGTATGAATTCATTGATTAGTTTAGAAAAAGTTAATTATAAAATCGCTAATCAACATATTTTACATGATATTGATTGGCAGATTCCAGCTGGGGCTCATATTACATTGACGGGACCATCCGGTGGTGGGAAAAGTACGTTATTACAGATCATTGCGGCCATGATTTCTAAAACAAGTGGGACCTTGATTTTTGATGGGCAGCCGATTGAAAGTTATGACCCAATCATGTATCGGCGGCAAGTCTCATATTGTTTCCAACAACCGACGTTATTTGGTGAGACGGTGGCAGATAACTTAGCTTTCCCGTACCAAATTCGTAAGCAAGTCATGGATACGCAACGAGTGGTAACGGCGTTAAATAATGTTGGGCTGTCCGAACGAACCCTGCATCAGCCGATTATCGAGCTTTCCGGTGGTGAACGGCAGCGGGTCGCTCTGATTCGCAACATCTTATTCTTACCAAAAGTGTTGTTATTAGATGAGGTGACAGCTGGTTTGGATGAAAATAATAAGCAAATCGTGCACGCCTGGTTACGACAGTTAAATGAGCAGGATCACGTGACAACGATCATGATTACTCATGACGCGACAGAGATTGCTGCGGCAGATCAATTAGTGAAAGTGATTGCTGGCAGATTGGAGGTGCACGCATGAATTTAGCAGTTAATAATACGTCGCTATTTTTGGCAGCAATGTTAGTGCTCGTCGCGTTAGGAATTAGTTTGTGGCAGAAACTTGGCTTGGATAGGGACATCGTCATTGGTGTCGTGCGGGCTGTTGTACAACTATTTATCGTGGGTTACTTGCTAAAGTATATTTTCCGAGTCAACAATTTGTGGCTAACGCTGGCGATGATTGGCTTCATTATCTTCAATGCGGCTTGGAATGCGAAAAAACGGGGTCCGGGGATTGACCATGCATTAGCCATTTCGTTATTATCCATTTTTGTTAGTACAGGGGTAACACTCGGCGTCCTCGTGCTATCTGGTGCGATTAAGTTTGTGCCATCGCAAATGATTCCCATTTCTGGTATGATTGCGTCGAATTCAATGGTCGCAATTGGGCTGGCTTATCGCAGCCTCAATAGTCAGTTTCATGACCAGCGGCAAGGTGTGCTTGAACGGTTGGCGTTAGGGGCTGGTCTACTTGATGCTTCGATTGATATCGTGCGTGAGGCGATTCGTACGGGGATGTCACCAACTATTGATTCGGCAAAGACTGTGGGTCTAGTCAGTCTGCCAGGGATGATGTCCGGTTTGATCTTTGCAGGGGTCGATCCAGTACGGGCCATTAGGTATCAAATTATGGTCACGTTCATGCTCTTATCAGCGACTAGTTTGGGGTCAATCATTGCGTGCTATTTAGCTTACCGTAATTTCTATAATGAACAAAAACAGTTGAAGTAATGACTCCTGATTGCAGTCCCGCGGGGAGTCTCCTTTAGCAATATCCACTGGTTAATCATTATCAGTGGGACGTTGTTTGTGTTGCTGATCCTGTTGATTGGGCTGATTTTTACCTTACAAGCTTTCTTGCTCTTATGGAATGTGTGGATCATGTGGCGTCATGAGAGTCATACATTGGCGAATATGTTGACCTTGTACTTGGGACTAGCCATTCTGGTTTTGCCATTTTTAGGCTATCTGTTGAGTAGTCATGTGCCGCAGCCCGTGAGTTATTTTTTGACGGTATTTCCGAATCTGGTCATTTTTTACCTTGGTTTTTGGTTTTATAACTATCTGACGATGCTGACGATTTATCAATTCAATTGGCCCCGTCTGTGAGATGATAACTTTCGTTTATCAAAAAGCGGAATGATAAAACCTATAAAAATTTACGGGAAAAGAAAAGTTGGATTTATAGAAAATAATTTAATCAAAGCCCACAAAGAATGGGTTAAAGGATTCAAAGTTTTTACAGCTAGATCGAATAATATTGGTACTGAACTACATGATGATAATTTGAACACAAAAATTGGTTATCCAAACGAAATCGTGACTGAAATATACCTGGTGATTGGTGGAGATATAGATTTAAATTTAAATTCTGCTCGTAATCTCTCTAACTACCTGAAAACAAAATTCTCTAGATTTCTTATTAGTATAGCTAAATCAACTCAAGATGCCCCTAGATCAACTTATAAATTTGTCCCTATGCAAGACTTTACACTATATTCAGATATTGATTGGTCTAAATCTATTACAGAAATTGATCAACAACTATATAAAAAAATATAAGCTAACTAAAGACGAAATATATGTTATTAACACTACCATAGTAGAAATGGACTAAATATTATATCCAACAAATAGGGGCGATAATTATAAATTAGATAATACATAAGAAGCTGGAGATAAGATTGTCTAGATAATGTGTGAGATAAAATTTTTAGCAGGTTATCATACATAAGACAAAATGTTTTTAAAACTGATAATGTATTTATTCCACAACAATTACGCATTTATTTTTGAGAAAAATATAAAGCAGGAGGATTACAATGCTGAAAACTTATTCTTTAACAAAAAATACATTATTAGTTTCGTCAGAATCAAATATCGAAAATTCCTCTGTTGTTTATGTTTATGGTGACGAACGAGAATATATCGAATCTTATGAACATAAATATGACTTTAACATAGACAATATACTAACGTTTGATGATCAAGTTGCATATGACACGATAATCGATCAGAACGATGAAAAAAGTTTGCTTGTAAGTTTTTTGTTTCCCAAGATACATGAAGGTGGGCATCTAGATAATCTGATGACATCTGTTGTTTTCTTGGTATTTAAAAATAAGTTGATAATTTTTACAAAACAAAAATTAAAATTCATTCCCGAACTCTTATCCAATATGGTTTTACGTGATGTCAATCATTTTGTAGAGGAAGTACTTTTAACGATCATGCAAAAAGATTTCCATGTGATGCTTGACGACCTTCGTGGAGTCAAGGAAAAAATTGATGATTTAGACTCAAAAATATCAACGTCCGGTTCACTCAGACCAACGTTTGGTGATTTATTAACTCTTCAAAAATACATGATAGCTTTGTCAACAACTTATAAAGCTAACCATAAAGCGCTTGATTTCATTAAAAAAAATTTCACAACTATTGACGATATTGATTTTAGTACTAAAAAAATAATTGATGAGTTATATGATACAAGTGATACAATGGATAGAATCATTTTAGGTTACAGCCAATATTTGGATAATTTGGAAAATATGATAAACAATATGATTTCGTATCAGCTAAACATGATTATGAAAACCCTAACCGAGATATCAATTGTTTTGACTATTCCAGCAATGATTTTTGGTTTTTGGGGAATCAATGTCCATGTCCCGTTTGAAAAGTCTTCTTATGGTGTTTTAGCCGTATTGATTATCTCTGCTATACTAAGTCTAATTTGCTGGTTTTTGCTGAGACGCAAAACATATTTGTAAAGTATTTGTGATACCCCAGTATGATTTAAAGCAGAATTTCTTTGTTGGCTTATTAAAAGGCTGATTCCTTTCAATAATTGAATAGCTTCAGCGGCTACCTTCACAGTATGAGAGTTAGAATATTCAAAGGGCGCTGATGTCAAGATTATGGACAGTATCATCAGCTTTTGAAGCAACATCATGAAGATCAGCCATTGATTATTGTTGCTGGTGGAATTGGCATTACACCGTTTATATCTATTGCTCAAATGGCAGTGGAAAGACAACAAACAGTGACGTTTCTTTACTCAACTAAACACGAAAAGGATGCTATTTATTTAGATGAATTGACGAAGTTTAATCAAAGCGATATTTATTTCAAACATCAAGTAGGGCGGTTTTCTGATACACAAATTGTGGACATAATGCAAAAAAATGGTATCTATTTACTAGCTGGTCCGCATGCCATGACCAAATATTGGCGAAATTTTTTTGAAAAATAGAGGCGTGGTGGATAGCAGTATTTATTTTGAACCCTTTGAGTGGTAAGCCAATAAGCTATTAGCAGCTATTAATGTAAAGGAAAGCACATTATGTTAACTCGAAATTACTAACAATTCTAATGTTAGAAAGGTAGACAAAAAATGAGGTTATGGCACGAATCGTTAATTACAAAATTACCACGTCAACAATTGCTTGGACAACATAGAGAGTGCTGTGCACTTCGTGGCGGCGGGTGGGGGAAAAGGCACGCAACAGTGGATTATGTCTTTATTTACTCTCCATATAAATTGTTTAGATACCACAAATTAGTTATGACGGAGATGTTAAATCGCGGATACAAACCGAATGAAAATTGGCTAAATCCTTTGTATCGTGGAAATAATATGATTCCTTATAAGTCCCTGCCTATTGAAGTATCAACTTATCCTATTTATCCTGAACACGACCATAATTATTTAATTGAATGTATTGAAAATTTGAGAAAAAAAGGTATTGAAATAAAATAAAAACATCATTCGTTGTGGGGTTACATACGAACAATTGCACAAGACTTATAAGAGATATTTTCTAAGTATAAGTTTAATTTTGGATAAAAGAGTTATAAATAGAGTGAAAATAATTAGTAATAGACAAGTTGTCTTTGGAAAATAATCTTGACATCAGCGCCATCCACATAAAAAGTATTTATCTAAAATCAACTTTAATACTATTAACAATGAAAAGGAATATTTATAATTATCTGGTTATGTACTAGTTACCAGACTAGGTTGTCGCTACATTTGAATTTGAAAAAGGTCTATAATTACATAATAACCCCTCGAAAAGACTATTAAAGAAGCCCACGTTATCCAGTTACCAGGTAATGGGGGTTGTTTTTTTATAAAATGATATAATACTCCCTAGATAGGAGAAAACGTATGTCTAGACAAAAAAGGTCGAGTAGACATTCTAAGAAAAGAAAGCTTGTCTCTTGTTTTTTTGGTTTACATGGGAGTGTTTGTACTTTTTTTAAAAGGGTAGAAATACTGGAAAAAGATTGTAGAGGTATTAAAAAAAAAAGAAAATGTGGCAGTTCTTGATATCGAGCATGGCTATTCTATATTTTCAACAAAAGAAGAAGCTTAAGCAGAGTTGATCTACTGCTTAAGCTTTTTTACTTATTAAGGATTTTTCAACCGTAATGTGTTGGATACCAGCTTCTTCGAAGATTTGGCCGACTTCTTGATAGCCATTATTGAGATAGAACTTAAGTGCCCTTAGTTGAGCATGGAGAGAAATAGATTTGAAGCCCTGCTCTTGAGCGAAATCTTCAGCCTCTTTTAGGAGGATGCTACCCAGACCTTGACCTTGGTAGTTATCGAGCACGGCCATGCGTTGGAGTGTAACTTGTGTCAAGTCTATGTTAGGAAGTAGTCGTACGGTTGCTGTAGCCTGGCCCTTGTCATCATAGAGGACAAAGTGAATGCAGTAGGCTTCATTGGCATCAATATCGACGGAGCGAGGAACTCCTTGGACCTTAACGAAAACGGTGTTTCGAATAGCCACAGCATCTAGATAAGTCTCTGAAAGTGTATCTCTTGTATGTTTGATAATCATAGGAATAGTGTAGCAAAGATTATAGTCTATCATCAAGTTTTTGATAGGTTTTATGCTTTAATTTTTCGGCTGTTTGCATCTTGGATAGGACGGTTATTTTCAAATCCAAGAGTTTGGGAGAATTTTTCCACCTGTTCCTTACTGACAGTTTCTTGGCTTTTGAAGACAATCCAGTTAACACCTTCAGTACAAGGTGGTGTTGTCAATGAGCCTTCAAAGTTGTAATAGACCTTGCTTTCAGGATAGAAATCATCAAGTGAGATAGCCTGAGATAAATTCGTTTCAGTATTGGCGGCTTGAGGCATTTTATCCCAGGTTAATTGCAAGGCTTGGCTTTTATCTCCATAGTTATAGAGAACTGAGACAACTGTGATTTTTCCATTATCCGTCTTGTAGACGAAATGCCCTTCGAGAGGATAGGTTTTGCCATCTATTTCATTCTCAGCTGGTGCGTGAAAATGGAATTGTTGCAACTTGTAAACTTCCTTACCAATTGTTAGGGTATTCTTTGGATTTTTAAAGCTGACTTCAATGGTGTGACCATTGTTCTTAACATGGGCTTCTGATTCTTGATTATTAAGGTTTAGTTCTGGAAGATCAACGTCCTCAGCTCCTGTGATATTAATGGGAGATTGTTCCTTACCCGTCTTGCTGAGTTCACAATCTTTAGAAAGGTCACCCCAATGTTCAGGACCAGTTATACCCGTATAGCCCCATTGGACCTCTTAAGACTTAGAGGTTTTACTTTTAGTTTCAGACTGGAAGGCTACGAGTAGGATGGTAGCTGCTATAAGAGACAATAATCCAATTAGCTTAAAACTTTTCTTATTCGTCTTTTCTCCCTATAGGCTGTTATTTTTGTCATGACTGCTAGTTGACCTGTTATTTGTAAACTAGCAGTCAGACGGTGACAGGGTGTTATTTCTCTAAGGTACTTCTGAAAGTGAAGTGTTTGGAGAAACCGAACAGAAACACCTTTATTTTATAGATAATATGAAAGATAGTCGAATATAAATTATAGTTTATTTAGAAAATTATAATGAAAAGCAAGTGTTTTACAAAAAGAAAAGAACTCGCTATTGCGAGCTCTTTATTCATTTTATCCCAAAGCATCATCCATTGAAAGAACTTCGTGGAAGACACGTTGTGTCAATTCAGTTTTTTGTTCTGGAGTGAGGTATTTGGTGTTTACACAGTATCCAGAGATACGTACGATAACATCTTCACCGCTCATGATTTTTTCGTAAACATCGTTCAAGTCCATAACGTTCAAGTTAACGTGTTGTCCACCGTTTTCGAAGTAACCATCAAGGATTGTTACCAAGTTATCAACTTGTTCGTCACGAGTTTTACCAAGAGCACGAGGTGATACTTGAGTTGTCAATGAGATACCGTCAGCTGCATAACCAAAGTCAAGGCTAGCAAGTGAGTTCAAGTTTTGCAACCATCCACCTTTAGCTTTGTTAGATGGGTTAGCACCTGGTGAGAAGAATTCCAATTTAGACAAGTTCACTGAACCATCTTCGTTGAGGTATACCCCTTTGTGAACTGGAGAGTTACCAGTTTGTTTAGAGTAAGCAACGTTAGAAGTGATTGTAAGAAGTGAAACTGTAGCTTCTGCATCTTTGTAGAGTTTGTGGCTACGAAGACGAGTAGTGTAAGCTTCAATCAACCATTCTGCCAATTCGTTTGAACGTGGGTCATCTTCACCCCAACGTGGGTATTCACCGATTGTTTCGTAGTCGTAGATGTAGCCATCTTCGTCACGGATTGGTTTAACTGTAGCGTATTTGATTGCTGACAATGTATCAACAGTATTTGCGAAACCACAGATACCGAATCCCATGTTAGCACGTTGTTTAGTTGGCAAGAAGGCCATTTGAACAGCTTCGTAGTTGTACTTATCAGTCATGTAGTGGATGATGTTCAAAGCATCTACGTAAGTGTCTGTCAACCAATCAAGTGATTTTTCAAAGTTCGCTTTAACTGATTCAAATTCAAGAACTTCGTCACGGATAGGATCGATGTCAAATACCTTATAATCTTTATGCACATCGTCATAACCACCGTTCAAACCAGTAAGAAGAGCTTTCAGAACGTTTACACGAGCACCGAAGTACTGGATGTTGTGGCGTTGTTCTTCATTTTCTGGGTCAAGTGGAGATACACAACATGAGATACAACTCATTTCACCATATCCATCTTTAGCCATTGTTGTTACACCTTCATA
>OGJZ01000982.1_pt1 | contig 29476 bp, 22 predicted proteins | sample 1572321 | NCBI WGS metagenome assembly OGJZ01 (sample SAMEA2582086, study PRJEB24529) | metagenome | biome: Human gut stool | place: China | collected 2011 | reverse complement strand
TGAGCTATTTCCGCATTTTTTCGTTTGCGGTTGCAAAGGTAGGGATTTTCCGTAAACCTGCAAACATTCTGCATACTTTTTTTAAAGAAATCTGCACACTTTGCCCCCGCCGCAAAACAATCTTTTTGATTATCAACTCATTCGGTCACGATAATCTTCGTAAGAAAATTGCTTGTATATTTCTGCTTTTCCCTCTTTTGTCCATAAAGCGATGGCCGGATGATGGATTCCGTTAAACATGTTTGTCTTTACCATCGTATAGTGAATCATATCTTCAAACACTATCCGCTCTCCGATTTGCAGTTCATGGTCGAAACTCCACAGTCCCATATAGTCGCCGCTCAAACAGGAGTTTCCGCCAAGACGGTAAATGTATTTGCCTTCATTTCCCATTTCCGCGCCACGGACTGTCGGCTGATAGGGCATCTCCAGACAATCGGGCATATGGCAGGTAAAACTGACGTTTAGGATGGCTGTCTTGATTCCACGGCTTTCCACAATGTCCACCACCTCGGAAGTCAGGACACCCGTCTGCCAGGTAAAAGCCGAGCCGGGTTCCAGGATAATCCGTAAGTGCGGATAGCGTGATTTTAATCCTTGCAATAGTTTTATCAGATGTTCCGTATCATAATCTTTGCGGGTCATCAGATGTCCGCCGCCCAGGTTCAGCCACTTTATCTGCGGAAACCAACGGGCAAACTTCTCTTCCAGATGTTCCAATGTACGCTCCAGTTCATAAGAGGAAGATTCGCAATGACAGTGGCAGTGGAAACCTTCAATCCCCTGCGGCAGCGTCTCCGGCAACAAATCAGCCGTTATCCCGAAACGGGTACCGGGCGCACACGGATTATAAAGTTCCGTTTCCACTTCCGAATATTCGGGATTCACACGGATACCACAGGAGATACCGCTTCCTTCGGCTACCGTCATCGGATAGAAACGGGCAAACTGCGCCATCGAGTTGAATGTGATATGGCTGCTGCATCGCATGATTTCGGGGAAATCCTGTTCTGTATAGGCAGGAGAATAGGTATGCGCCTTGCTACCGAATTCTTCCAATGCCAGGCGGGCTTCATATACCGAACTGGCGGTTGAATGGTTGATGTATTCACGAAAGATAGGGAAAGAGCGCCACATGGCAAATGACTTGAAAGCCAGGATTATCTCCACTCCCGCCCTGTCGGCTACGTTTTTTATCAAACTCAGGTTCTTTCTTAAAAGTTCTTCTTCCATGATATAGCAAGGAGAAGGAAACCGGGTAAAATCTATCATATACAATATTATTATCTAAAGTAACGTCTTACGGACGTGGATGCAAAAATACAAATTCAAAAGCAAAGAGTGATTGTTTTATTTTTTATTAAGATATTGGTTTTCGAGAACTTTTTCTTATTTTTAGACCTTAATAGTATATAAGTAATTGTATCATCCTAAATACCTGATTGAATATGAATAAAGATTTAAGAAAAGTCGTGATTCTGCTGGCACATCCCAACATGAAAGAATCACAAGCAAACAAGGCATTAATCGACGCCGTGAGTGACATTGAAGGAGTGGCGGTTTTCAACCTTTACGAACTGTCCGAGGAAATCGCTTTCAATGTGGACGAATGGAGTAAGATCATCTCCGACGCTTCGGCTGTCATCTACCAGTTTCCCTTCTATTGGATGGCTGCGCCGTCATTACTAAAAAAATGGCAGGACGAAGTCTTTACTTACTTATCCAAGACTCCGGCTGTTGCAGGCAAACCATTGATGGTGGTAACAACTACCGGCTCCGAATACGACGCTTATCGTAGCGGTGGTCGAAACCGTTTCACAACCGATGAGCTTCTACGCCCGTATCAGGGTAGCGCGATTCACTCGGGTATGGCATGGCAGACACCCATTGTCGTTTACGGAATGGGAACCGCAGATGCAGGAAAGAATATTGCCGAAGGAGCGAATTTGTACAAGCAGAGAGTGGAAATGCTTATCAGCAGCAGTAACGCGGGAAATAACTGGTAAAACCAAAAGCGTAGCTTTAGACCGGATAAAGCTACGCTTTAGCATCCTTAAAGCATAGCTTTAGATGCTGCAAAGCAATGCTTCTTCTTCAGTGTCAGCACCGGCAGGAAAATAAATACCCCGATTACGGACATTATCAATCCCCCGATAGTGCCTGCCGCCAACGGGAACCAAAAACCTTCTTTTTCCGCTCCTACCATGAAAGGGATAAAACCCAGGATAGTGGAAGTGACCGTCAGGAAAATAGGAATCACTTTCGTATTCCAGGCTTTCACATAAGCCCGGAGCGGTGAAAGACGCGGGAAGCGTTTACGGATGGCATTGTATTCATTCAATATATAAATGCTCGCGTTCACTGTGATACCGCAAAGCAGGACAAAGGAAGCAAAACCGCCCTGGTCAAAATTCAGTTTGAACCAGTAGAACGTCAGGAACACGCCGATATAAGATACCGGAATCACAAAGATAATCGCTAACGGCTGTTTCAGCGAATTAAAAAGAATACTTGTAATAAAAAAAATAATGGCGATTACAATCAGGAGCAAACGATATTGCTTATTATCCTTTCCGCCCCACGACCAGTTGTTATCTTCCGATTTTGCGGTATATCCCATCGGAAGAAGCTCGTTAAACTCTTCCAAATCTTTCTTCAGCAGTTTATGCCCCTGTTCCGAAGAACCAATATACTCGTATTGCAGGCACAAGCGATATTGCTGATTTTCCTTTGCCACTTCCTGCGGCATCTGCCCTTTCTCTACGACGGCCAGTTCCGACATCTTATATTCCTTACCGCCTGACTGGAAAGGATAGTACTGCATAGCCCATACATCCCGTTCTTCCGATTGCCGGGAAGAAAGCTTTATCTTTTCCGTTCCTTCTTCCGTCAATACCGAACCGATTTCCATATTTCGCCCATATATCGGACGGATAGCGGAAAACAACCCTCCGGCTCCAATTCCTTCTTCAGCCATCCGCCGTTTGTTCAGGTCGAAGTAGAATTCCATATAATCATCTTTCCACCACGAGAAATCAGAACCTATCGTCACTTCCCTAATCCGTCGGTGAGACAATAGCTTCTCCTTCAAATTCTCCGCCCACGCATAAAGTTCGTCATAATTGTACCCGTACATCTTCACCCGGAAAGAACCCGCATTCTCACGCACACTATTACTGAACCCCTGATCCTGCAATCCGTAGATACTCCAGTCTCCACCTCCCAATTGAAGAGCCTTACTTATCATATTCGCTTTCAATGTATAGGGAAATCCGCTTCTCTGATGCTCTTTAGTAAAATAGATATGGATAGATGCCCTGCGGGCACTCTCCACGGATGCTTGAAACTGCTTGATTTCCTTAAATCCACTCAGATATGTCTCCATCTTCTTGATCAGTGTGTTCATCTGTTCCAGTGTACTTCCATTCGGCAGATTGGCATTGGCGTGGAGCACCACCTCTTCATTGCGGGTAAAGTAACTCCCCTCATATACCTTCTGTACAAACAGCCTTAATGTTCCGCCCAATGCCTTGTCCACCACCGGTTTCACCTTTTCCTTATAGGTGGAAGTACCCAGCGTCTTATTGTAGGCTTCCGCCCACTTGCCATCCCCTTTCATCTTTTCCGGCAGCAGGAATACCGGCAATCCGAAAGCCAGCAATAACAGTATGCAGACCGCCACCCGCCAACGGCAGAGAATCCTTATCAGCCACCCGTAGAAACGGCTGAAATAAACCGGAACCCGCCGCATCTTCGAACGTATCCACATAAAGGAACGCACGTTCCCCATCCGTCTTCCCCGTTTTGAAAGAGATGTTTTCTTCCACCGTTCCAGTCCGATTTTATCAATCAGGGAAGGGACAAAAAACAGGGCGACCAATAATGAAACTCCCAGATTGATAATCACCACAGCAGCAAAGTCCTGCAAATTGAGCCGTATCTTCTCATCCAGGAAGAAAATAATAACCAGTGCCCCTATCGTCGTCAGCGTAGCTGCCAGTACGGACATGAACGCCTTCCGGTTTCCGCGCCTCAGATAGTGGTCGCTCATCACAATGGTATTGTCAATCACAAGATTCAAAGAGACGGTGATACCTGCCAAAGAGTACAACTGCATTTCCAATCCGAACGCATAATAAAAAATAACGGCTATCGCTATATTGACGGACAGGCTGACTACAATCAGAAACAGATATTTGGGACTGAAAGTAATCAGCAATACAAACAGAAGCAGAATGGCCACCGTCACTCCCGTACGCAGATAAATCTTGTTTAGTTCTTCCTGAATAAACTCCGTCGCGTCATAACTGGTATGAATCTCATACCCCGCCGGAAGAAACGACCGGATACCATCCATATACGCTTTCACTTCCTTGCTCAACGCCAACTGGTTAGCCGTTTCTTCCGCCACGACAGACAGATAAATCGAGTTCAGCCCGTTAATCCGGTAATAACTCTGCGGCTGCTCTTCCACACGGGAAACCTTTACCAGTTCATTTAGTCCGATGATTCGTCCGTCTTTCATCTTTACCTGTATTCGTGTCGCGTCGAACTCACGGTTCTCATATTCGGGAACCAATGCCAGACGTATCCACTGCTTGTCCGAAGCGCCCTGCTCTACATCGTAAGTCCCCATGAACTCTTTCTGATAATGCAACCGGACTGCCTCACGGATATCATCCGTATTTATCCCAAGCGTACGCAACTGTTCGGAATCATACTCCAACCGCCACTCCATCGGAGTAGCACCGCTAAGATTAATCTTATAAATACCCGGAAGTTGTGCCAGGCGTGTTTTTATATGCTCTTCCGCATACTGCTGAATCAATACAGGCGTAGCGGGCGCATTGATTGTAAACGCCATGAAAGGAGACTGGCTGCTCTGTCCCGGACTCTGCATCTGAATATACGGATAACTCACACCGTCCGGCAACTCCGGCCACGTCTGACGGATAATGGTGGAAGCCTCGAAACGTGCGACTGCCGCATCCACATGCTTGTCCAGGTTCACGCTGATACTTCCCCACCCGTTTCCCGAAGTGGAGTAAATTCCCCGAATCCCTTTCACGCGGGCAAGCATCGCCTCCAGTTTACTGGTAGCCGTCATCTCCACCACACGCGCCGAAGTGCCGGGCATGCTGAAACGTACCGTGAAGCCGGGCAACGTCCGTGACGGGTTCAATTTAACAGGTAACAGCGGGACAAGTGCCAGTCCGACCAACGCCACACAGACAAAAGCCACAATCAGCGTAAAGGCGGAAGCCTTCGGGGACTTATTTATTTCAGACTCCATAATTTTGCATTATCATCATTCATATAAATGGGACTCATCATTTAACCAACTTCCCCCCATTGAAATCGAATCTGTCCGAAAGAGAAAGCTTCGCGGCGAAATCGAACAAGGTAAGCCGGCGTATCTTATAATAATTCAGCCAGTAGTTCTGCAAAGCGGAAATATAATTCCGCTGTGCCTGCTGCTGCCTGTTGAGTGAAAGTGTCAGGCTGTTTATATCCGCCTTGCCGATGATAAAACGCTGTTTCGTCTCATTATAAGCAAGTACAGACAAATCCAGCGCCTCTTCCGCGCTTGCTATCAATTGCTGCTGGATATTGAAATCGCTCACTGTCATAATCACTTCCTCTTCGATGCTAATCTCATCCTGACGTGCCGAAATCTTCACCACATTCAGGTTATTCCGCGCCATATTATACTTGCCTTTACGGACGCCCCAATCCAATAACGGAATGGAAACACTGACCGCCACCAAATCCTGTTGCATCGGTTTATGATACACATCCCCGAAATTATCCGCCACCTGGTTAAAACCGACGCTCGCATTCACACTTGCGTTGAAACGGGATTCTTTCTTTGTCTTGTCCACATTCCGCTGCGCTTCCAGTACATTCTGTTTCAATTCCAGCAATTGGGGATTGTTGCTTCTCCCCCAACTCAAAGCCTCATCCACCGGAATCTCTATCATGCCCGGACGGGAAGGGAGTTTCAGTTCGATTTGCGTATTCTTATCCAGATTAAGAAAAGACGCTAAGGAGAACATCGCCCGTTTCAGGTCGCTAGCCTTGTTCTGAAGAGTGTTCTGTGCGTTGACACGGTCCAGTTTCAATGTCAGCAGGTCGGCCTGTGAGATGGCGGCTATCCGGTGGCGTTGTTGCCCGATACGGTAAAGCGTATCGGTGGAAGCCAGGTTGTCCTTTGCCAGTTTATATTCCGCTTGCGCCATGGCAAGGGAAAAGAAATAGTTCGTGGCCGTTTCCGAAACTTTCTCCACATTATAAAGAAACTCCTTCTTCACACGCTCATATTTCAACGGTTCTATTTTCCGCTCCCACTTGAAAGGATTGTATCCTACCAGGCTCTGCGAATATCCAAGCCTTATCGGGACACTGGTGAGTTGTGTCGCGCTGTTATCCCCAAAGTTGCGCATATAGGCAAGATTCGATTCCAGATAGAATGTACCCCCGGTCAGGTCGAGGTTCTGCCTCACGCTCAGTCCGCCGTAGGCATAATATGATTGCTGCGTGCGGTACACGTCGAGGTTGGAGCCCGAATCATAACGTTTCGTTATATCCCGGTTATATTGCGCCGGAGTAAGGTCCAGCGTCAGGCTGGGTAGGCGGTTCGCCTTGTATGTCCGGTATTCCCAATAGCCGGAGAGATACATATTCTGTGTGCGGAATGATTCCAGCGAACTGTCGTTGGCCAAAGCAATCGTCTGATTCAAGTCCAGTACCAGATGTTTCTGTGCGTACAGCGGGGATTCACCACAGAGGACACTGAGGACACAGAGAAAGGTGGGAATTCTTAATAATCCGTTCATAACTCTCATATTTGAACTATTTGTTATTATTTGCTACTTATTTCAACTTTCTTACTTCTTCTTTTTTCCGGTAAATGAACCAGTAAAGCAACGGTATGATGAACAGGCTCACTGCCGTGCCTATCGACATCGTCCCTATCATGGCAATGGACAACGGCTTTTGCAGTTCCGAACCCATATCCGAAGAGAACAAGAGCGGAACCATGGCGAAAATCGTAGTCAGCGAGGTCATGATAATGGGACGCAGGCGCCTGCGTCCGGCTTCATGGATGGCTTCCAGCAAAGGGACGCCTGCCTTGCGCAGTTCATTGATTGCGTCCAGTTTCAGGATAGAGTCATTGATGACGATACCGCAGGTGACGATAAGCCCGATGGCTGACATCAGATTCAGCGTATGCCCGCAAAGCCAAAGCAGCAACAAAGCAAAGGCCACGTCTATGGGAATTTCCGCCAGGACAAGCAAAGGCTGTAAAAAACTCTCGAACTGTGCCGCAAGGATAAAATACATCAGCAACAGGGAAATCAGAAGTATCACTACCAGTTCGTCCAGCATTTCCCGGTTCGAGAAGAAGCTGCCGGAAAAGCCGGTATCCCACTCCCCCGTATTCCCGGCTACCTGCTTCACGTCTTTTATCAGCTTGTCTGCATCGCGCACTCCATAAAAATCGAAGGGCACAAATTCCCCGTTACGCCCGGCAGTAATACTTTTCAAGTCTTCGGCAGGAGCCACCTTTACCAGTTCCCGAAGCGGGATATATTCTATATTGCCTTGGTTATCCGGCTGTGTCTGTATCAATGTCTCCTGCAAGACCCTGTTCACGGTCTTTTCATTCCCTGCAATATTAATCGGAAGATATTGCTGGTAAGAATGCAGCATAGTCACGCTGTTTTCGCGGAAAGCCGTTTTCAAGACACGGTAAAGTTCGTTATAGGAGACACGGTAAAGCAGCAGTTTTTCCTTGCTGATGCTCAGGTTCAACTGATTTTCAAAAGCGATGCCCGTAGGATTGATTCCGGTTTCCCCTGCCAGTTCATACTCCAGTTTGCGAATCGTTTCCGCTTCCGGTGCCTGTGCCCTGTTACGGGCATAAAATTCAGCTATGATATCCGGTTCACCCGTCACAAAAAGTTTCTCGAATACCGTTTCCGGCGGAGAGAAAGAAATGACGGAGAGCGGATAACGTTCCTTCAATCTCCGGTATATCTCCTGTTCCAATGGGGCAATCTCTCCGGAAGTTTCCGTCCGGAAATAAAGTTCCGCTTCGGAAGAGGAAAGCTCCCTCTCCCGGTTCAGGATAAAATCCTGTCTGCCGACAGAAGCCGTCTGTTCCAGAGAACGGCCTTCCAGTTCTTTAAAAAGTGCGTCCACACGCTTCCTGTTTTCATCCACGTGGATATTCTCATTCCATTCTATGCGGACAATCAATTCGTTTTCTTCTATATCGGGCATCCGCTCTTTATCTATAAAGAAAAAGAAGAATACACAAAGCGGAATGGAAATGACGCAAAACAATACGCTGAACGTTTTATGACGGAACACCCAGTCTACTCCGGCATCATAGAAACGGTCCAGTGTATGATCTTTTATCGGGTTATTGAATTTAAAGGAGAGCCACTTCCATTTCCGGGTGTGGATACCTGTACGGTAGACCAGCAAATAGAGGACGGGAAGAAGCATGATGCCAGTAAAATAAGACACCAGCAGCCCTACCGTGACGGAGAAAGCCTGGTCGTAGAAAATAGCTCCGGCAATGCCGCTCATAAAAATCAGGGGAGCGAATACGGCGATGGTGGTCAGCGAAGAGCTCAGCATGGGCGTCACCACTTCACTTGTCCCTGTGATACAGGCACGACGCAGGGAATATCCCCGTTCGCGGTATTGCGAAATATTCTCAGTCACGATAATCGAGCTGTCAATCATCATTCCCAAAGCCAGAATCAATCCGGCAAGGGAAATGATATTCAGTGACATATTACAAAGGTAGAAGAATACGAAACTGATTACGATGGAAACCACCATGCTGAGCCCGATGACCAACGGGGATTTCACGTCACCCAGGAACAGGACTGCTACCAGGCAGATAAAGAGGAATCCTAAAGAAAGATTCTGCTGCAGATTGGAAATCGTGAAGTCCAGCAACTCCGTCTGATTGCGGCTGATACTGAAATCAATGTCCGGATATACCCGCTGGAAATACTCCATCGTCCCTATCAGGGAGTTCTTCATCTTGTCCATATTCTCATCCGCCTGCTTGATGACAGCCAATGTCACCGCACGCTTTCCGTTCGATAAGGACACGCCCTTTTCTTTCACAGGCACGATATTAACCTTGCAGAAATCCTTTAACTGCACAATGCGGTCGCCCTTACGCAGATAGATATTTTCCACATCTTCCGCCGTACGCAGTAATGTCGAGAATTTGATATTATATTCATAGTATCCGTCACGTACCGTCATACTGCCCGGTTCTACATTGTTGGACGACAGGGCGGACTCAATATCCTCAACGGCAAGTCCCATCATGGCAAGTTTGTCCTCATCGGGCACAATCTGCACCTGGCGTTCCACCAGTCCGGTCACGTCCACCATAGCCACTTCTTCAAGCTGCTCTATCCTTCGCTTGATAACCGATTCGGCAAATTCACACAAGTCAAGAAAGGAGTGCTGTCCCGTGGTAGTAGTACTATAAGCACTGTCATTCTTCAAGGTCAGATTCAGGTAGAACACGGGAATATCCGTTGCGCTCGCCTTGATTACTTTCGGACGTTCCGTTTCCTTGGGGAGATAGTTCATCGCAGCATCTATCTTCTCATTGACCTCGATAAAAGCAAGGTCCGTATTAGTGCCGAACTCAAAAGACAGGCGGATGATACCCGCCCCGTCCCTTGATTCGCTATGAATGTCTTTCAAAGTGGAAACCTGAATCAATTGTCCGCGCAAAGGTTTCACAATCGTGTTTTCCAGTTCGCGGGCGGATGTATTCGCGGCAGACACTTGTACGGTAATCTCCGGAATGGCGATATTCGGAAGCAGCGATATCGGCAGTGTGGAATAAGTCACCAGGCCGATTATAAAACTGGCGGTGAAAGCCATTAACACGGCGATAGGACGCTGGATTAAAAATTTTATCATGCTTACTTGATTTTGGGACGGATTATCTTACATTTACTTCCGCTTCATGCGCCAAATTCAGGTTTCCGGTCACAATGACCGTATCTCCTTCGAGCAAGCCATCTTCAACACCTTTCCGGGATTTATCAGAAACGATGTATTCCGTAGCATTCTCCAGTCCCGTATTTACATAGTTCCACATGGACTTGCCATCTTTCAATGTGAACACGACTTGCTTGCCGGAGCGCAGTACCACAGCCGTCTTGGGAATCACCAACTGTTCACCCAGATTCCGCCTGACACTGACCCTCACATTCATACCGCTGAACAGCTTACCTTCCCCGTTTACGTCAGCCTTCACCTTTACCATCCCGTTCGCATCCACCAACGGATTGATTTCAGATACGCTGCCTTCAAACGAACTTCCTCCGGCATAGGGAAGCACCATCACCTTATCCCCTTTCTTTATAAAAGCAAGTTCATTCTCCAATACGGTAAATTCGGCCTCCATGCCTCTGGTATCAAGAATAGTACAAAATACTTCAGACGTATTAGCCGGATTAAAAGTCTTCGAAAAAAGATTAGCCACCACCCCGTCAAAAGGAGCGACCAGTGTGGCATGTGCCATTTCCCTTTTTGCCAATTCATACTGGGATTTCGACTGGTCATATCCGCTTTTCACCTTGGCAATCTTCATTATGTCCGCCGGGACGTTACTGAAATCATCAACGGAATACCCCTGGCCAATCAGTATATCTTTCAGTTCCAGTTCGGCTTTCAACAAGGCATCCTCCGACTGGGACAGTTTCTGCTCCAAACGGAATTTGTCCAACTCCGCCAGTTTTTGCCCTTTATGCACACGGTCGCCATTCTTCACATAAATATGGGCAATGACTTCACTTGTCTCAAAACGCAAATCAGCTTTGCTACGGGCATTCACCTTGCCATTGCTTACCAACTCGTGATTAAAATTCTGTCTTTTCAGGACTTGGATGGTTACCTCATTTTTTGCATCAGGAAGGACGGTGGTTACTCCTAGCTCCTGTTCATCGGCACTACTTTTCTTGTCAGAGCAAGAGGTGTTTACTCCTAATGTCAAACATAACAATAACCATATACAATCGTGTTTCTTCATATTTATTGGTTCTTTTATTTCAATAATTTCTTTACTTCTTCTCTCATTTCCCTTACTGCCGTAGACTGCACTTTGGGTTCTTTTGTCAACACTATTTCAGCAGCATATTTTAATTTTTCAGGTTGCCGATATTTTGGTTCCGCGTAAAGTTTCGCCAACAGATAATACGGATAAATCCGCCCCGGAAGTCGGTGCGTAGACCGAATCAGGTATTCTTCCGCTTTTTCATAATCTCCTGATGCCTGATAATTCTTGCCGATAATATTCAGAATCATGGGATCATTACTGTGTGTCATCGCTTCCTCCAATATCCTTGTCGAGTTATCATATTCTTTCAATTTATGCAGAGAATATCCGTATTCAAAAAGAAAAGCTCCGCGATTCGTTAATTCGGGATATAACTTCTCGTAGTCTTCTTTAGCTGACCGGTAAGCCCCTATATTATAAAGCATCTTACCACGATGCCAACTCTTACACGCATCATATTGGTTGTTTTTCCAATAATACGCTCCCAATAGCACCATCATTGACATAAAGAATAACAGTATTATCTTTGAACGCCCGATAACACAAGCCGCCAACAAAAAATAGAACGTCACTGCAAATCCGGGAATCTGCATCGGATAAGAGGAAAAGGCAAATACCAAAACAGAAATTACACTCCCACAAAGACCTATCCTTCCTTCACTACTCCCCTTCCAAAGACAAAATCCAATAACCAAAGAGACAACTAATAAAAAAGGAATCCCGTATTCCACCGCTACTTGCAGATATTCATTAAAAGCATATTCCGGACTTCCTGCCACCAATTCTTCCGTCTCCGAATATTCTCCGTTGGCGAAATAATCTTCCTGCGCTCTGCCATAGGCCGAGACAAAATTCCCTGTTCCATGTCCGATAACAGAACTTTCGGCAATAGCAAGAGTACTGACTTTCCACATGAACAAGCGGCCATTGGCAGAAGTTGCTTTCAGTTGAAAAAGTGCGTAACCAATCATTACCACTATACTCCCTCCTACAATACAAGCCAGTACCACCCTTTTCTTATATTTTCGCCCAAATTCTTTCAGTTTGCTTCCCCACGAAGCATGCATCCCATATACCCATGTACCTGATATTGCGGCAGCAATCCATGCCGAGCGGCTCATACCCGCAGGCAACACACAAAGAATCAACAACATAACTCCTAATGCCACGTAATATTTTCCCTGCTCCGCCCATGTACGTTCCGTCCTTTCTTTCAAATTCAGCCATTCATGCAGGCAAAGCGGGAATATCATCGACAAATATCCCGAATAAGGTCCCGGATTATAAAAAGATCCTGTAAGCGCATATAAAGAATGATTGGAAACAGCCAGGCCGTATATCTGTCTCAATCCCCAGACAACTTCGATTCCTCCCAATACAATCAATACCCATGTCACAATGGATGAAAAAGACAGACGCTGTTTCCCGTTCAGGCAAAGAGACGGCAGACTACAAACGACAAAAACAAAAGCCATGCGTCCCAACCACAGCCTTTGATATGCCATTTCACCGACAGGAATATCGCCCGAAGTGGCAAAAGTCACTACACTCAGGATTGCAGCAACCCCTAAGAGTGCCACCACATCCGCTATGCATTTTTTTACTGTTCCCATCAACTTAAAATCTCATTTATCAAAACATATTCCAATCTCCGTCATTGTCACTTTTTCCATTATTTACTTATAGCATAAGCACTTATAATGAAGGTAGTTATCTGACTATAGAACATTCATTATATCTCACTGATATACAACACAATAAAGAAAAAAGTGACGAATGCCATAAACTCTGTACATCTTATATCATATTGAAGTATTACACTTTCCTGACTCATCTACATCATTTATATAAACGTTCTACATCTTTTGACTAACTCTCCTATATGTTTTTACTGAAACAATCACATGTTTTCAAAAAACATGCTAAGTGATTATTTTTTTCTTCTCAATGTTTTTTAAAATCATCACAGTGTTTTTTTTAATCATTGCATTCTTTTTTTTAATCATTGCCATTCTTTTATCTGATTTTCTTCATTAACCTGTCCCAACGGAGCTTCTCCGTAAATTTATCTTCCGAATACCAGATACGGGTAGCCTTACCTACGATATATTCTTCAGGCAACATCCCCCAGTATCTTGAATCTTGTGAATTTGCCATATTATCCCCGGAAACAAAATAATAGTTCTTTTTAAAGCGATATTGGGTAATCACACTGTCTCCCAATACTATTTGTCCGTCTTTTATACGTAGTTTTTTCTTCTGTTCCCACCCTATCAATTGCCGGTATAAAAGACAGTTCGTACGGTTCATCATTACAGTCTGACCTTTCTTGGGAATCGGCAAAGGTCCGAACTCATGGATAGTCCATCCAATTTGTTTGTCATACGGAAATGTACCTACCACAATACCATGCTGTTCCGGATGCTTCAGATTCGCCAGATATTGCTGGGCATCGTAGTTTCCCAACCGTTCGTCACAACCACGTACTTTATAAAATCCCCCACGAATCTCCAATGTATCTCCCGGCAGGGCGACACACCGTTTTACATAATACTGCATTACATCCATCCGGACACTATCCCAACGGTTCATCTGATAAGGGAAATTGAAAACCAGTATATCATTTCTCTTGAAACTCCCCCATCCGGGCATCCTATGGATAGTGACTTCCTCATTATCCAAAGCTGCAAACACATCGAACAGGCGAGCCCCCCTTATCATCTTATTGACCAATATCCGGTCGCCATCCTTCAATGCCGGTTCCATAGAATCCGAAGGTATCCTGAATGAAGTAAAACAAAATAGTTGCATCAAGAACAGAATAACCACCATACAGAATATGAAGAAAGCCAGATTCTCCAATATCGCCCGAATTCTCTTTATCTTGCTCATAAGCTTCCCTTTAATTGAATCAATTTACGATAAGCCGCCAACCCTAACACACATTTCACACGTTCGTCATATTCATCCAATAACCCGGTGAAAGGATATGTCTCTTTTTTCATCTTCTTTTGCAGATAATCCGCCCACACACCCAATTGCTCCCAATGCATATCAGCGTAACTGAAGTCCTGTTCCGCCTCAACAACAGCAGTTGTCATCATCAGCATATTGGCAGCCGCCTCTACGGCACAGTCTTCCAATTTCACCTGTTTACCGGCAACAGGATACAAGCCTATATCATATGGCGGATATTTCTTGCTCCAATGAATATCTTCACAGTACTCGAATATGGGATCCAACAAAGCTCTCATCCAGTCGGTACGATGAAAGAATAACAATACCGGAAAACTCTTATAAGCTTCCCTGACATTGCCCAAAGTATCGCCCAAACAAAAAAGCTTATTATCAGAAAATGACATAAACCTATGAGAGGATACAAAATTACGGTAAGCAGGAAGCATTTGCCCCGCGAATACCTTATCCCTTGCCTGAAATGCCTTAGAGTTCCATCGGTTATCCAAAATATCACATTCCGCTTTAAGTTCCTTATATCTATTTCCTACGGATATCATTAATTCTTTTACCTCCCTTGTCCCATCACTATTCCAAAGAGGAGACAGCACCTCTCCATCATATTGCAGCACCTGTCCTTCTTCATATCCGACAAGTAATACCCCACTATTCTTATCCTCTTCATTTCCCACATACAGCTTTTGAGACAAGATGGCATGACCATCCATACATGAAAAGGTTGTTTCATCCGCTGCCATAGCCAAATACAAGCTGTCGGACTTCACAAAACGCCAATCCTGTTCAGTCCAACCTTCAATTTCCCTCTTGCCAAACATCCATTCCGTATCCACGTCGAACAAAACTTCCACCGTATGTTCCTTTCCGCTTTCCGTACGGACCTGATAGGAAAGAAAACCGACAGGCCATCCTGTCATATCCCACTTTTCCGACAAGGAAGGTGAGACAAAGTCAATCTGAAGATCCACCTCTCCACATTGGAAAATAAATTGAGTCTGCGTAGCTTGTACATTCATCTTTTTCAAAGTTGCAGGTTTCGCATCGGCATAAGTTTTATTTTCGATATACAAACCAAAATCCAATAAGCCGGCACCTCCCGTATTACGGCAATATGCAGCCAGAACATTATCTCCATCAACTATTTGATTAATTGCTTCATCAGTCAAACGCTGGCATTTCGTTTGATGTGTAAATCCGCTTTCCAACAGATGTTTCCCATTACAGAAAAGCTTTATCCGATCATCGCATACATAACGGACATAAACTTTACGATTCTCCAAAGCGTCTTTTTTATCCACCTTGACATGCCTGCGGACATAAATATTTTCCGCTCCCCACAAAGTATGAGCCGGATAATAATACCCTTTTACCGGGCCAAAAGCCCCTTTTCCTTCACTCCACCAAGAATCGTCATATACCCTCTGCTCCCATCCTTTTCCCGGAAATAAGAAAGAATATTTTCCCGTCCACCCGACAGTATCCTCCGAAAGAGGTGCTAAAGGAGATATACGTAAAGAATCACCTCCCATGAAACGATAAAGTATGCCGTCTACACGTAAAATACCAGTTATCGGAAACGCCTTTCCGGTTCTCAACTGCGGGTAACTTTTATTTAATGTATCCCCCGTTAATTGGAGACTTAAACTGGGGGTAACAGCCAACAGCGTATGCCTGGAAGGAACAATAGCGGACAAATGCGAAATCTTCTCATTCGGACAAGAGCAAGCATATACCAGAGAAATGATACCTGAGATGATAATCATTCTCCATGTTGCAACCAAACTGATATACGTTCTTATTTCCATAGTTGACTACCGTTTTCATAAATAAAGATTCTCTCGTCCAGTCCGCGTGTATGATTTCTCAAAAGCAGCACCGTATTTACGGGAATATCCCGAAATACCAATGAATCAGCAGTTGCCTTGATTTTTCCGGCAGACTTCCAATCCTTGTCACAATAAAACAACTCATATAGATCATCAGGGCGAACATAGTTGTCTCTGTTGCGCGGAGTATATACAATACGGTCTACACGAACTTTTCTGCCCAAGTCAAGCCCCGCCCATCCACCAGTAGGCTGATGATAATCAAAAGAAGTCCATGTTTTCCCATCAAAGACATTAGTATATTCATGTGTTCCGTCATGTTGGTAACATCCGGGAGTCCCTATAATTTTCCCTGATAAAGCCACGGTATCATTCTTCTCATAAAAAGCAACTTCCGCAATATTACATGCGCTTCTAGGCGGACCAAAATATCTTAGATAACGATATTCTTTATCAGACCAACTCTTTACAGTTGTATTCAAACGATTAGGTCTGCCTTGTATTATGAACAAAGTGTCTTTTTCCGAAAAATCAGGATGGTTGCTCCCTTCAAAAACACCTCCTATCATCCGGTCTCTGAACATATTTTCTCTCCCGATATCACACTTGGCATATAATACCACATCTTCCTTCTCCTTTCCTGCGGGATAATAGCAGATCTCATTACTCTGTTTATCAACATAAAAAGGATCGGTCAGAAAGCATAATGTACCATTCTCATAAGTAGCCACTCTCATAAACGAACCATTTCGTACATACTGAAACACCAGATGCCCCGCATCATATGCAGTCCAGTCGACAGGAGTCCAACGATCTCTTTCACTGACACATAGATAAGCGATTTTCCCGCTCCGTTTCGTTTTATACTGTTTTTCTAAAGGGATAACCAATTCTTTCTTAAAACTATAGCCATATCCATAAGTTACGTCTGTAAATTTCGGCAAACGCCAAAAAGGATATACTTCTTCACCATACTTTGCCATTTGCTCATACAGATCTCTATTCACACTAAAAGTATATCTATACACTTTGGAACTGTCATCCCACCGATACCACCAATTCTTACGTACAGGTCGCAATTTTTGCGGGAAATCAGTCATATATTCCTCTCCATCCTTATTCCATGTTGTCAACCAAAAATGCCCGGCATTTATATAACTACGTACAGGAACAAAATCTATGGCACAAGGAATACCCAAAGCTCTAAATAAATACACAGCAAAATCAGTCACTTCCCTACATGTACCGGATAAGTACTGTACATATTCCGGTCCTATATGCCCAAATGGATAAGGTGTTACAGAAGTATAATAATAGCTCTTATCAGGCAATTTACTTATCAGATAATTAGCAGCAACCACGGGATCTTCGATATCTAATGAATCAGACATACGCAATGAATCCAATAACGAATTATATTTTTCATAGTACATTTCACGCCAATAAGTTAATGGTTCATCACCTATCCGGTAAGGTAGTAAGTACTCACAAAATGTTTCAAACGAGATGTTCTTTCCCCACGGTTGCTCCTGCCAGACTTTAAATGCCCAATCTATATTATGACATAGATAAGCGGAATCTATTTCCATAATATCTCGCTTTTCATTTATCTCTTTTATAGGACCATACGCATTCTTAACAGAATCGGCGATTTCTTGTGGTGTTTTTCCTTTACTTATTTTTAGCCATGCATAGTAAGATTTGAAATTATCCAATTGTTCTCCATCAGAATAAGTATAAAAAGGCATATTTTCAATCAGAAAGCAAGCGGCTTTATACTTTAGACTATCACTTGGATGCACTTGATAACGGCAAAGTACTTTTTCCAGTTCTTTTCTACTACTTCCTGCAGATTGTAAAGATACTTCTAGAGAAGTCATTAATTCCTCTCCAAGTACTATCCTATTTACAACTTGCCATCCTAGCAAAATAGATAGAACAATAAATACAAACTGGATATATTTCAAACACCTCATCTAACTTTATTTTGCGTTTCCATTAATTCTTAACTTTAATGGAGCACCTTCTGCATTACAATACACTATAATAGTTTTATCAAAATATTCCGGATATTCCGCTTGATATCTTATTTTTATACAAGTACTATCTTTAGGTAATACTGGTTTCTTATCATGTGTTACAACAATACATCCACAAGAGGTCAATATTTCATCAATAACTAATGGAGAATGACCAACATTCTTTACTATCAAATCTTTCTCCTGACTATCTTTCCAAGAAAAACTCCCCATATTTATCATTTGCTCAGTAATTGTAATTTGTGTTTGAGGTATTTGATTCACCCCTCTATTATTTGCCCCCAAAAGTATATTAAAATATAAATCTTTAATCTTCGGATTAAGTATGGGATTGCCAATTGCAATTACCCTATTCTCTTTATCCAATAAAAGCACTTGAAACCTTGGATCGGAAGAAAAATTATTCATAATGTTAAGAGAATCATATTCATCAATACATATTGGATAGTCAAATTTATCACGTTTCAAAATATGTTCAAATTCCCTCTTATCTTTAGGACACACATAAAAAAGATAATCAATTTTACCTTTAGCAACAGAATCCATTTCACTTAAGAAACTTTTCCATTTATGCAGTTGGAGTTTACAACTAGTACACCCAGTTGAATCTACATAAATCATTAATTTAAAATCAGAGTCTGTATCAAATTTCACAGTATCACACATATATTGTGTAAAAACAGATTTTGCCGGAAATTTAATTTCCTTTCCTTTCCATTCTTTTACTGTATTCACAAGACAAGTTCTGTCTGCATTTTGACAAGAGACACACATAAGCATACATACAACAACTGACAAATATCTCATTAATATTAAAATTTAAATTGTACAATATGACTTTCTGGTTTATCAGTTAACCCATAAATTATTCTAGACTTTTCATCAACAGCAAAATCAAAAATAGGAGTATCCAGTTGGTAATATTGCAGCGGATTTCAATTCCATCTAATAGTTTTTTATTATTTAAAGAATATGAATAAATAATAATTTACAACATTATTACACTTACAATTTTCATCATTATTCGTTTTTAACTTGAGGCTATGATAATCACAACTTTATTGAATTTAGCAAATCAAAGGCAAGGCGACAACACAAGTATGACCAACATATGTAAATTCACAATCCATCCAATGCTACCATAAAATCAGTATATTCTGAAAACTACAATAAAAAACTACTGTAGTCAAAAAATCGAAATGAATATTTGTCTAGGCATAATATCCTTTATTCATAGACTAAATCCATTCTTTGAAAGCACAGTTGGTCATCACTATAATACGGATTCTTAATAAAGCTAGTACTGATATATAATCCATCTTTACTCACAAAAAACAGTCTGGATGCATACATATTTTCAGGAAATAAAGTTTCGCCTATAATATTAAGTTTCTTGTCAAGTATAATGACTGAAAATTTTCCTCTGCCCAGATCCCAAACATCTTTATAATTCTCTCCCTTGACCAATTCTGTCTCAGGATAAACAAAGCGATAATACACTTCACGGTATTGATCGTAAATCAAATTGCCATACATAGGTACGGAACAAATCATCTCGAGTAACTCAGGAATACCCGATGGAACTTTTTCTCCATCGTAAATTTGGGGTAAATACCTACTCTTAACCTTAACTCGCTTTTGAACTTTTCCATCCAAGGATACTACATAAATATCTTCATCAAAGAAAAACGAATATACAAAATCTTTTCCGTTATAGCAAGAACTACAATCAGTCTTTCCAAATTTATTTCCTCTTATTTCCTCTGTAGTCATCACAGCTGGAAATCTAAGATCAAATTCATCTAACGAACCACTAACAGTATCTAACATCAATGCTACTGGACTATCTTCCATAATATTCTTTAAAGTCAAATTAGGATCTTGAGGAAGGTACAATTTTCCGTTTACTATGTACATCAGATGATGGGGAAATGAAATGTTCATAATGGGCATTGCTGATTTTCCTAGAGAGGTTTTGTCATATTTAATTCTACGTACTATTTCTCCTCTACCGTTGACTACATCAATAACAGTAGTCCTGATTTCGGGAATATATATTTCCTCTTCCGATTGAATAAGATATCCAAAAAACATTCCAACACCATCGGCTCCTTCTTTTTCTATACACAGCGTTTTCACATACTCTTGCGTTTCTATATCATACCATAATATTTCCGGCTCTATATTATTTTGAAACGTCAAATATTCTCTCCCATTGGCATCTGTATAAGGAAAAATAGCTTTGATAAATACCGATGTTTGTGGATCTAATTCAAAGACAAGACTGTCTTGAGCAGGTACCAATGAACAAATGTCATTTTGTGAATGTTGGCAAGCCGCCAATAATACAAAAAACAGTGTTAAAAACAACAAGCTTATTTTATTCATAATGTGTGATTAAATTCTGCAATGAGAGTGTACCAGAAATGACACACTCTCTATCTTAATGTTTACATTTCGCAATAACAAGAAGTATCTCCACGCTGCATAATACAGTACCAAACTGATTTATTCATAAAACAGTAGGTAGGCATACCTTGTCCCCATTCATGCTGTGCCAATGCTTCTACATTAGCCAAAGCTAGATCCGACAACTTCACATTGCTTTGCGAAGTATATATATTGTATCCCGCAACAGCGGCAATAGCAACAATGGCTATAAGTCCCATTAGTTTCTTTTTCATTCAGTCATTTTTTTAGTTTGTTCTTTTTCATTTTTCTTCTGTATTTATCATTTCAACAGAACAGCAATAGTTTGCTACATTACTTTTTTATTCTTATGTTTGCATCGGAATCTTTATTTAAAGGTTTAGGAGCAGATGATATGTAAGCAAATCCGGCAAGATGAACAAACTCATCATTCTGCTCCTTTTAATCAAGTTAATTCTCTCATACGCTACCAAAACTAAACTTTAGTATTGGCTGATCGTTATTCACATCTGTCGCCATTATCGTTTTAGTAACTTCATCTACCCAAATACCATATATATAATGGTCGAGTACATATTTACACATCGGTTCTCCTTTCAAACTAAATACATAAATGTATTTTCCTCCGTCAGGAAGCCTTCCACTTTGTCTTGATATCTCTTTAAAGGGCGTTCCATGAAACAGCGTATAAATGGCATTATCCGTTACTTGAACATCACTGAATCCCATGATGCCTGTTGGTATACCATATCCATCTGAAATTTTGAATTCAGGTTCATCGTGCTCACCGATACGAACAACATGAGTACTGTCTTTCAAATTATAAACTTCAACCACCTCTCCCAGTTGAGTGACAGCAGCTAAAACGCCATTATGGGGATTATAATCTAAAAAGCTACGCCATGCCTGTGCTAATGCCGGACGGGCTTCCTGCAAAGCTTTCTCATTCGCTGTAGGTATAGCTCCTATCTTCTCTATAAGTTTACCTTTGCAATTAACCTTCAAAAAACGGCTCTCACCTGAATAGTCAGGAATGACAAATGTTGTATCATCATATACAGCAAAATCAAGCGGTCGAAGTATATCTTCATCCAATGTTACCGTTTCCTCACGAAGCAGTGAATCACCGGATGAAGAAAAATCTAACCTAGTTAATTCGCTTTTGTTAGCATCTAAAGTCCATAATTCATGGTTATATAAACGGAAGTTTTCCATTGACAACATTTCCGTTGGGGAATCGCCTCGTCTGCCAAAAGAAGATAGATACCGGAAACTTGGGTACTGGAATAAATGCCCATAATATTCGGAACCATGTAAATCCATTACAATGGCTTTATCCCCTTCTATCTGTATCCGAAAAGGATAGCGGAACAAAGCTGTATCAAGCTCTATTACCTGTGCCGACAGATGTTTCTCTTCCGGAAAATCTAAATATTTAATCCCCAAAAAAGTTTTTGGGGACTGTGAGCACGAGAATAATATTCCAACTACCAATATCAGTAGCAGAAGCTTACCAATCCAATTTAAATGGTTCGAAAACATACTTTACTTTTTCATGATTTATAGGACAATCCACAGAACCGGAGCCAATACAAGTAGTCATAGGATTTTCACCGGCAGCCAATGCTTCCACATTATTTAATAAAATAACGTTTTGTAGTTTGTTGTGCTCAGCTTTTCTACAAAAGAAAATAGAAACCAATACGACAAAAGAAAAGGCTCCAAACTTTAAATACTTTTTCATACTATGATATAAATTGATTAATTTTTGCCCGAAAGTAGGCATCTGATTAGAACATGGCAAATTATTGGCGTGAGAAATTGTGAGAACTATTATGAGAATTTTCTCACAATAGTCCTCAAAACAAGTTTTATTCGATGAAATGGCACTTTTTCAACAATCAAAGAATAGCTATTTCCAGATGATTTAATAGATAAGTTCACTGATTTTTCCCGAAATACGCCCCTTAAATCACTCAGCACACGACGTAACCTACCTTCTACGCCTCTATCTTCCGGTCTCCAGAAACATAAAATAATCTCTTCTTTTGTCACTGTATGATTTGGAGCTTTCAAAAACAACAAAATCAAAGTTGCAGATTGACCACGAATCTGAGTCTTTCGATTATCTACATAAAATTCATGCGAACTGTAGACATAACGAAGATTCGCCAATTTTATATCTGATTGGGAGATATCTGTTACTGAAGAAACACTCTTTTTTATTTTTTTTCTTAGATAATAGATAAAACAAACAAATAAAAGAACAAGGATAATTAATTCCACAATAACCACCATCGTTATTGAGGCGTTTTTGAGAACTGTCAACCAAGAATACCGAATAAAAGGCTCTACTTCAATTTCATTGGAAAGTCCGGCGTAAACACTACTAATCTTTTTATACTCAGGTAAAAATAACGTAGAATCTCCACAAGCAAGTACATAGGCACTATTCTTATCTGTGTGAATATGTAATTGCAATGCATGACAGGAAACAATATTAGCTGCAGACAGTTTCTTACTCCACAAAGATAAACAAGCATCGGCATCTATCCCCTCTTCTGCTAAAACGGTATGACGTATTTTGGTATCAACATCCGAACTTACTATGACCTTATTTTTTTCAACCGCAATATCTTTTACTTTTTTACCTTTAGAACTAATTATAGTACAATGCTCAAAGTTCCTGTTCGGTTCCATTTTGCGACTAAACTCATGTAGTCCCAGTACCTTATATTGTGTATTGAGTCCATCTTCTATTGCCTCCAATAAAGTTATTTGAGTCTTATTTTCAAGTGTAACTTCTCCTGAAGCATAAAGCATTCGTTCTAATGTAACAACAAGAATTATCATTAAAATGAAAAATAGTAAAGCCATTCGTCTGTCTGAATTCATAATCTACACCAATAACAAATTATTATAAATAGTTCTCATCATGTTTCTTTTTATATCTTTTTCAGCCACAAAGGTAACATTATTTAAACTAACAAACGAATAAATCAAGTGATAACCATATCATAAGCAACAATATTCTTGCAGTTTCAACAAAGAATGGAATGTCAACCGTGTCTCTCAGAATAAGAGATTCTGTTCTATTTTTAAGATTCTCCCTTTTAATATTCAATTCAAAATCGAGCAAATAGAAAAATAAATGCATAAATTAATGCAAGAATATGCTATTCATGAGCTAAAAACTGCATAAATGAGGTATAAAAAACAAGTTATTCTCTCTCAACTAAGCTCCATTCCTTTAAAAGGAACGCATCGTTGGTCGGTGAGGGTCAATGCTTTTCTCACCGACCAACAATGTATTCATCGATGTGACTCTAAACAACCTGCATATTTTCAGCTATTCCATGCTTTTTACTACAATAAACTGATGTAGCAAAATACGATATAGCCCCACAATTCTCTGACGAAATATCATAATTAGCACTTTATTACAAACTATATGCACCACAATAACATATAAGCAGAAGCAATACAGATTCTCATAATGCCTGATTACTCGCATATTTGCTTGCGCGCCATGCACTGTTCAGATTTCAAGCAAGAGAAACGCATACAGTATCCTATTTTTATGAATAAAAAAACGCTCCCAGTATAAATGGAAGCGTTGTCTTTATCATTTTAAAATTCACAATTTTCGGGGGGCAATCCTACTACAAGCTTTTTATTTCTTCAATGGATAGTCCTGTAACTTGCGAAATGGTATCAAGTGGAATATTCAAAGATTTCATATTATGTACCATTTCTCTTTTTTCTTCCATACGACCTTCCATAAGTCCCTCTGCACGGCCCTCTGCACGACCCTCAGCACGACCTTCAGCACGACCTTCAGCACGCTCGGTATATATATTATCGCGTAGAATCACTATATTATCCAAATGACGATAATAAGCATTTAATTCTTCTTTAGTCATCTTATCCAGTTTCAAGCGTTGACGAGCCTCATCCAACCCCGGTGCTGTCGCACTATCGGGTATATCACCAGTATTCATATAATAAATCCATTCTTCCAACGGACTCCGAGCCACTTGATTGAAATCATTGACCTTCAGAATATAATATTCGGGATAAAGCTGACTGACACTATCTACTTTGAATGTCTGTTTCTGGAAAGGAGTCAATTCCAGAACATCTCCCTGATGGATTCCGCGGAATTCAGTTTTTCCATGATATACGATATCCTTTCCACTCCCTAAAGAGAAATATACAATATTGACACTATATACTTTCCTTACTTTGTCATACCCTTCCCCGCGGTTTATGTATTCGGTCACCAATTTCGAAGTGCCGAATAACATACGTTGGAAATACGCATACTCATTATTGTTTTGAACTTCAATCAAAATGAGTTCACCCTTTGAGTTTTCCGCAAGCATATCCACCCGATTATACTTGTCAAACTCATCCTCTTGATTGCTTTCACTTTCCAACAGCTTCTGAATGACTATCTTTTCATTTAGAAGAGTGGTAAGAAAGCCCTCGAGAACTGCAAAATTGGCTTTATTACGCAATAAGCGTTTCATTGCCCAATCGAAACGAATATAATTACTTGCCATAAGTTCGTCTCCTTTACCGTTTTCTTTTTTCATGCTAACAAAGGTAAGCAGAAAATGTTTGATTTCAAGTATATATGATTCAATTTATTTCTGTCTAAGAATATTCTATCTCCCACTCTCCCAAAGTCCGCGTTGCGCTATCGAAATTCACTCCAACTTTAACAACCTTGCGATGGTCTATCTCATAAGGGATGGCATATTGTTTACTATTAATTTGCGCCAATGCCTCTTCAGGAGTACCATCCACCTTGAACTCAAGTACATAAACCGCGTCAGGCATTTTGATTACCACGTCGGCCCTTCCAATGGCATTCTTTACCTCTACATCCACATATTGCCCCATCAAACGGAACAGCAAGTAAAAGATGGTTTGATAGTGTTTTTCCTGATTATTCTCCAAATCATAAGGAATAGAAGAGAAGAAAGAACGGGTACGAAGCAGACATTGCTCAATATCACCTTTCATCAAATCCCTTACAAAAGAGACTACATAGAAATTACTTTCGCGGGTGGGTTGATTGAGATAGGAAGGGATCAACGTCTCAATAAAGCCTATTTTAACTTCTTCGTTAGGATAACCTAACGTGTATGTACGAAAAAGAGGTTCATATCCTTTAATAGTCAGATAACCGCTCTGATAAAGTACAGGAATCGGATCGGTGATAACCTCTGTCGCTTTATCAAAGTCCTCATCTTTCACTTCCATCTTCTCCAAGAGATTGAGATTGAAGTCCATTCGCTGTAACATCTCAATCAAGAAAGTGGGTGTGCCGGTAGAGAACCAGAAACTTTTATAGTCCCTTTGAGAAAAAGCATTGAAAAGACTGAACGGATTGTAAATATCTTCACAATTCTTACTAAAATGATAACCGTCATATTGCCGTTTCAAATGCTGGCGGGCTTCTTCATAAGTCTCATGGTTGGCTTGAGCAATCCTCTCAATATCCGGTTGCATCTGATTCCGTAATTCCTGCTCTGTAATGCCGCAAATAGTACTGTAATCATCACTCATACTGATATTCTGCAAGTTATTCAGCTCACTGAATATGCTCATCTGACTGAACTTACTAATACCTGTCAGAAACAAGAAACGAAGGTATTGTCCTTGTGCTTTAAGGGGGCTAAAGAACTTACGCATTTCAGTTCGTAATTGTCCTTGTAAAACAGAGTCACTATTACTATCCAATAAAGGCGCATCATACTCGTCAATCAATACGACAACCTGCTTCCCTGTCTGTTGATAAATCCGTTGAAGCAAGCCTGTCAAACGAGCTGCATAACTCGTTTCTTCTTCATTTTTCCCATAAGTCCTCTCCCATCCGCTCAGATAAAGATTCAATTGTTCCTGCAAATCTTCAATAGCGGTATATTTTGTTCTGCTGAAATCAATATGCAATACAGGATAAACAGTCCATTCCTGTTCCAACTGTTCTATTGCCAGTCCTTTGAATAAATCTTTTTTCCCGGAGAAATAGGCTTCTAGAGTAGAGACTAGAAGACTTTTTCCGAAACGGCGCGGACGGCTAAAGAAATACACAGTATCAGTATGAACTAATTGATAAACCAATGCAGTTTTATCAATATATACACAATTCATATTACGTAACTGCTCAAAATTCTGTATCCCGATAGGATATCTTCTGAATATCTCTTTCATATAAATAGCTTTTATTTCTTCGTGCAAGCAAAGGTAAGCAGAAAATGTTTGATTTCAAGTATATATTCTTCAATTTCTTTCTGTCTAAGAATATTCTATCTCCCACTCGCTCAAATTAAAGATTCAGTTGTTCCTGCAAATCTTTGATAGTGGTATATTTCGTTCTGTTAAAATCAATGCAGTTTTATCAATATACACACAATTATTATTACGCAAATCCTCATAATTCTGTATTCCGATAGAATATCTCTTTCATATCAATCTAATACTTTTTGTTGAAACATGAACTAGGATAACGTTTTTGCACGTATCTTGTACAAATACGATTCGAATTTATTATCTTTGCCCGTATCATTGTTATATTGAAAATGAAAGTTGTTATGAATGCATCCGTTAATATGCTCCGCAAGCTCCCGATAGGAATACAAAGCTTTGAAAAACTTCGCTCCGAAGGTTTTCTTTATGTAGATAAAACTGCATTGGTTTTTCGTCTGGCACAAGCAGGTGCGCCTTGTTTCCTGAGTCGTCCGCGGCGTTTCGGAAAAAGTTTGCTGTTGTCTACTTTTGAAGCTTATTTCAAAGGAAAGAAAGAGCTCTTCAAGGGGCTTGCTATTGAACAATTGGAACAGAATTGGTTTGAATATCCAGTGCTTCATCTCGACTTGAATGCCGAAAAATACGATAGTAAAGAGCGATTGGAAAAAATGCTAGAGTTTCAATTGGCAAGATGGGAAACACAGTACGGTGTCGATAAAGGAACTATGACTTTCTCCGGCAGATTCGCTACAATCATTCAACAGGCATACGAACAAACCGGACGCAGGGTAGTTGTGCTCGTTGATGAATACGATAAGCCCATGCTACAATCATTCGATAATCCGGAGCTACAGGATGACTATCGTAAAACGCTGACTGCCTTTTATACCGTACTTAAGAGTGCCGACGCTTACTTGCAGTTCGTTTTTATCACCGGAGTGACTAAATTTGCGCAAATGGGAATATTCAGTACACTGAATCAACTCAATGATATCAGCTTCGATCTTGAATATAATGCTCTCTGTGGTATGACCTGCCCTGAAATAAAAGCTATTTTTGCTCCTGAACTTCAAGCACTGGCCGTGCAAACGGAAACGACTTATGACAATATAGTGGAGCAGCTTACCCGGCAATATGACGGATACCGGTTTACTCCGAGCAAAGGATTTGCTCCGATGTATAACCCGTTCAGCGTACTTAGTGCCCTCGATAAGCTGCGCTTCGGCGACTACTGGTTTGCCAGCGGTACTCCCACTTTTCTGGTAGAGATACTTAAGAGAACTGATTTCGATCTTCGTGAACTCGACGGCATCGAAGTTTCTTCCGCTTCTTTAAGTGATGACAGGGCAAATATCAGCAACCCCGTACCGATGCTTTATCAAAGTGGGTATCTGACGATAAAATCCTACGATACGGAGTTTCGTGTCTACACATTGGGATTTCCTAATGAAGAAGTGAAATATGGTTTTCTCAACTTTGCTGCTCCTTTTTATACGCCGGTTTCGTCTACTGATACAACTTTTTATATTGGAAAATTCATTCGCGAACTACGTAATGGTGACGTTAATGCATTTCTTACCCGCTTGAACTGTTTCTTCGCCGACTTCCCTTATGAATTGAATTCAAAAACGGAACGTCATTATCAAGTTGTATTCTATTTGGTCTTCAAACTAATGGGGCAATTTACACAAGCAGAAGTACGTACCGCTATCGGTCGTGCAGACGCAGTAGTAAAGACCGCCGATTACATCTATGTATTCGAATTCAAACTAGAAGGTACAGCCGAGGAAGCCTTACGGCAGATAGATGAAAAAGGTTATATGTTACCTTATAATATTGACGGTAGGAAGCTCATAAAAGTAGGTGTTTCCTTTGATGCCGAGAAACGGAATTTAGGAAAATGGCTCATAAAATAGTGACGCTATCCCATCAACATAGTGACGGTATATGCTCAAGATAGCGTCACTATCCCGGGCACATACCGTCACTATATTTATGCCGGATATTTCCGGATTATTATCCCCTTAAAATCAACGTTGTGTAGGCAGAGTAAACTCCTGCGAATCGCAAATTACCCCATTCTCGTCCGCCACTGCTACACGGAATGTCACTTCACCGTCTTTCAGCCTTTCGCCTGCATGGATAGATGCCGTATAACGGATACCTTCGCCCGGAAGAATCTCCTCTATCATAACGGAAGGGGAAATGCCGAGATGTTTCACTTTACCAACGGTTTCTACCACAGGAACTACGTTATAAACTGGTTTCCGCCCTTCATTCATAACTTCAAAAATAATCTTGCTGTTCTCTCCCGCATCAATCACATGGCTGCGGTTATCATCAATAAAGCGGATTCTACGTAATTTCAGTTGGGTAAGCGGGCGCTGCACCTGTGGTTGTTTCTTGTATTTCTGAACACGGACTTCACGCACTTCAGGAATGTAGGCATCTTCTTCAATCTGTTCCTGTCTCGGTGCCGTCAACGCATTTCCTATTGCCGCGCCGGCAATGGTTCCTACAATATTTCCGATAGCAGAGCCACGGTAACCACCTCGCCATCCACGATTATTATCTCCGATAAGTCCACCTATCGAACTTCCCAGACTGCCACCGATAGAAGCACCTGCCACGATAGCTCCCGGATTCCCCATACGCCCCGACGCACATCCACTCAAAATCAAAGCGGAAAGCAAAAATACTGTTAGTTGTTTCTTCATGAACCTCTCTATTTAGTGTTACTTCTTATTCTACCACCTTAAAACGAGCGAAACGCAATAATAGTTGCTTGTCACCCGCATTTTTGAAATGAATGGTTGCTTTCGCATTGTCTCCCGTTCCTT
>OGJZ01000979.1_pt1 | contig 29581 bp, 27 predicted proteins | sample 1572321 | NCBI WGS metagenome assembly OGJZ01 (sample SAMEA2582086, study PRJEB24529) | metagenome | biome: Human gut stool | place: China | collected 2011 | reverse complement strand
GTTATTATGTCCTTATGTTATTGCAATACTATGTTGCCATGTTATTATGTCCTTATGTTATTGCAATACTATGTTGTTATGTTATTATGTTATTGCAATATTGCACGCTTAAATCGCGTCAAAAATAAGGTCTTTCAAGCATACAGGTAATATGTAGCCTGCACCATGACATCAGATGTCATCAGACGTCTTTATATGTCATATAATCCACTATTTCACAACTGTTTACACAGCCATAATTTTGCAAAGTCAGAACCGATAGACGGCTTGGAATATCTTCCGACGGACAGCAGCACGCCGCTCACGTCGCGCAGCAATCCGCCGGAGGTGGATTCTCTGTTCAAACGAACAGAGCAAGTTGTGTCTTTGTCCGACAGAAAGTATTCTGCCCGACAAAGACCAACTTGCCCTCCCTCACGGTCGGGGGATTTTCCTCCAAAGTCGGAAAATCTGACGGAGAAAGCAAAACAACCCAAAAGCAGAAAAGCATGGAGAAAAAACAGGCTAAAAGGACAGGCAGAAAACCAAAAACTGATCCGGCGGACTACAAGTACAGCTTCCGTCTGAACGCGCAGGAAAAAAGCAAATTTGAGAAACTGTTTCTGGAATCCGGAGCAAGGGACAGGACAATCTTTATCAAGAAATCAATCTTTTCAGAACAGTTGAAGGTTATCAAGGTGGACAAGGTTTCCATAGACTATTACATCCGGCTCGGGGAATTTTACAGACAGTTCCAGGCAATAGGCAACAATTACAATCAGGTCGTAAGGGCCGTACAGAAAAACTTCGGGGAAAAAAGGGCGATGTCCCTGCTTTACAAACTTGAAAAAGCTACCCTGGAACTGATACTGCTCAACAAACAGATTATGACCTTAACTAAAGACTATGAAAAGAAATGGTTGCAAAGATAAGTCACGGGGCAAGTCTTTACGGGGCACTGGCCTATAATCATGAAAAGGTATTTCAGGGGACGGCGGAAATCCTTTCCGGACACCGGATGATTTCCGACCGCCCGGGACTGCCGAGCGAGGACATGCGTCTGGCTCTCCTTTCATTTGAAAACCATCTGACGGCAAACAGGAGGACGGACAAGCCAGTCCTGCATATCTCCCTCAGTCCGGCACCTGAAGACAGGCTGGACAATGACAAGCTGGCGGAACTGGCAGAAAAATACATGCAGAAAATGGGATATGGTGACCAGCCGTTCATCGTGTACAGACATGGAGATACCTGCAACACGCACGTACATATCGTGAGTGTATGCATTGATGATGAAGGAAGGAAAATCAATGACTCCTATGAACACCGCCGTTCAATGACAGCCTGCCGGGAACTGGAACATGAATTCGGACTGCGTAACAGTGCGGATACGGAAAGACGGAATCCGAAAGCGGAACTGAAAAAGGTGGATGCCTCACAGGGGGATATACGCCACCAGATAGGAAACACACTGAAGGCCGTACTGGAAAGCTACCGTTTCCAGACTTTCGGAGAGTATTCCGCACTGCTTTCCACACTGAACATTGAAGCCCGCCAGGTTCGGGGCGAATACAAGGGAACACCCTATACGGGTATCATCTATTCGGCTACAGATGACAGTGGGAAAGTGGTCAGCCCTCCGATAAAAAGTGCAAGGTTCGGCAAGCGTTTCGGAAATACGGGACTGTCCGAACGTATGTTACGGCATACACAGGACTTCAAGGAAGGCAGATGGGCTCCTGCCATATCCGGCAAGGTAGTATGGGCCATGCGTAACGCAAAATCGGAACAGGAATTCAGGGAACTGCTGAAACAGGAGCACATTGATGTGGTATTTCGAAGGAACGATACCGGACGTATCTACGGTGTCACATTCATAGACCATGAACGGCGCGAGGCGTTCAACGGTTCACGTATGGGAAAGGAGTTTTCCGCCAACGTATTCAACGGCCTTGTCAACTGGTGGGAAGGAATACCCTGGCAGGACAGACAACAGTCCGGTCCGGAGGAACTTTGGAAACGGTACGGCCACCGTATGGAAGAAGGCAGTGCGCTTGAACAGGCGGCAGGCATCTTCTCCGTTGAGGCAAATCCGGCAGTCGATTACGAGGAAGAAGCGTTCCGTCGCCGCATGAAACGGAAAAAGAAACCGCAGAAGCGCAAATCACGCGGTATCTGATCAATCAAAATGAGTCAACAACAGGGGGAACAACGGATTCCCCCACAATCATATACATCATTATGCAACAGGAAGACGATTTGAGAGCCCTTGCCAAGATTATGGAATTCGGCAGGGCTGTCAGTATTTTTATTCTGGTAGTCCACGTTTATGTGTACTGCTATCTCAGTATGAGCGCCTGGCATCTGAATCTGGATGTCATAGACCGGATACTGATGAACTTTGACAGGACAACCGGTATATTCGGCTGTATCCTATGGACAAAACTGATGGCGGTTCTTCTGTTGGCCATATCCTGTATGGGTACCATCGGAGTCAAAGGCGAGAAGATTACATGGCAGCGTATATGGGCGGTACTTACTGTCGGGGCTGTTCTTTTTTTCATGAACTGGTGGCTGCTTGACCTGCCTTTTCCACACGAAGCGATTACTGCCCTGTATGTAGTGACGCTCGCAGCAGGTTATCTATGCCTGCTCATGGCAGGACTGTGGATCAGCAGGCTTTACAGACATAACCTTATGGAGGACGTATTCAATATGGAAAACGAATCCTTCATGCAGGAGACAAGGCTGATGGAGAATGAATATTCGGTCAATCTGCCAACCAGATTCCAGTATGGCGGCAAACTCAACGACGGATGGATCAACGTGGTCAATCCTTTCCGTGCGACCATCGTATTGGGAACACCGGGTTCCGGTAAATCATACGCAGTGGTAAACAACTACATCAAACAGATGATTTCCAAAGGTTTCAGTGTCTATATCTATGATTATAAATTTGATGACCTTTCCACCATTGCCTACAATACCTTATTGCACAATATGGACAAATACAAGGTAAAGCCACATTTCTACGTCATCAACTTCGATGATCCGCACCGTTCACACCGCTGCAATCCCATCAATCCGGAGTTCATGACGGACATCTCTGACGCATACGAAGCAAGCTATACCATCATGTTAAATTTGAACAAGACCTGGATTGAAAAACAGGGTGACTTCTTTGTAGAGTCTCCGATTATCCTACTGGCAGCTATAATCTGGTATTTGAAGTGCGCCCATAAGGCGGTGTAATAAATATCTATTTAGCAATAGATTAGGTTAGAGTTCTATGAAAATAAGACCTACTGTCATCCGACTTATCCCAGAGGGAAACCCGAGGGGGAGTGCAGCATATCGGAGAAGCCATAAGTCAGCCAACTGCCACGCTGCGACTGAATGGCAAGACAGAAAGACGGACATGAGGATGAAGCCTGAACTGGTTGAACAACAATCCAGTGGCACATACCAGGGCTGTGGCGGAAGGCAGTTACCAACGCCATATCGCATGTACCCCAGCAAGTGTTTAGGTTGTATGGGGCAAAGAACTGACTGCGACACGTCTGCAATAAGCAGATTAACGGACGAACGTTGCATCCGACAGTCTGTCATGCTTGTTATTACACCCGCTAAATGGGGATTGCCTAAACCGAAACGCCGAAAGGCTATAGAAATCGTTCTTGAATATTCGGCATGGCAACGGAGCTTCCGTAGTAGTCCGAGCAGGGTAATGCCCTGCACATGGCGAAGGGAAGCAGTTATATAATCAATATAATCAAAGGAAAATGTGAGAGACATTATGAGAAATCCAAAGAATGTATTGAACAACTTAGTGAAACACAGCAATGTATCGGGCTATAAGTTCGAACGGTTGTATCGTATTCTATTCAATGAACAGATGTTCTATACCGCCTACCAGCGAATCTATGCCAAACAGGGCAATATGACCGCTGGGACAGACGGCAAGACAGTTGACGAAATGAGTATTCAGAGAATAGAAAATCTAATCTCCAAGCTTAGAAACGAAAGTTACAAACCCAACCCAGCCAAAAGGGTCTATATCCCTAAGAAGAACGGAAAGAAACGCCCATTGGGCATCCCGTCTTTTGAAGACAAGTTGGTGCAGGAAGTGGTACACATGATACTGGAAGCCATATACGAGGGAAGTTTTGAAAATACCTCACATGGATTCAGACCACGTAGGAGTTGCCAGACTGCATTAACCCAAATTCAAGATACGTTTCTCGGAACAAAATGGTTTATAGAGGGGGACATAAAAGGCTTCTTCGACAACATAGACCATAACGTTCTGATTGGCATACTCGAAGAACGCATAGCGGACGAGAGGTTCATAAGGCTCATCCGTAAATTTCTGAACGCTGGGTATATTGAAAATTGGAAATACAGACACACGTACAGTGGAACTCCGCAAGGCGGCATCATTAGTCCCATACTGGCTAATATTTACCTTGACAAGTTCGACAAGTACATGGAGGAATACGCCCAATCTTTCAATAAAGGCGCAAGCAGAAGATTGGATAAGGATTACCGTCGGATTAAAGACCGTAAGAACAAGCTGGAAAAGAAACTGAAATCCGAAACCGATACAAAGGTACGGAAAGACCTTATTGATAAAATCAAAGGGTATTACCGACAGATGCAACAAATGCCTTGTGTCATGGAAATGGATGAAGAGTACAGACGGTTGAAATATGTCAGATACGCAGACGATTTCTTGATTGGGGTTGTCGGCAACCATGAAGAATGTGGGCAAATCAAAGCGAATATCACACAATTCATGAAAGATAAGCTAAAACTTGAACTGTCGGCAGAGAAAACGCTTATAACCCAAGCACAAGAAAAAGCTAAATTTCTGGGATATGAAATAACCGTACGCAACTCCAAAGCCACCAAGAAAGATAAGAATGGAGTGCTCAAAAGAATGTTCAACCGCAAGGTTGTACTTCTACTCCCGAGAGAGGTGGTCAAGAACAAGTTGATTGACTACAAAGCCATGAGGGTTATACAAACCAATGGCAAGGAGGATTGGAAGCCAAAGGCACGCAGTTATATGATGAACTGCAAACCGGAGGATATTGTAGCCCAATTCAATAAGGAGATAAGAGGATTCTACAATTATTACTCGATAGCGAACAATGTATCTACTCTTTGCAAAAGGTTCGGTTATATTATGGAATACAGTATGTACAAAAGCATCGCCAAAAAGCAAAGCAGCAGTGTACGGAAGATTAAAAAGAAATACTCGAAAGACAAAGACTTTGTAATCAGTTACACGGATGCAAAAGGGCAATGCAAATGCCGTGTGTTCTATAATGAGGGTTTCAAGAGAAAAGACGCTCAATGTGATGCTAAATGCGACATAATGCCAAACACCAATTTTCTGCCAGCCTCAAGTCTTGTTGAGAGACTAAAGGCGGAACAGTGCGAGGTATGCGGAGCGCATGGCAAAACGGTGATGCACCATGTTCGTGCTTTGAAAGACTTGACAGGCAAGAACGAATGGGAACGCATCATGCTCAAAATGCACCGCAAAACATTGGCAGTCTGTCCAGAATGTAATGCTAAAATACATGGCAATGTATAACACTAAGTTGAATTATAACGGAGAGCCGTGTACATGGAGACATGTAAGCACGGTTCGGGGGCAGGCTCTCGGAAACCTACCGCAGAAATGCGGCAAGGCGCCGAGTGCCGAGCCTACAATATACAAAAAAGGTATCTATTGCAGCTTCCCTCATGCCGTGGAACTGTTGAACAAACCTTACTCTGATTTGTTTACCATACTGACTTCCTATCCGGAACTGGAGAACTACCTTTCTCCTTTCATGGATGCATGGAAAGGTGGGGCTCAGGATCAGCTCCAGGTGCGCCCATAAGGGCATATAATAAATATAGCTTTGGCAAGCTATTAGGTTCGTGTTCTTTGAAATAATAACCTATCACCAGCCGACTTATCCATTCAACGAAAGACGATGGGGAGTGTAGCATGTCGGTAAAGCCACGAGTGAACTAACTGTCAAGTTTTGACCGTGTGGCGAGGTGAAACGATAGATATGAGGATAAAGCCTATACTGGTTGAACGATAGTCCGAGCGGCTCGATGATTAAGCCTTAACGGAAGACAGTTACAGACGTTATGCTGTGGCACCCAACTTCTCCTTGCAGGTCGATTGGGCAAAAGAACTTGTCACAGAGCAACTACATAAATAGTAAAGGACGAAAGTCGTATCCGACAATCTATCAAGCCAAATAGTTATTATATGTCTAAATGGGGATTGCCTAAGTGGGGCAACCCATATGGCAACAGAGCTTCCGTAGTAGTCCGAGCAAGGGAAAGCCTTGTACATGGCGAAGGGAAGCAGCCAATATCGTTTAATGTCAAATTTTGGAAAATGTGAGAGACATGAAAAGAAATCCAGAAAAGATATTAAACAGTCTAACACAACATAGTTCCGACTTGGAATACAAGTTCGAACGTTTGTATCGGATACTGTTTAATGAAGAGATGTACTACATAGCCTACCAACGCATATATGCCAAACAAGGCAATATGACAAAGGGAGTTGACGGAAAAACCGTTGACGGCTTCAGTATATCCCATATTGAGCAGTTGATTGATACGCTCAAAAACGAGACGTATCAGCCTAAACCCTCACAGCGAGTTTACATTCCGAAGAAAAACGGAAAGATGAGACCGCTGGGTATTCCGTCATTTATGGATAAACTTCTGCAAGAGGTTATCAGAATGATTTTGGAAGCTGTCTATGAGGGCAGTTTTGAAAACACTTCACATGGTTTCAGACCGCAACGAAGTCCTCAAACTGCACTTTCAAGCATTCAAAAGTCGTTCAATGGCACAAAGTGGTTTATCGAGGGAGACATTAAAGGATTTTTCGATAACATAGACCATGAAGTATTGATAGCCATTCTTTCAGAAAGGATTTCCGATAACAGGTTTATCAGACTTATCAGAAAATTCCTGAATGCGGGATATGTTGAAGATTGGGTATTCCACAAATCATACAGTGGTACTCCGCAAGGTGGTATTATAAGCCCTATATTGGCGAACATATACCTTGACAAATTCGATAAGTATATCAAGGAGTACATCACAAAATTCAACAAGGGGAAAAGACGCAAAGATAATCCGATTGCAAAACAACTCGGACATCGTAAAGCCAAGTTAGTTGAAAAACTACGAAACACTATTGATGAAACGAAACGTAAACAATTGTTTGCAAGAATTAGAGAAACAGTCAAAGAACGACTGAAATATCCTGCCGGTGATGAAATGGATGACAGTATCAAACGACTGAAATACATAAGATATGCAGATGATTTTCTAATTGGAGTAATCGGTAGCAAGCAAGATTGTATCCAAATCAAAGAGGACATAAAGCAATTTATGGCTGATAAATTGAAACTGGAACTATCTGACGAGAAAACTCTGATTACCAATGCAAGAAAACACGCTAAATTTCTTGGTTATGATGTCTTTGTACGAAAATCCAATGATACACGCAGAGATAAGAACGGTCATTTGACAAGGTCGTTAGACCACAAGATAGTACTATATGTGACTACCGAAATAATGCGAAAGAAACTTCTTGAATATGATGCTGTTAAAATTACCGAGCAGAACGGGAAAGAAGTTTGGAAACCAAAAGGTCGTTCATATATGAGATGTCTTGATGATTTGGAGATTATAAGTCAATATAACTCTGAAATCATGGGGTTCTACAACTATTACTCGATAGCAAACAACAGCCCCGTTATTGACTCTTTCTACAACATTATGGAGTATAGTATGTACAAGACATACGCCGCAAAATACACAACTTCCAAAAAGAAGATTATTGCGAAGTACAAGAAAAACGGTGTATTCTCCATACCATACACAAACAAGAAAGGGTATGAGGTCAGACGTGAGTTTTATGACAAAGGTTTCAAACGCAAGGAACTACCGAACCGTACTTTGGATGACAGATTACCTAACACAGTCGCTATAACGGGTGGCAGAAATGGATTAATTACAAGACTAAATGCACGTGTATGTGAAAACTGCGGTGCAACCGATAATCTTGAAATGCACCATGTTCGCAAACTCAAAAACTTGAAAGGTAAAAGTGATTGGGAAATAAAAATGATTTCTCGTAACCGTAAAACATTAGCAGTATGTTCAATATGTCATCACAAAATACATTCGGGAAAGTTAAACTGAATGATAAGGTGGAGAGCCGTGTACGGGGAGACCTGTATGCACGGTTCGGAGGCGAGTGCTTGGAAACCTACCATTGTAACAAATGGCAAGGCGCTGGGTGCTTAGCCTATGGTCAGATTGCCAGTGCGAAAATCCCGCTTTCCCGTATGATAAGCCCGGCACTTTACTGGGTAATGACGGGCGATGATTTCTCGCTGGATATAAACAACCCGAAAGAGCCTAAAATCTTGGTTGTCGGAAACAACCCTGACCGTCAGAACATCTATTCGGCGGCACTGGGATTATATAACAGTAGAATAGTGAAGCTGATAAACAAGAAAGGTCAGCTTAAAAGTTCGGTGATAATAGACGAGTTGCCCACTATCTATTTTCGGGGTCTGGACAACCTGATTGCCACCGCCCGAAGCAACAAGGTGGCGGTACTGCTGGGCTTTCAGGATTACAGCCAGCTTACCCGTGATTACGGGGACAAGGAAAGCAAGGTTATCCAAAACACGGTGGGCAACGTGTTCAGCGGTCAGGTGGTCGGCGAGACGGCAAAGATATTGTCGGAGCGTTTCGGGAAGGTGTTGCAGAAACGGCAGAGCATGACCATCAACCAGCGGGAGAAGTCCACCTCGATAAGCACCCAGATGGACAGCCTGATACCCGCCAGCAAAATATCCAACCTCACGCAAGGGATGTTCGTGGGGGCTGTGGCGGACAATTTCGACGAGCGGATAGAGCAGAAGATTTTCCACTGTGAAATCGTGGTGGACAATGAGAAGGTGAAGCGGGAAACCGCCCGGTATGTGAAGCTGCCGCAGATTATCGACTTCACCGACAAGGACGGCAACGACCGGATGCAGGAGGAGATACAAGCCAATTACGACCGCATCCGGCAGGAAGTCCGGCAGATTGTCGAGGACGAGATAACCCGGATTAAGAATGACCCGGCACTATGCCATTTGATAAAGGACGAGGAAGAATAGCCCTATATAATATAATGTATAGAGCAAAAGATTGTCGGCTTGATAAAAAGTGCGCCGTTATTTTTCGTACATTTGCATAAACGAAGGATTATATGAGTGAAAACCAAAATATTGAATGGAAAGAAAACTGGCGGGACGAATACTTGAAATGGATATGCGGTTTCGCTAATGCCGCAGGCGGCAAGATATATATCGGCACGGATGACAACGGCAGGGTGGTCGGCGTTGCCGATGCCAAGAAGCTGCTGGAGGACATACCGAACAAGGTGCGTGATGTGCTGGGCATCATGGTCGATGTGAACCTGCTGGAAGAAAACGGGCTGCAATACATCGAGATTGACGTGCCGCCCTATTCAAACCCTATCAACTACAAAGGTCAGTACCATTACCGCAGCGGCAGCACGAAACAGGAGTTGAAAGGTGCGGCTTTGAACCGTTTCATCATGCAGAAAACAGGCAGGCATTGGGACGAGTTCCCCATAGAAAGAGCCAAAGCGGAAGACTTGTCAGAAAGTGCGCTGAACCGTTTCCGCAAGGAAGCGGCAAGGAGCGGACGTGTGGACGAAGGGGTGTTGAATGACACGACCGGGCATCTGTTGCAGGACTTGCGCCTGATTGACGATGCCGGGCATTTGAACCGTGCTGCCGTGCTGTTGTTCCATCCCGACCCCGAAAGATATGTGTTCGGCGCATACATCAAGATAGGCTTTTTCCGGGACGATAAAGGCAATCTGGAATTTCAGGACGAGATTCACGGTGCTTTGATGGAACAGGTGGACAAGGCTATGGACTTGATAAAGACCAAGTATTTAATCTACCGGATTTCATACGAGGGCATTTCCCGGCGGGAAACGCCGCAGTTCCCGGTGGAAGCCATCCGGGAATCACTGATGAACGCCATTGCCCACAAGGATTACGCCAGCGGTGTACCCATCCAAATCAGCGTATTTCCCGACCACATTACTTTCTGGAACTCCGGGCAGTTGCCGGAGGACTGGACTACCGACAGGCTGTTTGAAAGCCATCCTTCCGCACCCTATAACCCGATAATCGCCAACGCCTTTTTCAGAAGCGGGGATATTGAAAGCTGGGGACGTGGCTACAAGCGTATATTGGAAGCAGTCAGTGCATACAGGCTGCTTCCGCCCAAACTGGAAATGATAAGCGGGCTGATGATTACTTATTATACCGATGTGCGTTCGCAGTTATTGGCGCAACGTGTGGATGAAAGGTATATACCCGTCATTGAATATGCCAGCAAGAACGGGCGTGTTACAAACTCGGACGTACAGCATATTTTAGGAGTAAGCAAACCGACAGCATCCCGCATACTCCAACAGATGAATGGCTGGCTGGAAATGCAGGGAAAAGTGGGCAAAGGGACTTATTATGTACCCAAATGGCTCACTAACGTATCACAAGTATAATGCAGTTTATCATAAACAACTGATTATAAGTCATTATCGCAATAATTAAATGGCTCACAAATGGCTCATCTAAAGAGGGTGATTAACTTCACACTCTTTTTTTGTGCCTGTTTTAATCCCGAACCGTTAGTTGCAGTTATTCTTTACCCGGACAAATCAACCCACCACAAGACAAAGCCGGACACCCCTTGCCATCCGTCAAAATATAGCATATTTAGTCGCTACCTTTGGACGGGACTATTCCCGCAACCGTTTAATTTCAATGATTTATGAGCGAAAACAGAATGACCCCGCCCGCAGAGGGGCAGGAAAAGGACGTGCTGCTGGTCTTGGACAAACAGCAGGGGAAAGTGAGTGCCGTTAAAGGATTCGACAAGGAGGGCAACTTGCAGACAGTGCCGCCGATACAGGGCGGCGAGTTCATACAGGTGGACAAGAACGGCGACATCATCAGCAACCTTGTCGCCAACTTCTACCGCAAGTTTCAGGATACCGAAGGGCTGGCGTTATTCCGCTGCAAGGCATCGGAGGTGGAACAAAACGCGAAGGCTATCGAGGACAACCACCGCAACCCCACGCCGGAGGGCGACAGACGGGCGGAAATGTTGCGAGTTCCGAAACCTGACTTTCACGAGTTCAAGCAGGAGTACCGCTTCGACCCGGCGAAGATTGACTGGGAGAGCCTGAAAAAAGTCGGTATAACTGCCGAAACCCTGAAAAACACGAAGGACTTCGACCGGGTAATGCGTGGCTACAAGTCCCGTAACACCTACACTGTTTCGGGCAGTATAGGCGGTTTCTACCTCAAACCGACCGATGTCAAGCTCTCTTTCTATCAGGCAAAGGACGGGACGGTAGTGCCTAAGCTGCACGGCGTGCAAATGGATGAAAAGCTGCTTCAACGCCCGTATAACGGGCACGAATTTTCCAAGCAGGAACAAGGCAACCTGATGGGTACTGGCAATCTGGGCGGTATTATCCCAATCAAAGACCCGAAAAACGGGGAGCAAATCTCCGTGTTCGTCAGCCGGGACAGGTACACGCATGAACTGGAGTACATGCGGGCTGACAAGTGGAAATGTCCCGATACCATTTGCGGCGTGAAAGTGAGCCCGGAGCAGAAAGCCGCCTTTGAAGCCGGAAAAGCGGTCAAGATGGAAAACCTGCAATTCAAGGACGGGACGAAACGCAGTGCCTACCTGCAAGTCAGTGCGGTGGAGCGTGGCTTGGAGTTCCTACCGAGGTCTGCCGTACAAGCCTTGCAGCAAGGACAGCAGCCCACGCAGCAGGTAGCCGGAATAAAAGACGGGCAGGGCGTGAAGTTCAACGGTCATGTGCAGCCCGGCGCACAAGGGAAGTCCCCCGACAAGGTACAACCGAAAGACGTTATCCCAGCCGCCGAGAGCCGGGCACAGGTGGCGGTCAATACGGAAGGCAAGACCAACGAAGCCACCAAGCAGACCAAAGAGCCGCTGAAACAGGGGCAGGACAAGCCCACCGCCAAGCAGAAGGAGAAGCAGGACAAGACCCTGAATGCGGACAAGCCCAAGAAGTCCAAAGGAATGAAAATGTAATGACCACTTAAAAAGCAAGGAACTATGATAGCATTGATAGCAGAAAAGCCCAGCGTGGCTAAGGACATCGCCCGCATCATCGGGGCGACACAGAGGAATGACGGGTATCTTTCCGGCAACGGGTATATGGTAACATGGGCGTTCGGGCACTTGATACAACTTGCCATGCCGGAAGCCTACGGCGTGGCGAACTTCCGCAGGGAGAGCCTGCCGATAATCCCGGCGGACTTCCAGCTAATTCCCCGTCAGGTGAAAGCCGAAAAAGGCTATAAGGCAGACTCCGGCGTGTTGAAGCAGTTGAAAGTAATCAAGGAGGTGTTCGACCAGTGCGACCGGATTGTTGTCGCCACCGATGCCGGGCGTGAGGGCGAGTTAATCTTCCGTTACATCTTCCATTACCTAGATTGCCGCAAGCCTTTTGTCCGCCTGTGGATAAGCAGCCTGACCGACAGGGCAATCCGGGAGGGCATGGAAAACTTGCAGCCGGGCGAACGTTACGATAACCTCTATCTTGCCGCCAAGTCCCGCAGCGAAGCGGACTGGCTGATAGGGATAAACGCCACCCAAGCGTTGAGCGTAGCCGCCGGGCAGGGCGTGTTCTCGCTGGGCAGGGTGCAGACACCTACGCTTATGATGATATGCGACCGTTATCTGGAGAACAAGAATTTCGTTCCGACCAAGTTTTGGCAACTCAAAGCCAGCACCGCCAGCGGGGGAATTGGTTTCACCGCCCAATCGACTGCCAGATGGGAACAACAGCCCGAAGCCATAGCCGCCCTGCAACGGGTAAAGGATGCCGGGCAGCTTGTGGTGAAGTCCGTTGAAAGGAAAGAAACCGCCCAAGAACCGCCGCTTCTGTACGACCTGACCACGCTGCAAAAGGAAGCGAACACAAAACTGAATTTTTCGGCGGACAAGACGCTCTCCATAGCGCAGAGCCTGTACGAGAAGAAAGTGATGTCCTATCCCCGAACCGGAAGCCGTTATATTTCGGAAGATGTTTTCGAGGAAATGCCGGAACGCATCGCCCTTTTGGAGCGATACCCCCGTTTTGCCGGATATGCCGCCGGGCTGAATGGCGCAACCTTGAACCGCCGCAGCATGAATGACGGCAAAGTAACCGACCACCATGCCCTGATTGTTACCGAGAACCTGCCGGGTGAACTTTCCAAAGATGAACAGTCTATTTATGAACTGGTAGCCGGACGTATGTTGGAAGCCTTTTCGGGCAAGTGCGTGAAAGACGTTACCACTGTCTTGTTGTCCGCCGGAGATACCGATTTCACTGTGAAAGGCGCAGTGCTGAAAACAGCCGGATGGCGGGCGGTATTCAACGAACGGGAAACGGGCGGGGACGAGGACGCAGCCACCCTGCCGCCGCTTCAAGAGGGACAGACCTTGCCGCTTTCCGGCGTGGATCTGCTCGAAAAGCAGACCAAGCCGAAACCGCTGCATACGGAAAGCAGCCTGTTGGCGGCTATGGAAAACGCCGGGAAGGAACTGGAGGATGCCGAACTGAAAGCCAGCATGAAGGATGCAGGGATAGGTACGCCCGCCACCCGTGCGGCGATTATCGAGACATTGTTTGCCCGCCAGTACATCGTGCGGGAGAAGAAGAACCTTGTGCCAACCGACAAGGGGCTTGCCGTTTACCGGATTGTCAAGGACAAGAAGATTGCCGATGTGGAAATGACGGGCATGTGGGAAACCGCCCTCGCCAAGATAGAAGCGGGCGGCATGGATGCCGACACGTTCCGCAAGGGCATCGAGGTGTACGCCGCCCAAATCACGGCGGAACTGTTGTCGGTACAGTTGTCCTTCGCCAGCGGTGAGACCTGCCCCTGTCCCAAGTGCGGCAACGGGCGCATCCTGTTCTATCCGAAAGTGGCAAAGTGTTCCAACGTGGACTGTACACTGACCATCTTCCGTAGCAAGTGCGACAAGCAGCTTACCGACAAGCAGATTGTCGAACTGGTCACGAAGCGCAAGACCGGGCTGATTAAAGGCTTCAAGGGGAAGAACGGAAAGGCTTTTGATGCCTCGCTGGTGCTGGACGGGCAGTTCAATGTCGCTTTCTCATTCCCGGAGAAGAAAGGAAAAGCGAAGAAGTAACCCGGTTTTGCCGATGGCAATCCAACGGTTTGCGCCCGGAGAACAAAGCCGGGCGCATCTTTTATCCCTCAAACAAATAGGTCGAGCAGACCACCCCGTTATCCAACATCTTACTTTCTGACAATCTCCATTTAGAGCCGAATGTTTCCCCGATAAAACCGATGCCTTTGCCCACCATCACCGGAATGGTGTAGATGGTCAGGCTGTCCAACAGTCCGGCTTTCACCAGCGAGGTAAGCAGCTTGCCGCCACCCACCACCAGTATGTCATGCGTTTGTTTCAGTTCATAGACCTTGCGCAGCGGTTCTTCGGTCAGGAACTCCACGCCGCAGTCCGACGTGAGGTTGGCATCATGGTGCGACACGACAAAAGACCGCTGGCTTCTGTACGGCCACCCGCCCCAATGCTCAAAGATATAGTTGTAGGTGTTTGCTCCCATCAGCAGGCAGTCGGCTTCCAGACAGTGTTTGCCAACGATAGTTTTTATTTCACCGGGCAACCAGTCCAGTTCATTGTCCAATGTGGCTGTATGCCCGTCCAGAGATACGGCGATGTGCGCTTTTACTTGTTTCATCTTATCGGTATTTAACAGTTCTACAATTCGTATTCAACTGTCCGCCAATATCCAAAAAAGAAGCGTGGCTCTTACACTGCTTCGATACGTGGTACTGGCAATACCTTTGAGGAAACAGGCAAGACCACGCTATGCGATTGCATAGCGTATCCTGCACTGAATATCCCCTCAATTTGAAAATTTGCCAGTTTTCGTATCAGGACGTTCAGCGGAACGCTTATTTTCAATGTTTTATATCAAGACGAAATGCTGGAAAATGCCAACAAATCGCCGTTATACTCTGTCTAATTTTGCAAAGTTAATCAAATAACCGGAACTATTTGGCATGAAATCCAAAAATCCTGCCTTATCTCACGACAAAACAGGATTACGTAATTGAACGATGACAAATAATATCTGCTAATCCGTGCGCTCACGAATCAGCTTGTGTATGTCGCTTGCCCGGTAGTAATACTTCCCGTCCAGTAGCAGGTAGGGCAGTATGCCTTTCTTCCGGTAACGCTGCAAGGTCTTGACGCTCACTTTGAGCATAAAGCACAAGTCCTGATTGTCGAGCAGCTTTTCACCGTCCAGGCAGTTCTGGCTGTTCAGCAGACGGTCTATCTTTTTGTCCTGCATGTCGAGCCTGTCCATGATGCGCTCCATCCATGTCTCGAAGTTTTCCTTGTCGATATACATAAGCCGCCGGATTAAATGAGACCAATCATGAAATAACTCTGGTTCGCCGGGTCTTTCAGGATGATTTCCCTCTCCCGCATGAAGCGGATGTAGCTTTTGGCTGTCCGCTCCTTGATGTCCAGCACCTGTTGCAACTGTTCGCAAAGGTCTATGTAGGTGATGTGCGTCTGCCTGCCGAAAATATCACGGGCAACGCCCACCAGTTCCCTTTCCTTGCGCTTCTCCTTTTCTTCACGGGGTTTCTCGCCCCGGTAGGTGTGCATCCCGGCTTCCTTGTCCCAAGCGAACAGCATCAGCGGCACGTCCAGCGGGCTTCCGTCCCTCACTTTCAGGGCTTTCACCACCGACTGCGTGGGTTCTTCATCCTTCTCGATGGAAAGGATGGTCGCCGCCTTGCGTTGCAGTTCGCTGCCCAGATGCCCACGCAGCTTCAAACCGTTGGGGACAAAGTGCAACACGCACAGGATGCAGGTGTTGTAGATGCCCGCCAGCCGATAGAGTTCGTCTATCACCGCCACGCTTTCCGCTTCATCGTTGGCACTCTTTACAAGGTCGGCGATGCCGTCAATGACCACCAGTTGGATGCCGCTGTACTGGTAATAGAACTTGTCCATGCTCTGCACGATGGCGTTCAGGCGTTCCTTTCGGGACATCCCCGTCAGGCAGAAGGCTTTCAGTTCGTCCGGCTTGCCCGGCTGTTTGGCACGTGCCAGCAGGTTGCTCACGTTCTTGAACAGTTGCACTTCCGACTGTTCGGTGTCATAAAGCAAGACCGCCTTGCGCCTATTGTTGGGCGTTACGTGGATGCCAAGCGTGTCAATCTCCGCATCCGCCGGGCATACGCAGCCCGACACGATGGCGGCTACATAGTTGCTCTTGCCCGTTCCCTCGCCGCCCGTGATGCCGAACAGGTTGCCTTGCGTACCCAGCGGGACATCGCCCGCCGAGATGATCACCTGCGCTTTGGCAGGCGGGTTGTTGAAATCTATCTCGCACGATTTAAGCATGATGAGTGTGTCGCTATACAGGTTGTCTAAAAATTCAATGAATAGTTTCAGGAAATCTTCACGGGTATTCCCGGTTTTGAAGTAGTCGGAAATATCCTTTTCCTCTTTCGTGCCGGGCAGCGGGAGCAACAGGCGTTTCACGCCAAATTCCGCCAAAGCCTTTTCCTGCTTGCAGGCACTTTCCCGTCCCGTCTTGTCCGTGTCATAGAGCAGGACAATGTGCTTGAAACGGAAAGACAGCCTGAAAATCAGGTTTGCCGGAATAGTTACCGTTTCGCTGTTGAAGCAAATGGCATGGAAACCGTGCGCCGCCAGCGAAAGCACGTCTTTCTCGCCGCCCGTGATGAATAATGTATCGCCTTTGGCGGGCAGTTGCTCCAGCCCGAAGCAATAGCTCTCGCCGAAGCTGCCGCCATAGAGGAAGCGGGGCGTGGAGAACGGTCGGTACAGCTTGATATGCTGTTTGCCCTTGTAGCCGTACATCGGTTCTGCCGCAGATGAAATGTAGGCGTATGGTTTCCCCTCCGCCGTTTCGCTGCGGTATTCCCGGAGTGAACAGACCTTGTACCGCTCCAGCAGTTCGGGCGTGATGCCGTATTGCCGCCAGTATTCCAGTTCGGCGGGGGTGAACTTCTGTTCCCGGAACTGGTAGGGCTTGGCGGGCTTTTCGGAGGTTTCTTCGCTCTTGCTTGATACTTTCCGGTTATGGTTCGTTTGGGGTATGGCTATCGGAGTGCCCGCAGCCAGTCCCAATCCCAAGTCCCGGTCGATGGTCGCCAGTATCTCGATGAAGTCCGAAGCCCGGTTGCAGTCCAGCCCTTTCAGTTGCCCCACGAGGAAAAAGCAGTCGCCGCTGTAACGGTCATCGCCGAAGTCCTTCATCTTGTACATGCCGCTGTGTCGGTCAAAATAGATGTTGCAGGAAGCCTTGCTGTCCTCGTACAGCGGATTGAGGAAGTTCCGACCGATGCGCCAGTTGCCGGGCAGGTAGTGCTTGAACACCGACAAGCCGTTATTTGTCCTGCTTAGTATTTCTTCTTTCCTTAGCATACAATTCATGATTAGTTATCAAGTTACGCATACATTCGTCATTGCTCTTTATCAGCCGTTCTTCCAGCAGGCGTTTCAGTTCGCCTATCTTGTAATAACACCGTCCTCCTATGTTAGAAAAAGCGACTACACCTTTTGCACGTAAACGCTGCAAAGTACGGTCGCTGATTTGAAGGAATGTGCAGACTTCGTAACTGTCCACCCAGATTTCATCCTCGTTTTTCGTGTCCTCTTGTGAAAACACATAGTTGGCTATCACATCTATCTTAGCCACTATTTCCTTATAGGCTTTTGATTCAATCGTAATCACATCCATATTGCTAACTAATTGATTTTGCTGCAAAGTTCAGGATATGGGAATGATTAAAAGTCATGGTTCATACCGTCATGGTAAAAATATTTTCAGTGTATTTGGGGACTGTTTTCTGTGGAAATTAGGCTTGAAGGAGTACAGTACAAGCCCGTTTTGAGGACAAAACAAGGTGAAAATAAAAATACCGTGTCGGCATGAACACGGTATTTTATAAATAAGAATATCAGATGATTATCTCTTGTTGTCATCTTCTCTCATTCGCTTGGATAGTTTTTCTGCCAACAAATTCAAGTAGGCGGTCTGGTCTTTTCGTTCTTTCATGGCGATATACGCATCATAATAGCCGCCTAAGTCAATATTGAATATGGAACTGAGGTATTCCATAAACTCCTTAATTTCTATGTTGCCGTGATTTATATCGCCGGAAGAAACAAGTGCATAACCTAATTCTATCAAGGCATTCTTTTTTCCTGTAAAGCGAATAGGAATCTTTGTAGTAATGGTTTGTTTTTCTTCTATGTAACTGTCGCATTCAAGTTTCTGTAGTTTCTTGTTTAGATAGATGCGCAGCATTTCATTGGCAAGTATTTTTGCGACTTTATAATCATATCCGGTTGAAAAGTTCGGGTCTTTATCAAATTGTGCGCTGTCTGTACATAACCGAAAATCCACTTTCCCACGCAGAAAATAAAGTTCGTCATGTACCGTAGAATGTGAACGGTAATACTGATAGAAATCCAAATTGCGGTTAAAGAAATAAGTCAAGCTGTCCAACTCATTGTTTAGATATAACCTGATTATCTCATTGCTCCCTGTCGGGCATTGCGTTTCAATCCTGTATATCTTATAGAAGAATAGCAAACGACCGAGTAGTTCCGGTTTCTGTGTCTTGAAAAATAAGATTTCATCCTCTTTAGTTGGAAATACATAGGTTTGCATTTTTGTTCTCAAATCATTAAGAATTGCTTGCAGTTTGTGTATCATTGAAAGAGAAGTTTCGATAATATCATAGCCATAGAGGTCGATTTCGTCAATCTCTAAATCTATTTGTAACAATATCTGTTTTATTTTCTCTTTCACTTCTATTTTTGAACGCAGATTGTAATTCTATCTATAATATCAAATGCAGATGTAATGCCTGACATATCAGAATAAACATTTCCGGAACTCCCATCAGGGCTACTGTGCCCTATTAGTTTGGCTTCGAACATTTCTTGTCGTGATGCTGTATTTATTAAAGCTGCATAAACAAGAGCAGGTTGTCCACTTCCCTCTTCTCCACCAGAATAATTACTATCTCCTTTCTTTGCAAGTTTAGGATAACTGTTATTAAAATCTGTTGAATGGTTTACTTCTATTTTTACCACAAACTTTTCTAATGGCATTTTGGGCGAGAAATTCACACTGAAACTTCCCTGTGGTGTTGCACCCGTTAAAGCATCTGGTAAAGGTTTGTCTTTTGTCGGAGAATATAACCCATCTTCATATCGCACACCACGAGAATAACACCAATGCGGCAAGGCTTCTTTTCGCCTATTCCCTTTTGACATTATCCAAGATTGAGTTGCAATCCTTTGAGTTGCATATATAGTTGCAATATAATTTCCGCAAGTATCTTCAATCCATATTGCAATCTGTGGAGAATTTTTCTTGTTTATAATTCCCCAAAACAAAGGAAAATTATGTTTCCATGCTTTCCCTTGTTCTATGAAAACTGTTACATTGCCGTGTCCGTATTTTGCTATTTGATTATTAGAACTACAAGAAAATATCAGACCTAGGTTTATTAGTAAAAGTAAATAAATATATTTCATTGCTTGTTAGATTTTATATTAACATTAGATTTTACTTCAAAAAACATATCAACGTAATCAGATATTATTTTTTCCAACTTATTCCAAGTTTCTGATTGACTAAAATCAATACCATTAAACATATTGTATTGCCGTGTAAATAATACGATATAATTGATAGCTGCTATTATGACAGTAATGTAGAATTTACAATCTACACATTGTCCATTTAACCGTTTTTCTAATTCTTGTTGTAGTTTATGACCACTTTTTTCTCGCTCTATCTGTATCACTCGAAACGAAGAATTTCCCGATAACTCCCATATATACAATTCTTGCATAAGTTGATTCTCTTTCAAGTATTCTAATTGTTTCAGTAATACCTTTTTTATTATTTCTCGCAGATTAGAAGATTTAGCTTGTATGACTTGATTAGAAAATTCAGAATAGGCAAACGAATAAAAATCATATCGCTTTGCCCATGCTACCAATAATCCGTCTAAACCACCAAAATAGCGGTATATTAAAACCTTGTCACATTGTGCCTGCCTTGCTATACGGTTAATGCCTATTTTTGTAAACCCTTCTTCTTCAACCACTTTACTAACAGCTTCAAGTAATCGTTTTTCAGTTTCTTTTAATTCCATAATTTATCTGTGTCACTATTTGGTGACAAATATAAGTAACCATTTGGTGACATCAAAGAAAAAGCGATTATTTTTCTTTGATGTTATAAGAATTTCTACCACAAGTCAAAACTTAGTGCAAGGTGCAAGTATATATCTATATATAGCTTGCACCTTGCACTAACCAAAGGGGATTTATTTTCAGCGATTTGCGTATTTCAAAATAAAGTCGTATCTTTGAACCCAAGATAGAGGCAGACACCATCCCGACAAGGGAAGCCAATAGTTCTTTCAAAAAAGTGTCCAATTCGTACCCCCTTAAAGATTGAGGTATGCTAAGATATTGATTTTAAGATTTGTATTTCGCTGGGTTCATAACCCAGGCGGATCACTCAGAAAAAAGCGATTATCTTGAAAAAGATAGTCGCTTTTTTCGTGTTGTATGCTCGGTATGAGTATTAGGGAGCAACGTAAAAATGAGTCAACGTAAAAACCTGAGGGCTTCATTGTTTAAGTATAATTTTTTAGGCAGTATGAATAGAAAGCCTTTTCCTTAAGTGAAGTAACATGGTATCTTTAAAAGCCAAAACGTGAAATATCCATATCTTGCTTTTTAGTCTCTTTATATCCTTTAAACTTGTAACTGAATGAAAGAGTCAGTGCCCGTTCGTACTCTTTTGTTGTCATGTCTAACCATTGATTCCCATTACGTACTTTTGTATGTGGATTTTTGGAGTTAAAAATATCATTGGCTTTTAGCTGTAACATGGCATTTCCATTTGGAAGTGTGTAACGGATTGCCATATCTATCCCACCTAAAGGTCTGATGATATAACTGCCTTGAATAGCTTCTGTTTGTCCAAATGCGGTTAATTCTAATTTGATATTCGGTTTGCCGCTTAGTGTGAAGGTGTTGTCCCACATGCCAACTCCTATCCATTTTTTGTTGTTAAACGGAGCGTCAAAATAGCTTTCAGCTTTATCGTGTTTCAACATCAAGTTTAATACAAGTTGACTGTCCCACCATTCACCTAATTTGAAGGGAAGAACAGAGGTTAATCCGAATTGGCTCATATAATCCCAATTCTGGAAATTATAGATAACCTGTAATTGTGAGGGGTTCAGATAAACCATTTGTGTAAAATAATCTGGTTTGTAGCTATAACTCAAACGGAAAATATACTTCCGTTTGAGGATGTAGGTAAGGTTTCCCGAGTAGTTGGTATATGGTTTTAAGGCTGTATTGCCAACAGATAGCTGATAGTTGTTCAAAAAAGTGGTGGCACCTCCTAACACCCAATAGTCAGGGTAAGTTTTGTCGGAACTGAAAGACAGCTGAAGGATGTGTGAGGGAGAAATGATATAATTCCCCTGAATCATAGGGTAAACTGCCCATTTCTTATAATCCATCATTTTGTAGTACTCCAGTGCTATTGAGGTACTCACGTCTAAATTCTGGCTAAAACGATATTTGAATCCGCTATATATGTTATAGGTATATTCATGAATTTTAGAATCGGTGTTACGGTTTTCTAATTCACTTTGGTTGTATTTCTGTTTATTCTGATTGCTTACAAATGCAAAAAAAGCACCGTAATTTATTTCCCAGAAAGAGGATAGAGAGTGCTTCTGGTTGGTATAAATTTTCAATCGGTTAATATTCTGATTCGACTGGCTTATGAAATCGGCAACATCATTTGTGGAAGAATAAGTAGAGAATGCTTGTTCTTCTTTATTGCTATAATTAGTGTAGTCTACTCCGATGTTTAGGCCAAATCCTGATATATAATTGAGTGATGCATTATGCATTTGTACTTTATCTGTATAAATATTTTGGGATTGGAATAAATTGCCGGTAGCTCGTAAGTTGCTTTGGTTTTCAGGGGTGAAACTGGCTGTATAGTCTGCACTTAAACTGCTGTTCTCGTTAAACTTATACGTACTTCCTAAACGCCATGTATGTTTGGTTTTTCTTCCGTCTCCATCTGTATATTGGTTGATGTTATATAACTCCTCATTAACGATGTGTTTGGTTTTCAACTCATTTCCTTGTCGGGTATACATGTTGTTTACATGATACATAAAATCGACATCCAGTTTGGGACTCATATGTGCAAGAGACAGACCTCCTCCACCTCCAGCTTCATTCTGTTGTACATAGTTGCCAGATACTTCCCCCTGTAAACCGCCTTCTCCTTTCTTATAATTTTTCAAACGGATATTGATTGAAGCTCCACGTACATGATACTGTGGTGGAGTGGTGTACATTATTTCAATTTGCTCTAATCGAGATGCCGGGGTGCTTTTCAGTAACGCTACAATTTGTTCATAGCTCATGGATGAAGGATGTCCATTCAATATGAGATGAATTTTACCAGCTCCTGCCAGTGTTAAGGTTCCTTCTTGCTCAAGGATGCCGGGTACTTTTCGGATAGCTTCATAGGCATTGGTAACCAGTTTATCAGCAGTCAGTTGAGGAATGTCATATGCTAACCTGTCACCTTTTACTGTTACCAAAGGGCGTTCACCTTTTACAACTATCTCTTTTAATGTGTGGTCTTTGGGAGATAATACAATATTGCCAACATGAATATCTGCATAAGTCTTTTCAAAGGTGTGGTAAAGAAGGTGCTGAATTATCAGACGAAAATTATTTTGGGGGTTGTGAAATAGGAAATATCCTTCGGAGTTCGTAATCGAAGCTTCCACAAAAGCGGAATCAACGGATTGCAAAATCACGGTGGCTCCATCTACTGCACATGAATCTGTGTCAATGACTCTTCCTTGTATTGTTTGAGCTGTTGCATTTAAGTGCATTGACCATACAACGATAACATTTAGAAACCAACGAAAGGCTTTCATTGCATAACGAATTAAGAAATAACAAATCAAAGATACTTACTCACTCTTTTTCCCCTGGAAGAATTCTTCCGTCTTGATGGCTTTTACACGTTCCTCTGCATATTCAATGGATTTTTGGTAGAAGTCTTGCTTGTTTTCATTTTGAACTGCTTGTAAGAATTTTTCGAACCAGGTTTTTTCCTGACTGGTATTTTTCATTAAATGATTCAAATATCCTAAACGAAAAAGGCTCATGTAATTGCGCGGATTGTACTCCAATACTTTTTTATGACACTTGATTCCTTCTTCGTATTTGCGTGATGAGGTATAGTTGGAGGCTTTGGTTTCATAAAGGAAAGATATTAGCATTTTGTCGGGTTGCAGCAGAACGATAGCTTCATCAATGATTTCATTTCCTTCATTCAAGAATCCCAGGTTGCTGGCCGCAATTCCATATTGAGAAAGGATATACACATTTTTTCGTTGCGTCTGTTCTGTTGCAAGTCTCAAGTAATCGTAAGCTTGTGAGAAACTGTCCCGACGTGCATACGACAATCCTAAATAGTAGTTGGTACTGGCTTGGTTGTCTCCTTCCTTTTTTATTTTTTGATACAAATCAATAGCTTTCTGGTATTGTTCTGACTCATAGTATACATGTGCTTTCAATCTGTTGATAGCCAGATCGGTAGAATCAATTTCGGTGTATTTTTCTAAATAGTAAAGTGCGGTATCAGGTATCTCCAGCGTGAGGCAATTCTGTACTAATGACAATACATTAGGTTGATTCTCAATGTTTTGTTCAGCCATTTGGCGCCGATACATCAATGCCGAATCGGGTAATTCCAGTTTGTCATAGCATTTGGCCAACAAATCCAGCTTTTGTTCCGAAGTGTCATGATTTAAAGAGTCGCGATATAGCCTGATACTCTTTTGATAATAGCCTCTTTGGTAATAGCAATTTGCAACGGCATGTACCAATGTATCGGAGAAGTGAAGTTGCAGAGCGCGTTGATAACTCTCTAAAGCTTTCAGAAACTGACGTTTCTGAAAGCAGATTTCTCCTTGAGCATACATTATCTTCCAGTCTGCTGTATCAGTTTTTTCAAAGATGATAGATGAGGCTTGACAAATGGTAATTCCTGCTAGGTAGCATATAAACATAAATATTTTCATATCTTTTTTATTTTTCAGGTTGGAAAGAAACAGGTAGCGTAAATTCTATTCTCACTTTTGTCCCGTCGGCCAGCTCTGCGGGAGACCATTTGGGAGAACCTTTCAGCAATGTGATTACAGCGTTTTCAAAAGCTCTTTCTTTGGGAGCTTCAAGCACTTTAAAGTCGCAAAGTGTGCTATCTGTGTTTACTACAAACCGGACAATTACTTTTGCTTTTATGTTTTCTAGACCTTCGGGGTATTTCAGATTCTGACCGAACCATTGGTAAAAGGCTGTTATGTCCTTATCCTTGTCAAAACGAGGTTGCCGGGTTATTTGATCTTCCGGATATACGGATATGGTTTGTAGCATTTTGTCTTCTGTTGTTTTTTTATCTTGTGACAGAAGCCATTTTCCAGCTAATAGAATGAATAGCAATATAACCGCAGAAGCTAATATGTATATTGTTTTTTTTCTATGAGGTGTTTTCCTTTCGCTTCCCAAAAAGTATACATCATTTTCTTCTTTCATAATATACCTGTATTAAATTGTTTTTTCAATTAATGATTTTAATCCTCGCAAAGCTTCTTTGGATACATGAAGTGTGTATTTGACTGGAGAACTTGTATTCGCTAAAATCAGTTCTTGTTTGTTGATATTGATGACGTAAATAAAATTACTGTTGATTAGCAATCCTCGGCCAACACGGATAAACATTTTGGCACTATTTTTTAGTTGTTGCTCGATAATTCTTTCAAAGGATGATAAGTTAAAAGAAAAAGTATAATCCTCGCCATTTATCAATTTCATGGTAGTGTAACTTCCATCTGAACTGATATAAGCGATATCATTATTGGCAACCCTGACTAAAAGGGCATTGTTGGATACAATTAAATATTCAATCATAGCATCTAAACGTGATGTTGTTTTATGCAAATGAAAGAATTTTTATGGATATAGTCACTTTGTCAAGTGAACCGTTTTATGAAATCCCCGTTTCATTTTATGAAATTCAATAGGTCTTTGTGCCTTGTTTGAAACACAAGTACGTTTCACTTCAAACGCACTTGCGTTTAATCTAAAATGCACTTGCGTTTTAATCAAAACGTACTTGCGTTTGAGAGGAAACGTACTTGCGTTTTTGAGTGCTAATCTCTATCTCGTTTAGAGAAAATGGTAATGTGTTGATAGCATGTAGTTTATTGAATTTTCTTCCGATAAGAAGTCGGTGTCATCCCCATATGCTTTTTAAAGCACCGGTTAAAGTGTGCGACTGATTCAAAGCCGCATTCCAGACTGATTTCTGAAATATTCCATTTCCCGTTTAATAATAGTTTGCAGGCATAGCCAATTCGCATGTCCGTGATATGGTGTCTGAATGTTTTTCCGGTGTTTTCCTTGAAAAAACGGCAGAAGGCAGTTGGGTTCATGGCAGCGTATGAGGCTACATCCTCCAGGCAGATTGGCTGGGTGTAATGCTTGTTGAGGAAGGCCATGACCTTTTCAATCTTTCGTCCGTTAAACCGCGCTGGAATTGGATCGTAGGCAGGAGAGGAGATGACTTTTTCTGGAGTAAGATGCGTCAGTGCATCCAGCAGTTGCAGGAACTCCACTATTTGTCCCACCCCTTCTTTTTGTGGGATGCGCTTTATTATCTGCGGAATATCATCCGTGCAATTGGATAGTGAAAACAGCAGTCCTCTTTGTGCCTCTTCCAGCAGGCGATTGATACCTTGAAACTGGCTGTAGTGCGAGAAAGCATATTGCATGAAATCCTTTTCAAACTGGATGATAACCCCGTTCACTCTTAATTCTTCCTTCAAGTCATATTCCGGTGCGTTTTCCAGGTAATGAGGAAGGTTGGAACCTAAAAGAAACAGTTGCTGGTCGGAGAAATCGGTCATGCCGTCGCCTGCCATTCCCAGGCCATATCCCTTTTCGATGTAAATCACTTCAAACTCACTATGGAAATGCCAGGGATAAGTGAAGTTCTTGTAATCGTAGAACCGGGCCTTCAGCGGGTGGGCATCCGTAATATCCAGTTGTTCATTGAGTATCTTTCTCATGTTAGGAAAAGGAAAAAGTAAGATACTGCAAAGTTACGCAAATAACCTGCAAAAATTGGCAAATGTTCATGTTTATTTCTCCTCTAACTTTGGGGCAGATAAAAATGGACATAATATGAACAGTTTGTTTGATGTATCCGGAAAAGTGGCTGTAGTTACAGGCGGTTCCGGGGTATTGGGAAGTAACATATCTGAAGGCCTGTTGAAGGGCGGAGCCAAAGTTGTAGTGATTGGAGCACATTCTGACCGGGTGGAAAAAGCGTTGGAAAGACTTAGAACGACCGGGGGAGAAGTTTGCGGTTTTACCTGCAATGTGCTCGACATGGACAGCTTGCGGGAAGTGAAAGAAAAAGTGCTGGCCCAGTGGGGAAGGGTAGATATCCTGGTCAATGCAGCGGGAGGAAATATCCCGGGAGGTACGCTGACCGAAACGCAGCACGTGTTCGATATGAAGGTGGAAGACTTGAACAAGGTGGTAGACCTGAACCTGAACGGTACGGTATATCCTTGCCTGGTGTTCGGGGAAGTTATGGCCGCACAGAAAAGCGGTAGCATTATCAATGTGTCTTCTATGGCGTCTTATGAAGCCATTACCCGTGTGCCGGGCTACTCCATGGCCAAGAGTGCAGTAGAGAATTTCACTCGCTGGATGGCTCAGGAAATGGCCTTGAAGTTCAGTGAGAAGATTCGCGTGAATGCCATTGCGCCCGGTTTCTTTATCGGAAACCAGAATCGTGCCGTACTGATAAATCCTGACGGTTCGCTGACGGAACGTAGCCGGAAAGTCATAGCCAAGACTCCGATGAAGCGTTTTGGTGACATCTCAGAACTGAATGGAGCCGTACAGTTCCTGTGCAGTGAGGCGGCCAGCTTCATTACGGGAGTTACTTTGCCCATCGACGGAGGATTCAGTTCATTCAGTGGAGTATAATTTAAGGGAACGGTAACGATGGAAAAGACTTGGAGATGGTTTGGTAAGAAAGACCGCATCACGCTTTCCATGCTTCGGCAGATTGGGGTGGAAGGCATTGTGACAGCGCTTCACGAGGTGCCCAACGGAGAGGTTTGGACCACAGAGGCGATTAATGACTTGAAAAACTATATTGAATCGTACGGCATGAGGTGGTCGGTTGTAGAAAGTCTTCCGGTGTGCGAGGCTATCAAATACGGTGGCCCTGAGCGTGATGCCTTGATAGAGAATTACAAAATCAGTCTGGCTAATTTGGGGAAATGCGGAGTGAAGACCGTGTGCTACAACTTTATGCCGGTCATCGACTGGATACGTACAGATTTGCATTATGCCTTGCCCGACGGAAGTTCTTCGCTTTACTTTAACCGGATACGTTTTGCCTATTTCGACTTGAAGATTTTGCAGCGTGAAGGAGCGGAGCGTGATTATTCACCGGAAGAATTGCAGAAGGTGGAAGAACTGGACCGCCATATTACTCCTGAGGAAAAAGCCGAACTGATAGATACGATTATTGTTAAAACTCAAGGGTTTATCGACGGTAACATTCAGGAGGGAGAACAATACCCTGTCCGTAAGTTCCGCGAACTGCTTGCATTATATAAAGGAATAGACCGCCAGAAGCTGAGAGAAAATCTGTGTGAATTCTTGAAAGCAGTGATGCCGGTGTGCGATGAATATGAAGTTAATCTGTGTATTCATCCGGATGATCCTCCTTTTCAGGTGCTCGGTCTTCCGCGTATTGTCACCAGCGAAGAAGACATTGACTGGCTGCTACATGCCGTGGACAATCCGCATAACGGACTGGCTTTCTGTGCCGGTTCCTTGAGCTCCGGAAGTCAGAATGATACCCGTGAACTGGCCTGCCGCTTTGCTCGGAGAACCCATTTTGTCCATCTTCGCAGTACGGAAATATTGCCTGAAGGAGATTTCAGAGAGACATCACATCTGGCCGGAAGAGGTCATTTGCTGGAGCTAATCCGTATTTTTGAGAAAGAAAATCCCGGACTGCCCATGCGAGTAGACCATGGACGTACGATGCTGGGCGATGAAAAAGAAGGATACAATCCCGGTTACTCTTTCTACGGACGTATGTTTGCCCTGGCACAAGTGGAAGGTATGATGGCAGCAGTCCGTGATGAAATGACCAGCGGGATGATATAACTCAGGGCTGTTTTGCGTGCGGTACTCTTTGGGAGAGATGCCGGTATTTTTCTTGAAAAAACGGCTCAGGTAAGAAGAGTCCGGAAACTGACAGAGGGAGGCTATTTCTGCAATGGATAAAGCCGGATTGTTGAGCAGGACTTTCAGTTCGGCAGTCAGCTGTTCGTCGATAAGCGCTTTCGGAGTCTTTCCGTTGGAGTAGGTTTCCGTAATTTCGTGCAGGTAACGCGGAGAGATGCAGAGCTTTCCGGCATAGAACGATACCTGATGCATTTGTGCGGCATGTTCGTGAATCAGGTGCATAAACCTGTGAAACAAAAGTTGCTTCCGGGTGTACGATTCGGCCACTGATACGTACGTGTCGGGGATGGAACTGAAAATCCACATCAGCATACCTTGCAGGAAATTCAGTTCCAGCCGTTCGCTGAATGCAGAAGGAGGCTGGGTAAAAAGCAGCTGTCCCATGTTCATCCATAGACTGATGTTTTTCCAGCTTTCTTCTTCGTGGTTGTATTGTGGAAACTCTCTCATGTAGTTGAAATACGTGGTGTCGAGTGAAATGGCTGCCTGTAGAAAGAGCTTCTTGGGATAAAGCAGAAAGCGGACGTGAAAATCATCGGATGCATCTATAAGTTGCATGATACTTCCTTCCCAGAAAATAAGTTCTGACATTTTGTGTAGGTGAAATTGCTGTGCACCGGTGGAGAGAATACCTTCTCCGCTGGTGCATTGTAGTTGAATGCCACAGTCGAAATGGAGCAGGGAAGCTTTCAGAAAGGCCAGATTGCCTTCATCATAATGGATGGCGGTGAGAGATGATAATAAGGAAATATCCATGTGAAGATGGTTTTATGAAACAAAAATACGGTTTTTCTTCGAGAAAAAGAGGAGCTAGTTCCGATTTTGAAAAATTTTGTGCGGTAAAAGGAAGATGAAAACTTCGTCATAATGTCTAATTTTGCAGCGTTTTAAAAAAAAGGATATTATGACAAGACAATAGTTCGTTAAAAATTCGCCAAGCCTAAGCGGCTCTGGCAGTAAATAAAAT